>Ga0182792_1000276_pt1 | contig 50339 bp, 40 predicted proteins | sample Passage237B_FD_130497 | JGI IMG/M metagenome (GOLD analysis project Ga0182792, IMG submission 130497) | Cellulose adapted compost microbial communities from Newby Island Compost Facility, Milpitas, CA, USA - Passage2 37B (version 2) (version 2) ...
GGAAGCGTTTGTCACAACAGCTGCAACGGTAAAGGTAGCCGGATTGGTAATCGTAAACGAAGTGTCTTTTTCACAACCGTTTAGATCAGTTATTGTAAGGTTGTAAATCCCTGCAGCTAATCCGGTTCTGTTTTGATTGTTGTTCCCGTCATTCCAAAAGAAGGAGTATGGCGGAGTACCACCGGATACAGTAGTGATGGTGATAGCACCGTTAGGTAATCCACAGCTTGCATCGGTTACCGTTGCCGCCAGAGAGATAGCCACAGGCTCGATTATAGAGAAGGTGGAGTCTAATTTACATCCATTGGCATCTGTTATCTCAAGCGTATAATCGCCGGCTACAAGGTTTGCTCGATCCTGTGTGGTTGGTCCATCCCCCCATGAATATGAATAAGGAGCACTACCTCCTGTAACAGAGGTTATATCAATAATCCCATTAGGCATACCGCAGGTTGAATTGGTAATTGTGGCTGTTAAAGCTAAAGGAAGTGGCTGGGTTAAAGTAAAAGAGGTGTCAATGGAACAGCCATTATTGTCACTGATCTTTACATTGTAGGTTCCTGGTACCAGATTGGTTCTGTTTTGGCTTGTAGCTCCATTATCTGTCCAATCGTAATTATACGGAGCTGTTCCTCCTGACACAGAAAGGTTAATGAAACCATTCGCTTCACCATTACACTGAATGTTGCTTAAAACAGCTGTAACCGACAGTTGTGTCGGTTCAGTTATAATAAATGTTGTGTCTTTGGAACAATTATTAGCGTCTCTAATATGAACAGTGTAAGTACCGGCTTTTAAGTTCGTTCGGTTGGGGGTGGCTATAGAGCCATCATCATCCCACTGGTAATTATAGGGTGGCGTCGCTCCCGTAACCGTAAGATTGATGGTACCATCGTCCCCTCCTTTACAGGATGTATTGGAAGAAGATCCTGATAGCGCAAAATCACTAGGCTCTGTAACGATAAAAGAAGTTGTTGCTTCGCAATTATTACTATCTGTTACTTTTACACTATAGTTTCCTATGCTAATTCCTGTTAAATTTTGAGTGGTAGCCCCATTACTCCATAAATAAGAATAAGGAGGAGTTCCTCCGGCTACGTTCAAATTAATAGCGCCATCGTTACCTCCTGAACAGTTTGGAGAGATCGGGGTGCCAGTCAAAGTCAGCGTTTGAGGCTCTGTAATGGTTATCGGAGGAGACATACAGAAACCAAAAGCAGCTCCAACCACAGCCTGTACCGTAATGTTATAGGTTCCAGGTACTAAGTTTGTAAATGTATGACTGTTTGTAAAACTGGTTATAATCTGGGGGGCTGCTACATCGCTGACATATAAAAAGGTAAACGGAGCTTCACCTCCATAGATGGTTACACTTATACTACCATTTGCGTTGCCGTTACAATCAACATTTGTCTGAGATAAAGTATAGGATAAAGTAGGATTAAAACATTGAGAGTAAGCTTCAATGTTTGTTAAAAGAAGTAGAAGAAATATACAGCGTACGGTTATTTTTAAAAATACCCTCATATTTATTCTCTATTTTCAGAAGAAACTGTAACAGACTGCTGTAGAATTTTATTATTCTTATCCTGAATAATTATTCCAAAGTGTCCCGGAGGTAAGTTTTCCAGGGTCAACTTATTTTTACCTTCAAATTTTTGATGGTTAATGACTGTACTTACTATAAATATTGTATACGGCTCATTCCCTCCGGTTATATCTAACTGGATATTGCCATCTTTAGAGTTCTGAGTGGAAGCGTCCTTTGTTTTTACCGAAACAGAAAGATCTGTTGTGCCATTAGAAACATCCTGAGCATTAGCCTGAAGGCAAATGGAATATGTTAATAAAGCGAGTATGTAAAAATAAAAGCGAAACATGTTTGAGTTTGTCTTATATTTTATTATAGTGTTTTTATTTTCCTCTTTTACGCTCCTGATTCCTGTAGGGTTTGTTTTTTTAGGACTTTTACGGGGTGTGTTGGTAACTTTTATATTTTTAGGAGGATATATAAAACCGGAAAATTTTTCGTTAAACCGGGCTAAATTTTAATGCGTTTTTTAATAATTAATTGCATACGTATGTATGGAGGGGTTTTTTGGTATTATTCTTTTTGTAAATTTGTTCCAACCGATACTAATTGAAATAAAGCCCTGATAGCCTGATACTGTATTTTATTATAGGTCACTGGTAGTGAGGTAATTTATTGAAGGTTAGTAGAGTTATATTCTCATTCTTATAAACACCTTTTAGTTTTATGCAATCTTTTTAAACTAATGAAGGTTGTTTGTAATCAGAATCTGGCATAAGAACGAGAGTGAAAAGCTGAAATGTATAAAATATTATATACTAATTTCATACAGGCTGGTAATGAAAAAGGCGTATCAGTAACTGTTTTATAATCTGCCTTTAAAATTGAAAAAACTTCTATTATGAACACTTATACGGATTACCTCAAGGAGATTGAAGAACGAAAAGCTCAAGGGCTTAACCCCAAGCCAATTGATGGTGCTGAATTACTAAGCGAAATCATTGAACAGATTAAAGACACCCAGAACGCTCATCGGGAAGATTCTCTTAAGTTTTTTATTTATAATGTTTTGCCTGGTACAACCAGTGCTGCCGGAGTAAAAGCTAAGTTTTTAAAGGAAATTATTCTGGGGCAATCCGTAGTAAAGGAAATTACGCCAGCTTTTGCTTTTGAATTGCTGTCGCACATGAAAGGTGGTCCTTCCATTCAGGTATTGCTAGACCTGGCTCTGGGGAATGATCCTGCTATTGCAAAAGAAGCGGCTAATGTGCTTAAGACACAGGTGTTTTTGTATGAAGCGGATACAGATCGTTTGAAAGAGGCATTTGCGAAGGGGAACCCAATAGCGAAAGAAATTATTGAAAGCTATGCAAAAGCAGAGTTTTTCACTAAGCTGCCAGAGGTGCCGGAAGAAATCAAGGTGGTTACTTATATTGCTGCGGAAGGTGATATTTCTACAGATTTACTTTCTCCAGGTAACCAGGCGCATTCACGTTCCGATCGCGAATTGCATGGTAAGTGTATGATTTCGCCTCAGGCTCAGGAAGAAATTAAAGCTCTAAAAGCGCAACATCCTGATAAAAGTGTGATGTTGATTGCTGAGAAGGGAACCATGGGAGTGGGATCTTCAAGAATGTCCGGGGTAAATAACGTAGCTCTTTGGACTGGAAAACAGGCTAGTCCGTACGTACCATTCGTAAACATCGCGCCAATTGTGGGTGGAACAAACGGTATCTCTCCAATATTTCTTACAACTGTGGATGTTACTGGAGGTATTGGAATTGACCTGAAAAACTGGGTGAAAAAACTGGATGCCAATGGTAAGCCTGTACTTAATGAAAACGGAGACCCGATTCTGGAGCAGGTATATTCTGTTGCTACCGGTACAGTGCTGACAATCAATACTAAAAGGAAAAAACTTTATAATGGTGATAAAGAATTAATCGATATCTCCAAATCTTTAACTCCTCAGAAGATGGAGTTTATAAGAGCCGGAGGTTCCTATGCCATTGTGTTTGGTAAAAAACTACAAACGTTTGCTGCCGGCGTTTTAGGTATCGAAATTCCGCCTGTATTTGCACCATCCAAAGAGGTGTCTGTTGAAGGACAGGGACTTACTGCTGTAGAGAAAATCTTTAATAAAAATGCTGTAGGTGCCACTCCTGGAAAAGTACTGCATGCAGGTTCTGACGTTCGTGTTAAAGTAAATATTGTTGGTTCTCAGGATACAACCGGTCTTATGACTGCTCAGGAGCTGGAGTCAATGGCGGCGACAGTAATCTCCCCGGTGGTAGACGGTGCTTATCAGTCAGGTTGTCATACTGCTTCTGTTTGGGATAAAAAAGCTCAGGCAAATATTCCCAAGCTTATGAAGTTTATGAATGAGTTCGGTCTAATCACTGCCCGTGATCCAAAAGGAGTATATCATTCCATGACCGATGTAATCCATAAGGTACTGAACGATATCACTGTAGACGACTGGGCGATCATCATCGGAGGAGATTCGCATACAAGGATGTCCAAAGGGGTGGCTTTCGGTGCAGATTCCGGAACGGTTGCTCTTGCGCTTGCTACAGGAGAAGCTTCTATGCCAATTCCTGAATCCGTCAAGGTTACCTTTAAAGGTACGATGAAGGAATACATGGATTTCCGTGATGTGGTACACGCTACACAGGCACAGATGCTTCAGAAATTTGCCGGAGAAAACGTATTCCAGGGTAGAGTTATTGAGGTGCACATCGGAACATTGACGGCAGATCAGGCATTTACGTTTACTGACTGGACAGCAGAAATGAAAGCTAAAGCTTCTATCTGTATTTCTGAAGACGATACCTTAATCGAATCTCTTGAGATTGCGAAGAGCAGAATCCAGATCATGATTGATAAGGGCATGGATAATAAAAATCAGGTCCTTCAGAAATTGATTGATAAAGCTAATAAGAGAATTGCGGAAATTAGATCCGGAGAGAAACCTGCTCTTAAACCTGATGCAAATGCCAAGTACTATGCTGAAGTGGTAGTGGATCTGGATCAGATTACCGAGCCAATGATTGCTGACCCTGATGTTAACAATGCGGACGTTTCCAAACGTTATACGCACGATACCATCAGACCGCTTTCTTATTACGGAGGAGAGAAAAAAGTGGACCTTGGATTCGTAGGATCCTGCATGGTACACAAAGGCGATATGAAAATCCTTGCCCAAATGCTTAAGAATATTGAAGCGGAAAAAGGTAAGGTTGAGTTCCAGGCTCCTCTTGTAGTCGCTCCGCCTACTTATAATATTGTAGATGAGTTAAAGGCTGAAGGTGACTGGGAAGTGTTGCAAAAGTATTCTGGATTCGAGTTTGATGATAGTAACCCTAAATCCACTGCGCGTACGAAATACGAAAATATGTTGTATTTAGAGCGTCCGGGATGTAACCTTTGTATGGGGAACCAGGAAAAAGCTGAAAAAGGAGATACTGTAATGGCTACCTCAACCCGTCTGTTCCAGGGAAGGGTGGTAGAAGATGCCGAGGGTAAAAAAGGAGAGTCTCTGCTTTCTTCTACACCAGTGGTAGTATTGTCTACAGTTCTTGGAAGAACTCCTACAATTGAAGAATACAAATCTGCAGTGAAAGGTATTAATCTGACTAAGTTTGCTCCTTCCAATAAGCAACTCGTAAAATAGTCGTTACAATACGTTTCAAAAGTATAAACTTAAAAAGCCATCCTGAAAACGGGGTGGCTTTTTTTATCTCTGTAGCCCTGTGTTTCAAAAAAATAGGCCTCCTATGTTGTTTTTAATAACTCTATTTTAGTATTTTAACTTTTAGTGTGTTCAATTGTTAACCCTTTAGATATACTGAAGTAAATATGGCGTTCGATTTAGAAATGATTAAGGCTGTATACGCTCGTTTTGACGAACGTATTGAAGCTGCAAGAAAGGTTGTCGGCAGACCACTTACCTTGACAGAAAAAATTCTTTATTCTCATCTTTATGATGGTAAAGCTACTCAGCTTTATGAAAGGGGAAAATCGTATGTGGATTTTGCTCCTGACCGGGTTGCAATGCAGGATGCTACCGCTCAGATGGCTCTGCTTCAATTTATGTCTGCTGGGAAAAAGAAGGTGGCAGTTCCTTCAACTGTTCACTGCGATCATTTAATTCAGGCTGAAATCGGGGCGCAAAAAGATCTTGAAACGGCAAATAAGGTTAACAAGGAAGTGTACGATTTCCTTGCTTCTGTATCGAATAAATACGGAATTGGATTTTGGAAACCCGGCGCAGGTATTATTCACCAGGTTGTAATAGAGAATTACGCCTTTCCGGGAGGGATGATGATTGGTACAGACTCCCACACTCCTAATGCTGGAGGACTTGGCATGATTGCGATCGGAGTTGGTGGAGCCGATGCGGTGGATGTGATGGCGGGGATGCCGTGGGAACTAAAATTTCCTAAACTAATTGGGGTAAAACTTACCGGAAAGCTAAACGGATGGACCTCTGCCAAGGATGTTATTCTGAAAGTGGCTGGTATACTTACCGTAAGTGGCGGTACAGGTGCAATACTTGAGTATTTTGGAGAAGGGGCCGAGAGTTTAAGTTGTACCGGAAAAGGTACCATTTGTAACATGGGAGCTGAAATAGGTGCTACCACATCTTTGTTTGCTTACGATCAGAAGATGAAAGCTTACCTGGAGGCAACTGGTAGAAAAGATGTTGCCCAGGAGGCAGATAAAATAGCACGGCATCTAAGATCGGACGACGAAGTATATCACGATCCTTCCAAATATTTCGATCAGCTGATTGAAATTAATTTGTCAGAACTGGAGCCGCATGTAAATGGTCCGTTTACTCCGGATCTGGCATGGCCAATTTCGAAATTTTCAGAAGCAGTAAAAGAAAAAGGATGGCCTGCAAAATTAGATGTAGGCCTGATAGGTAGTTGTACCAACTCTTCTTATGAAGATATTACAAGAGCAGCTTCTGTGGCCAAACAGGCCGTCACTAAAAAATTAAAGGCCAAATCTGAATATACCGTAACACCTGGTTCGGAACTGATCCGCTACACAACCGAAAGAGATGGTTTGCTCAAGGTGTTTGAAGATATAGGAGGGGTAGTGCTTGCCAATGCCTGTGGTCCGTGCATAGGTCAGTGGGCAAGACATACCAATGATCCCAACAGAAAAAATTCCATTATTACATCGTTTAACAGAAACTTTGCCAAAAGAAATGACGGCAATCCTAATACCCATGCCTTTGTAGCTTCTCCGGAGATTGTGACTGCATTCGCCATTGCAGGGGAGCTTACCTTTAATCCTTTGAAGGATAAATTGAAAAACGAGGATGGCGAAGAAGTTATGCTTGATGAGCCTCAGGGGATCGAGCTTCCGATAAAAGGGTTTGCTGTTGAAGACGCTGGTTATATTGCTCCTGCAGAGGATGGGGATAACGTACAGGTTATCGTAGATCCGAAATCAGACCGGCTCCAGCTTCTGGAACCATTCCCAGCCTGGGAAGGAACGGATCTAATAGGGTTGAAACTACTAATTAAGGCGAAAGGAAAATGTACCACGGATCATATCTCTATGGCTGGCCCGTGGCTTAAGTACAGAGGTCACCTTGACAATATCTCTAATAACATGCTTATTGGTGCTGTTAATTATTTTAATGAGGCTACCAATAAGGTTAAAAACCAGTTAACCGGAGAGTATTCTGAAGTGCCTGCAACGGCCAGAGCGTACAAGGCTAAAGGAATAGGTTCCATTGTAGTGGGAGATAATAATTACGGAGAAGGTTCTTCCAGAGAGCACGCAGCGATGGAGCCCCGTTACCTTGGGGTTCGTGCTATCCTGGTAAAATCATTTGCCAGAATACATGAAACCAACCTTAAAAAACAAGGTATGCTGGCATTAACCTTTGCCAATCCGGCCGATTATGATAAAGTAAGAGAAGACGATAGTATTGACATTCTTGGTCTGCAATCTTTTGCCCCGGGAGTACCGTTAACCGTTGTGCTGAATCATTCGGATGGATCGAAAGATGAAATTAAGGTGAACCATACCTATAATGAGTCTCAGATCGAGTGGTTCAAAGCCGGTTCAGCCTTAAACCTCATAGGGTTGAAAGAGAAAAGTACAAAATAAATACTGCTTATTAAAAGAGGCTGTCCTTTGTTGAGGCAGCCTCTTTTACTAAGAAAGTATCCGTAGTATCGTTATTTCATCTTATTTCTTTTGATCAGGTAGTTTAACAAGATCTGATCAAATCCACTATTAATGTCAGCTTTTATAAAGTCTATTTTATATTGGCCAGCTTTTAATTTTATGTCTTCAAAGTATTGTTTGGTGGCTGACAGATAAGCTTCTCTGACCTGCGAAGGATTGATTTTAATCTTATGTCCTTTTTCAATATCAATAAACTCATAAGGCCTTTCAGAGAAATTAAACTCTTCTTCGGTTTGGGAATCTATAACATGGAAAAGTAACACTTCATGGTTATTATGTTTTAAATGCTGAAGTGCTGGAAAGATGCTGTCTTTCTCTTCTCTGTTTTCAAGCATGTCACTGAATATAATAACCAAAGACCTTTTGTTGATTTTATCTGCAATTTGATGAATGACGTTTGCGACCCCTGATTTTTTTTCACTGCGTTGCTCCTTTAAAAGGTTTTCAAGTTGAAGAAAAATGGAGTGCAGGTGACTTGGGGTTGATTTTATTGGCGTAAGAATTTCAATGTCTTCGGAAAAAGTACAAAGCCCCACAGCGTCCCGCTGATTTTGCAATAAATAGGCCAGGCTTGCAGCTGCCATGGTACTGAAGGTGATTTTCCCTAAATTTTTTTCAGGGTAAAACATTGAAGAGGAAGTGTCAATTAGCAGCAGGCATCTCAAGTTGGTTTCTTCTTCGTACCTTTTGGTATATAAACGATCTGTTTTGCCATAAACTTTCCAGTCGATATGTCGGGTACTTTCACCCGTGTTATAGAGCCTGTGTTCGGCAAACTCCACGGAAAATCCATGGTAGGGAGATTTGTGCAGACCGGTGATAAACCCTTCGACCATCTGTTTGGCCAGAAATTCTATATTGCCAAATTGCCTTATAGCATTTAAATCCAGATTCATGAATTAATAACTTTTTAAAAATCCCGTAATCCCTTTTTTCTGAAGCGCAGCAACGGCTGCGTCTCCCTGTTTTTTTTCGTAAGGGCCTATAAGAAGCCGGTTAATTATAGTGTTTTTAATTGTAATTACCTCTATATATATTGAAGTTGAGTCAATTTTTTTTTGAAGGCTGAACATTTCTTCTGATAAAGTTTCCGGATTTTTATATGAACCTGCCTGAATGTAATACCCTTTTAATTTTGCAGCCTTAAAATTAATGTCGTATACGCCCGGAGTAGAAGGGATTGAGATTGCAGTGGTGTCAGGTAAAACTGTTTCAGAGGTTAAGATGTTTGGAATAGGTGGTAAGCTGTCAGATAATATTTCAATTTTTACTTTTGTTATGCCTTTTTTAATAAAATTCAATTCCCGTGCAGCGCAATAGGAGAGGTCAATGATTCTTCCTTTTGCATAAGGACCTCTGTCGGTAATGGTGACAATGACGGAGCTGTCATTGCTCATATTTGTAACTTTAACTTTCGTATTGAAGGGAAGTGACCGGTGTGCTGCTGTATACTTATTCTTATGATATTTGGTGCCTGAAGCTGTTTTTCTTCCATGAAATTTGTCTGCATAATAACTGGCCATTCCTACCTGGTGGTTGGACGTTTGCGCAGATACAGCCACTGCAAGGCTGAAAAACAGAAGAATAAAGATGTTTTTTTTCATGTTAGAGTACTAACGATCAGTCTGGCTAAAACAGTTTTAGTTGGATGAAAAATTAATAATGTAATTTTTTTTGTAGAATTTCACTTTTTTTTTTGAAAGAAATAGAAAGTTTTATATTTTTACTTGCAAGTAAACAAAATTATCCAAGGACTGTGGAAGAGAATAAGGATCAAGAAAAAGTAGAAATTTACTCTCAGAGAGTAAGAGCAGGGAAAAGAACGTATTTCTTTGACATCAAGTCAACACGTTCAAACGATTATTATCTTACAATCACTGAGAGTAAGAGAAGGTTTAAAGATGATGGGTATTTTTATGAGAAACACAAGATCTTCCTATACAAAGAGGATTTTGATAAGTTTCTTGAAGCTTTAAAAGGTACCATTGACCATGTCAAAACCGAATTAATGCCTGATGTTGATTTTTCAAAATTCGAGGATAACGATGAAAGAGAAGGGGATGACGAAGGTACAACTCCTGAAAGTGATGAATTAACCTGGGATTAATTAAAAAAGCTAAAACGATATTTAGCTCCTTAATTATAAATTAAGGAGCTTTTTTGTTTTTGGAATCTCCAAAAAACTATTTTGTTTATATATTTGCAGTAAAAATAGAATTTAAGATGGGACTTCAGTGTGGTATTGTAGGTTTACCGAATGTTGGAAAATCAACTCTGTTCAACGCACTATCAAATGCAAAAGCAGAAGCAGCTAATTACCCTTTTTGTACTATAGAGCCAAATGTCGGAGTAATTACTGTTCCTGATGAGCGACTAACTACGTTGGAACAGCTGGTTAAACCAGAAAGAGTATTACCTACGGTTATTGAATTTGTGGATATTGCCGGCCTGGTAAAAGGAGCCAGCAAAGGAGAAGGGCTGGGAAATAAATTTCTTGCCAATATCAGAGAGGTGGATGCCATAATACATGTGGTAAGATGTTTTGATGATGAAAACATCGTTCATGTGGGCGGCAAAGTTGATCCTGTAGCGGATAAAGAAATCATTGATACAGAACTTCAGCTTAAGGACCTTGAGTCTGTAGCCAAAAAAATCCTTAAAGTAGAGAAAATCGCCAAAGCCGGAGATGCTAAAGCGAAAAAGGAACTGGCAATACTAAACCAGTTTAAGGATACGCTGGAGAGTGGAAAAAATGCAAGAAGTCTGCAGCTAAGCAATGAAGAAGATTTTGAAGCTGTAGCGGACCTTCATTTATTGACCATTAAGCCGGTAATATATGTAGCCAATGTAGACGAGGCCTCTGTTACCACAAGCAATCAATATGTAGAGACACTAAAAAAAGCAGTGGCTGAGGAAAATGCTCAGGTAATAGTGGTCTGTGCAGCCATAGAATCTCAGATTGCAGAATTACAGGATCCTGAAGAAAAACAACTCTTCCTTCAGGAATATGGTCTTGATGAGTCAGGATTAAATAAGCTGATTAAAGCATCTTACAAACTCCTTAATCTAATTACCTATTTTACGGCAGGGGTTAAAGAGGTTAGGGCTTGGACTATTAAAAATGGCTGGAAAGCCCCTCAGGCAGCAGGTGTGATTCACTCAGATTTTGAAAAAGGCTTTATTAAAGCGGAGGTGATTAAACTTGCTGATTATGAAAAGTATAAAACAGAACTTGCTTGTAAAGAAGCGGGTAAAATTTCTATAGAAGGAAAAGAATATGTGGTCGAGGATGGCGATATAATGCACTTCCGATTTAATGTTTAAAACAATTTTCCTTAATTTAGTGTTGTATCCAGGTAAAATTAGAAGTTTTTTATTAACGATTTTTTAAAATTATTAAGATTTGAGAGTAAGAATAGTATTCGGCTTAACAAACAAAGGGGCTTCGGTACCCTTTCACCATCAGTTTTTACTATCCGGGTTAGTAAATTCTGTTATGGACAGACACAGGATGGAATTTCCTGATTTTGACTTGTATAACTTTTCAGGCTTAAAAGGGCAAACGAAAGTTGGAAAAGAAGGGTTACACTTCTATTCTAATAAAGTTACGCTTGTCTTTTCAAGTCCTAATGAAAGATATATAGAAGTCTTTGTCAAGGCATTGTTTAAAATGCCTCAGGTTGAAATCGGTAAGTTATTGCTGGTTCCATTGACTGTAGAAAAAGAAGCGGAACCTCAACTGGGTTCTGAGGTCAAGTTTATCTGTATTTCTCCGTTGGTAATTATTAATCCGGAAGAAAAAGGAAGTGATCCTAAGAAGTTTATCAGTCCTTCTACAGATACCTTTTCAGACCTTCTGTATGAGAGTACCATGAGCAGGATGGAAAAATCTAATAGATATACTGCTGATGAAATTGCTTCTTTTTACAAGTTTCAGATCGTGCCAGACAAGGACTATCTGACCAAAATCAGAGAGGAAGAGAAAAAGTTTGCTCGTATTTTCCCCGTTTTTCATAAGGCAGAGAAATACGAAGTCAGAGGATATACATTTCCTTTTACCTTATATGCAGATCCAAAGGTGCAGCAATTTGTGTTTGATTGCGGACTTGGATTTTATGCCTTTAAAGGTTTTGGAATGCTGGATATTGCAAATGCAGATCCTAATCAGCGAACGACTCCTTTTAATTTTAGCGACGACGTGCTGTAATGATAAATATAAACGGAAGAAGTTAATTTCTTCCGTTTATATTTATTGACTTATACCCAATCACCATATCTGTTCGAGCTCCCGGAGGTCTGTAATAGACGATAAAATCATATACATTCTGGGTGGCGAAATGGGATCCCTCAAAGAAGATTTCATCACTGACCCTGCTTCCCTTAGGTAAGAAAGCGTATCTGTAGTTATAATAACCTTGTTTTAACAGGGTTTTTAGTCGATAGGTGTTTGTTTCAGGGTCAAACAGTAATTCCGATTCCGGAGATAATTCATAATTGTTAAATGCTCCTACCACAAATACTCTGCCCGGTACAAGCCCTTTGGTATCCAGCGTGAAATTCGTGAAAATATAATCAGGCTCTACTTCCTTGGTTTTGGTTTCATAAAGCTCTACTACAAACTGCCCATCTATATCTGGGTATAGTGCATAGGCCTGATTGTTGGTGCTTACATCCCTTTTTAAATAGACTTCAGCAAAGTCAGGCTGAATAGAGATTTTGTCGATATTTATATCGTTAAACTTAACACTTCTGGTACTGAACGTCCGGAATTCATTTCCTCCTGGGAAATTATTCTCCAGATTAAAGAAATTGTACTCAAGCTTACGAATATCTTCTTTTATATATAAGGGCTCTAAATCGTCAATGATTTTATCCCATCTTTTATTCTGTCTGATTACTACTTTTACAGAACCTCTTGGATTTATTATTTCCATGTTGGGATATAAAATATTAAAGTCGAGCTGTTGATGTGTAAAGCGCTGATTGATGCCCGTAGAAGGTTTTTGTTCCGGGATGATGGATACTTTGGAATCATACACGATAAACCTTTTGGTTAAGATGAGATCCGATTCATCACTACTTCTGTATACCACAGCCAGATAGTTTCCGGTTACTTTTACTCTGGGCAGGATAACTTTATAATGGGTATAAGGAATCCGTGTACCTATGGAAGATTTCCTGTCATCAATAAAGGTTTCATTGTAGCCATCCAGGTATTGCACTGTGCTCAGAGTAGAGATGGTCCAGTCTGCATTGCAATGAATGATTTTCAGATACAGGTTGGAGCTGCCTTCACCCAGTTCGTCAAATTCGAGAATGAGTGGAGCATTCTGTGTCAGGGGAACGATCGGGGTATTCAGTTCATCATTATTGCCTGAAAGGGCAGGATAGAGTAACACGGTTTTAAACACTTCTTCATACACAAAGTCACGTGTCATTAAAATTTTATCCTGTGCTCTTAACGTGTTAAAAGTGGATGTAACAATGCCTGAAATGAAAAGGAGACCGGATAGTCTCCTCAAAAACTTAAGTTGTTGTATCATGATGTCTTTTTTTCTTCAAGCTCCTGGATTTTTGACGCAAACTCATCCCATTTTTTAAGCTCTTCATCCAATTGCTGACATAGTTTTTCGTATTTCGCGTTTGTGTCTGCAAGTTTTTCTACATTGGTATAAACGTCTTGTCTGGACAATTCTTCTTCCATTGCTGATTTTTTGCTTTCCAGTTCTGCGATTCTGGTTTCAGTTTTGTCCAGCTGATTTTGCAGACTTTTCAGTTCCCTCTGTATATCCTGTCCTGCGGTGTTGCTTTTGGGAGTTTTACCTTCTGTTTTTTTAGATGCAGTGGGTGTGGCAGATGTTTCGTTTGGTGTTTTTGTACGTTGTTCCTGCCAGTAACAGTACTCTTCGTAGGTGCCTGGATATTCTTTTATTTCATGATCCTCAATAAACCAGATTTTATTGGCAACCTGAGAGACAAAGTGCCTGTCGTGTGAAATAACAATATAGGTACCTTCATATTGCTGTAAGGCCTGAATCAGAATGTTGACCGAAACCATGTCCAGGTGGTTGGTCGGCTCGTCAAGCAACAGGAAGTTGGCTTCAGAAATAAGCGTCTTGGCAAGCGCTACCCTTGATTTTTCTCCTCCTGACAATACCTTAATTTTTTTGAATACATCATCATTGGAAAAGAGAAAACATCCAAGTATGGTGCGGAGCTCAAGCTCGGTTTTATCACTGCCAGCTTCTTTTAGCTCATCGAGCATGGAGTTGTTGATGTTTAAGGCTTCCAGCTGGTGCTGGGCAAAAAATCCCTTAAGTACATTGTACCCTTCTGTTCGTTCGCCTTCGATCGGTTCTGTACCTGCAATAATTCTTAATAATGTAGATTTCCCTTTACCATTCGCTCCGATCAGAGCTATTTTATCACCTCTTTCAATAGTGGCACTGGTGTTTTTTAATATGGTAAGGTCACCGTAAGATTTGGATATGTCTTTTAATGTAAGAACTGTCCTTCCCGGATGCTTGCTAAACTTAAAACGAAAGTTGACTCGGGCATTTTCTTCCACAACATCCTCGATCATTTCCATTCGTTCCAGTGATTTGACACGGGATTGCACCTGACGGGCTTTGGTCGCTTTTGCTTTAAAACGCTCAATAAAACGCTCAGTCTGTCGGATTTTGGCTTGCTGATTTTCATAAGCACCTTTTTGAATTTCTGCTCTCAGTGCTTTTTCCTCCAGGTAGTACTGGTAGTTGCCAGCATAGATGTTAAGATTTTGCTGAGCTACTTCTACAATGGTTTTTACAGTATTATCCAGGAAATATCTGTCGTGCGATACGACAATAATAGCCCCTTCATAGGTTTCCAGGTACTTTTCAATCCATTGAATGGACGGAAGATCCAGGTGGTTGGTCGGCTCATCCAGCAGAAGAAGGGAGGGTTTTGCCAGAAGAAGCTTGGCAAGCATTACACGCATTCTCCAGCCACCGGAAAAGGTTTTTAAGGGTTTTTGAAGATCCTGCGTAGAAAAGCCAAGTCCTTCCAGAATTTCTTCTGCCTTGGACTGAATGGAATAGCCATCCAGTGCTTCAAACCTTTCCTGAAGTTTGGTTAATTTGTTGACCAGGTTATCCTGGTAGTTGATCTCCATTTCTTTAAGAACCTCATCGATTTGCTTTTGAAGGGCCATAGCTTCCTCAAAAGCCTGCATTGCCACCAGCAGGATGCTTTCCTGAGATTCATAAGATAGAAGATCCTGATTGAGAAACCCAATAGAACATTCTCCGCTTTTGGAAATGTCTCCTTTGTCAGGTTTGTATTCACCTGTAATAAGGCGAAGGAGAGTAGATTTTCCTGTACCGTTTGCTCCTATTAGACCAATTCTGTCTCTTGGCTTGATATGAAGGGAAACATCTTCATAAAGGGGGCGACTACCAAAATAAAAAGACAGATTGTTAATTGAGAGCATAATTTTATAGAATAAGCTAAAAAGCAAATTTAACCAAATAAAATAAGAGTCGTATCGAAAGTTTTATCAAATAATGAAGACTACGGAGTAAAAGTTCGGCCCTATTTAATTAATTTTGTATTAAAAAATAAGCAGATGGAAAAACCTGCCTTTGATGATATTTTTATGGAACTGGCTGTGAATCTTTCCAAAAGGTCCCATTGTGTAAAACGGCAAGTAGGGGCTGTGCTGACGAAAGATACCAGAATTATTTCCATAGGTTATAACGGTCCACCGGCTGGTACTCATAACTGTGATGAAGAATGGCCAGGGGAGGGATGTCCGCGTGATTCCAAAGGAAGCTGCTCGCTAGCCCTGCATGCAGAGCAAAACGCTATTATATATGCGATAGAAAATGGAGCTATTATTAAAGGATCGACCATTTATGTGACCTTGTCGCCCTGTATTGCCTGTGCCAGGGTTATTTTCAGTCTGGGTATATCCAAAGTGGTTTATCTGCATTCCTATGCAGAGTATAAGGGCATTGCAAGTGATGAAGGGGTTGATTTTCTACGGAAATTTGGTGTGGAGGTGGAGAAATACAAGGGCGAGTTGCCTCATTTTACTCCGGATGATGTTAGTCGAGGTTAATATTATAAAATATTAACCTCGGTTTCCAATTGGATACCAAATTTTTCCAGAACAGACTTTTTTATTTCTAATGAAAGATTTTTGATCTCTTCTCCTTTGGCATTACCGGAATTTATAAGAACCAATGCCTGATGCTTGTGTACTCCGGCATTTCCTATCATTTTACCTTTCCAGCCACACTGTTCATTAAGCCATCCTGCCGGAACTTTAACTTTTCCGGGCTCACATGGGAAGGACGGAATGGTCGGGTACTGTAACTTTAGTTGGGCAAATTGCTCTTCAGAGATTTCCGGATTTTTAAAAAAGCTGCCAGCATTACCAATCACGGCCGGGTCGGGCAGTTTAGATTTACGGATACGGATAATGGCATCGCTCACATCTTTAACAGTGGGCTTAATTACGTTCATTTCCTTTAAAGTATCCGATATAGCGCCATACGACAGGTTCAGGTGGGGATTTTTTTCCAGTTTAAAAAGCACACTGGTAATAACGAATTTTCCTTTAAAATCCTGTTTGAAAATACTGTCTCTGTACCCAAACACACAATCCTGATTGGTAAAAATTGCTTTTTCTCCGGTTGTGATATGAATGGCTTCCAGACTTTCCATGCAATCCTTAAGTTCCACACCGTAGGCGCCTATATTTTGGACGGGTGCAGCGCCGACACTTCCGGGAATGAGGGAAAGATTTTCAAGCCCGCCCCAGCCACGTGCGACGGTATACTGTACAAGGTCATGCCATTGTTCTCCAGCTCCTGCTTTGAGGTAGACAGATGTGTCATTCTCTGTGGCAATGGAAATACCTTTTATTTTATTATGAAGTACCAGACCGTCAAAATCTCTGGTGAATAGAATATTGCTTCCGCCACCCAGTACAAGTTTGGGGACTTTTTTATATTCAACCCTGTTTAATACGTCAATTAATTCATTTTCAGTGGTAATTTGGACATAGTATCTGGCCGAAACATCAATTCCAAAAGTGTTGAACTGCTTAAGACTAAAATTAGACTTTATTTCCATTTAATATAAAAATTCTCCTATAAAACCTCTGGTATTTAAATTCTGTTCAAAGTTAACTTTTCAATAAAGTAAAATGATGATAAAGGTCAAATTTTACATTTTGTCTGAGGAAAACTTATGCACATTTTGGGAAAGAGATGTAAGGAATAGGTAAGATTTTAAGATTGTTAATTTTAGAGGTTGGAAAACCTAAGGGGTTGAAATCATGAGGTTTAGTAAAAAAAAGCCGGCTTTGGAAGTAATAGTTTGATTTATAAACTTTTAAAAAGGAATGTCAATAAAGTTTAGTATTTTTTGTGGATAAATATTATTTAAAATCATTCTAAATTATAACAATTTATCCACTTTTAAAAATGTAACTACTTGATTTTCATGGGTGATTTATAGGGCGGTTTCCTAAGGTTATATTTTCTATGAAATTGCGCTAAAAACATTTTTGATAAATTCAATTCCCATACTAGATTTGTGCGACTTTATAAAAGAGTATGCCCAAATTAACGGATAAAACTAATTTTAACATGTCCTTAACCAATACCATCAATCGCTCGGCGATTACTTTGTTATTACTTTTTCTTTCACTTTTTGTCAGTTTGCCATCAAATGGTCAGGATAAAGCTGCGGGAGCAGAGGCTGATCCGGAACAGGTAGCTGAAGGTGCAAAGTTATTTGAAGCAAATTGTAAGGCTTGCCACGCTGTCCATGACGTTGTTGTAGGGCCTGCGTTGAAAGGTGTAACCAAAAGAAGACCAATCAACTGGATTGTTGACTTTGTTCACAATTCCCAGAAAGTAATTGCAAGCGGCGATCCTTATGCTGTCGATCTTTACAACAAGTTCGGTAAAGCTGAAATGAAATCTTTCCCTGAACTTTCAGACGAACAGATTAAAAGCATTGTAGCATATATCGTAGACGAAGAAGCTAAAGGTCCTGCCAAAAAGGTAGAGAAAACTGATGGGGGAGGAGAAACTTCTACTGCTGGTAACAACGACGGTGGTTATTCAGGTATCATCCTTATCCTGATCATCATTGTGCTTGTTTTGGTGCTTGTGATGTTGGTGGTGTTCCTGTCAGTACTGAAAAGATATCTGAAGGATAAAGAAGCCAACCTGGCAGAAGTTGATAAAGAATTAGTAAATCAGAAATTCGATATCCTGAAAGTAATAAAAAGCAAAGGATTCCTTTCTGTGGTAGGTGTTGTATTCGTTGCGTTAGCAGTAAGAGCCTGCTGGAATAATCTGCTATATGTTGGTGTAGACGAAGGCTACGCTCCAATCCAGCCAATTCCGTTCTCTCATAAACTACACGCAGGGGAGTACAAAATAGATTGTAACTATTGCCATACAGGTGTTACGAAGAGTAAACAGGCGAACATCCCGTCTTTGAATATCTGTATGAACTGTCATACATACATCAAGAGTGGTCCAAAATTCGGACAGGATGCGATTGCTAAAGTTGTTGATGCATACAATTCCAATAAGCCTATTAAATGGGTAAGAGTTCACAATCTTCCTGATCTTGCTTACTTCAACCACGCACAACACGTGAAAGTTGGTGGAATTGAGTGTACAACCTGCCACGGCCAGATCGACACAATGGAAGTTGTTAGACAGCACGCTCCTCTAACAATGGGATGGTGTATCAATTGCCACAGAGAAACTGCGGTGAATGGAAAAGACAATGCTTACTATGACAAGCTGCTTGAGCTTCATAGTAAGAAAGGTCCAATGAAAGTTGCTGAAATCGGAGGTCTTGAGTGTTCAAAATGTCACTATTAATCAATTTAGAAGCCTAATTCATTTATATAGATTCTTATGAAAGATAACAATAAAAAATACTGGAAAGGAATTGAGGAATTATCCAACGATCCAGAATTTTTAAAGCATGCGCATAATGAGTTCCCTGAATTTTTACCTGTAAAGGAAAAAGGAGGCAGCGATGCTTCTGATGCTCCTGACAGAAGAGATTTTTTGAAACTATTAGGCTTTAGTGTTGCTGCGGTGTCCCTTGCTGCTTGCGAGACTCCTGTAAAAAAAGTTATTCCATATGTAAATAAACCTGTTGATGTAGATCCTGGGGTTGCGAACTGGTACGCTTCTACATATCAGGAAGGCGGAGAATATTGCAGCATTTTGGTTAAAACAAGAGAGGGAAGACCAATTAAAATAGAAGGCAACAAACTTTCTCCAATTACAATGGGAGGAACAAGTGCCAGAGTTCAGGCTTCTGTTCTGAGTTTATACGATACTGAAAGATTACCATATTTTGTAGAGGAAGGAAAAGCAGTTAAAGTAAAATCATTAGACGAGTACACTGCTTTTGACCAGAAGATTATAGATAAATTAACAGCCGTTCAGGCTTCAGGAAAATCAATTAAAATTGTTTCTCAGACAATTTTAAGCCCTACCACTAAAAAAGTAATTGAAGAGTTTAAGGCAAAATACCCTGCTACAGAACATGTAGTATACGATGTTCTTTCTGCTGAAGGTATTCTTAAAGCTAATGAATTAGCTTTCGGCCAGAGAGTAATTCCTTCTTACGACTTTAGTAAAGCAGACGTCATTGTAAGTTTTGGTGCTGATTTCCTTGGTACATGGATCTCTCCAATAGAATATGCTAAGCAGTATTCTAAAACAAGAAAATTAGGTGCTCAAAAGAAAACAATGAGCAGACATTACCAAATCGAAAGCAACTTATCGCTTACCGGTTGTAATGCTGATACAAGATTACCTATCAAACCTTCTGAAGAAGGTCTTTATGTTGCAGCGTTGTATAACGCACTTGGTTTCGGTGGACTAAATGTAAAAGGTCCTAACCATGAAGTAATTAAAAAAGCTGCAACAGATTTATTACAAGCAAAAGGAAAATCATTAGTTGTTAGCGGATCAAATGATCCTTATGTACAACTGTTAGTAAATAAAATCAATAGTGAATTAGGCAATTACGGTAAGACAATTGATTTAAGTACTCCTTCCTATCTGAAACAGGGAAGTGATGAAGCCTTCCTAAAATTTGTAGAAGAGGCTAAAGCTGGTCAGGTTGGCGCAGTTATCTTCTACGCAGCAAACCCTGTTTACGATCATCCAAAAGGAGCAGAGCTTAAAGAAGCATTAAAGAAAATATCTCTAAAGATTTCCTTTAATGAACGCATGGACGAAACATCTTCTGAAGTAGATTATGTTTGTCCGGATCTTCACTTCCTTGAGTCGTGGAACGATGCTGAGCCTAAAAAAGGTTATTTCAGCTTAACACAGCCAACAATCACTCCGATATTCAAAGGTGTCAGAGCTGCTCAGGAGTCTCTTCTGATCTGGGCTGGTAATAAAACTGAATATTATACCTACCTTGAGAATAACTGGAAATTAAGATTGACAGGTGGTAACTTCCAGTCACAGTGGGATAAAGTATTACAGGAAGGAGTATATCAGACTGCTTCTGCAGGTAATGGAGAAGCTTCATCTGTTGCAAACGTTAACCTTGCTGAAGTAGAAGAGAATATCAATAAAACATATAAACCTACCTCTGGCATTGAACTAAGTTTATATTACAAAGTAGGTTTAGGTTCAGGTTCGCTTTCTGCCGGAAACAACCCATGGTTACATGAATTACCAGATCCGGTTTCCAAAGCAACCTGGGATAACTACCTGGCTATTCCTAAGAAACTGGCAAACGAGATGTCTATCAAACAAGGAGATGTGGTAGCTCTTACAGTTGATGGAAAAAATACAGGAATTGAAGTACCTGTTTTGATACAGCCAGGTCAGGCTAATAATACAGCTTCATTAGCACTTGGATACGGAAGAACGAAAGCCGGAAAATGTGGTAATGAAGTTGGAAAAAATGCTTACCCATTAGTTAAAATTGTAGGAAATAGAACCGACTTAAATGCAGGTGTTGTAACATTTGCTAAAACTGGTGATGAGCGAAAGATTGCTCAGACTCAAACCCACCAGACAGTAATGGCTCGTCCGATCATTCAGGATGCAACGCTTGCTGAATATCAGAAAGATCCATCTGCTGGAAGATACAAGCCAATGATTCATACCAACCTTTACGGCGCACAGAAACCTAGCGAAGTAACAGTATGGTATGAGCACGATAAGCCAAACCATCTATGGGGAATGAGTATTGACCTTAACTCCTGTATAGGTTGCGGTGCTTGTGTGGTTGCTTGTCAGTCAGAAAATAACGTTCCTGTTGTAGGTAGAAAAGAGGTGCTGAATAGAAGGGAGATGCACTGGATTCGTATCGATCGTTACTATAGCAGTGATGCTGAACCAGATAAAACAGGTGAGTATTTTGAGAGCAAAGGAGGGGTTAAAGATCTTGAGATTGCTGCTGAAAATCCAACGGTTACATTCCAGCCAATGTTATGTCAACAGTGTAATCATGCACCTTGTGAGTCTGTATGTCCGGTTGCTGCTACAACACACAGCAGCGAAGGGTTGAATCAGATGGCATACAACAGATGTATCGGAACAAGATATTGTGCTAACAACTGTCCTTATAAAGTAAGAAGATTTAACTGGTTTAAATACTTTGAAAATAAGGATTTTGATAAAAACCTTAGCATGAACAACTTCCTTGGCAGAATGGTGTTGAACCCTGATGTTACTGTAAGGTCAAGAGGGGTTATGGAGAAATGTTCTTTCTGTGTACAGAGAATTCAGGAAGGAAAGCTTAAAGCTAAGATGGAGAAGAGAAGACCTATTGATGGAGAGATCGTTACAGCTTGTGCTTCAGCTTGTCCTACCGATGCCATTATCTTTGGTGACAGAAACGATACAGAAAGCAGATTGTATAAAGATAATGTAGTAGAGAATGCTGAAAGATCTTATGCAGTCCTTGAAGAACTAAATGTTCAACCAAACATTTTGTATCTGACTAAAATTAGAAACGCTTAATTTAGAACCTATTACAGATTTTTAATATAAAAAATATGCAAGTTACTTCGCCCGTAAGACCGCCTCTGGTTACAGGAGGCAAAACTGTCTCTGATGTTACTCAGGATATAAGCAGGCACGTAGAAAATAAACCTACAAAATTGTGGATACTGGCATTCACACTTTCTCTTATCACACTTGGATATGGATCCTATTGTTTATGGATGACCTGGTGGGATGGAATAGGAATGTGGGGATTGAATAAAACAATTGGTTGGGCTTGGGATATCACCAACTTCGTATGGTGGGTGGGTATCGGTCACGCTGGTACACTTATCTCAGCAATTCTTTTGCTTTTCAGACAAAAATGGAGAACATCCATTAACCGTGCTGCAGAAGCGATGACAATTTTTGCGGTAATCTGTGCTGCAAGCTTTATCATTGCGCACATGGGTAGACCATGGCTTGCATACTGGGCACTTCCACTACCCAATGCCTTTGGTTCTCTGTGGGTAAATTTCAACTCTCCTCTTGTATGGGACGTGTTTGCGATCAGTACCTATTTCACCGTATCACTTGTATTCTGGTATATAGGTCTTGTTCCTGATTTTGCAACCATCAGAGAAAGAGCTACTGGAATAAGACGAGTAGTCTATGGAGCATTGAGTTTAGGTTGGGATGGTTCAGCAAAATCATGGCAAAGATATGAGGCGGTGAGCTTGGTTCTTGCGGGTTGTTCTACACCACTTGTACTTTCAGTGCACACTATTGTTAGTATGGACTTTGCAACTTCTGTAATTCCTGGTTGGCACGCAACTATATTCCCTCCTTACTTCGTTGCGGGTGCGATTTTCTCAGGATTCGCGATGGTGTTAACCCTGATGCTTATTACAAGAGTTGTATTCAAATTAGAAGATTACATTACTGTTGAGCATATGGAATCGATGAATAAAATCATCGTATTAACAGGTTCAATAGTTGGTATTGCATATCTTTCTGAGTTCTTTATTGCATGGTATTCAGATGTTCCTTATGAAAGCTATACTTTTATAAACAGAGCATTCGGAGACGATTACTGGTGGGCTTATTGGTCCATGATGACTTGTAACGTAATTTCTCCACAGCTATTTTGGTTTAGAACAGTTAGAAGAAGCATTGCCTGGACATTCCTTCTTTCAATTGTGGTAAATATTGGAATGTGGTTCGAGCGTTTCGTAATTATCGCTACTTCATTGTCAAGAGACTTTCTACCATCCAGCTGGGCATATTTTTCACCAACTCTTTACGATATCGGTGACTATCTGTTCACATTTGGTCTGTTCTTTACACTCTTCCTGTTATTTGCGAAGTTCTTCCCAGTAGTTAACATGGCTGAGGTTAAATCAATTATTAAATCATCATCTGCAAAAAAAGATACTAAATAAGGAATATGTCAAAAGGCACAAACTATATAATAGGAGTATTTGACGACGAGGATGTTTTAATGGACGCAGTAGGCACATTAAGATCATCCGGAGTTAAAATTCAGGAGGCTTATACACCATTCCCTGTACATGGGTTAGATGATGCATTAGGATATAAACCATCAAACCTTCCTATAGCAGCGTTTCTATTTGGTTTAACAGGAACTATCTGCGCTTTATTGTTAACTATTGGTACCATGGGATTTGACTGGCCTATGGATATTGGAGGTAAACCATTTATTCCACTTCCACACTTTATACCAGTTACCTTTGAGCTTACTATACTTTTAGCTTCTCTTGGTATGGTAGCTACCTTCTTGATTATCAGCAATCTTAAGCCATGGGGATATGAGCCATTCATGTTCGATGGAAGAAGTACAGATGATAAATTTCTTCTTGTTGTTGATCTGGATAAAAATAAACTGGATAAAGACGCTCTTACCAATTTATTTAAGCAGACAGGAGCATCAGAAGTAAATTCTAAAATTGTTGAAAATCATTAATCATATTTTCGGACATGAGATACGCTTATAAATACACATATATATTTTTAATTCTTGGTGCTGCCTTTTCTTCTTGTGTTGATCAGAAGAAGTTTGAAAACATTGGCACACATGAGAAACCCAATGTAGAATATGCTCCTAACATGTACTACTCAGTGGCCTATGAGCCTTTGAGTCAGATTACAGATACGGAAGCAGGATTATTTGTTAGTTCTAGCGGCAGGAAGGATACAGGTGAATACTATAACTCTAACCCTTACAATCCTCATCAAATGAATATGAGAGTACCTGCACCTCGTACTGTTAAATTTAATGATGCATTTTTACCATACCGCATACCAAAAGATTCTCTTGAGTATGCAGCAAAAACTCTGGTAAATCCATTAAAGATTGATGATAAAACTCTAGAGGATGGTAAAGTTCTTTATGTTAAGTTTTGCGCTCACTGTCATGGTGAAACTGGACAGGGAGATGGACCTGTGAATAATGCTTTAAAAGGGGTAGCTAATTTAACGACTGGTTCTGTTAAGGATGCAACTCCGGGACATATTTTCCATGTGATTACCTGGGGTAAAGGAAGAATGGGAGCTCATGATAGTCAGTTAAATCAGGAGGAGCGTTGGAAAATTGTTTCCTACGTAAAAGAAAACTTACAAAAAGCTGAAGCGCAACAATAAACACATTAAATTTTTAACTCATGGTAGTCGAAGAAAAATTTGAATTTACAAGCGGGGCTAAAAAGAAAATTATAACAACCTTTGTGGTCGGTCTTGTATTGGCCTTAATAGGAATCTTTGTAATAGGCTCAAGAAATCACGGGCATGATGATCATGCTCATGGAGCCGATCATTCTAAAGAGACTGTGGCTGCTTCAGCGCATCAGCATGGAGGACATGATGCAAAAGCTCATGATCATGGAGATGCTCATCATGGTGAAGCGGGTCATGGTGATGGCGGACATCATGGTGCAACTGGTATTGCATTAAGAGTAATTAAAAACCTTTGGCATAACAGTATTTTCTTTACTGGTATAGCTGTAATAGGTATTTTCTTTATAGCCTTTAATTATATTGCACAGGCTGGCTGGTCTGCAGCGATAAAAAGAGTACCGGAATCTTTTGGATATTATCTCCCTTTTGGGGCGGTTTCTACCATTGCATTGTTTTTCCTGTTCAAGCATGATCTTTTCCACTGGTATCATGATGAACTATATATTCAATTCCTTCCAGACGGAAAACCTAATCCTGCATATGATCCGATTATTGCTAGTAAAACCTGGTATTTAGGAAAAGGATTCTTTATCTTCAGACTCTTCGCTTATTTTATCCTATGGTTCTTTGTATGGTATAAGTTAAGAGAGAATTCTTTAAAAGAAGATTTGAATGCTGATTTGAAATATCATGACAACAGCATTTTCTGGTCTGCAATATTCTTGGTAATCTGGGGTGTTACTTCTTCTACATCGGCCTGGGATTGGGTTATGTCTACTGACCCACACTTCTTTAGTACTATGTTTGGTTGGTATGTTCTTGCGAGCTGGTTTGTAACTGGTTTGGCAGTGATCACTTTTGTAACAATCCTTCTAAAGGAAGCCGGATATCTTTCATTTGTTAACGAAAACCATTTCCATGATCTTGGTAAATTCATGTTTGCATTCAGTATCTTCTGGACATACATTTGGTTTGCTCAGTTCCTTCTTATTTACTATGCAAACATCCCAGAGGAATCTTATTATTTCGTAGAAAGATTGAAGAGCGATGTATATAGTCCTATATTCTTTATGAATATAATTATCAACTTCCTTTTCCCTTTCTTAATATTAATGACAAGAGATGCCAAGAGACAAAGAATAATCCTGAAAATTGTAGCTGTTGCAATTATTGTTGGTCACTGGTTTGATTTCTATATCATGTTAACTCCTCCAATTCTAAAACATGATGGTGGATTAGATGCAAACTTCCTGTTTATCGAATTAGGATTGGCATTAGTATTCGGAAGTGTTTTTGTTTTCTCTATAATGACTGGATTGTCAAAAGCTTCGTTAGTAGCTAAGAACCATCCAATGCTTGAAGAGAGTATCCATCATCACGTAGTTTAATTAGGAATTTAACTTTAATTAATAAATTAAGATAAAATGTTAGGATTATATATAAGCATAGCTGCGGTTCTTATCCTTGCTATTCTTTTCCTGGTCTTCAGGATTCAGACCTTCATTGATATTATTAGAGGAGCTAGCACCAGAAGAGTGGGAACAAGTAATAAAGTAAATGCATTTTTATTGCTTGCCTTCTTTATTCTTTCTACTTCATTATTTATCTGGTATTCAATATCTGCATCTAAGCATTTCCTTCCAAAAGCAGTATCTGAGCACGGAGTGAGAACTGATCAGATATTCTGGATTACAATGACCATTCTTATAATAGCATTTATAGGAACAAATATTTTCTTGTTTTCCTTTGTTTTCAAATATCAGTTCAAGGAAAATAGAAAAGCTTATTTCTATCCTGATAACCACAGATTAGAAATCGTTTGGACGGTAATTCCTGCGATTGTAATGGCTATTCTTGTTTATTTCGGTTGGAAAGAGTGGTCTGCTATTACAAGACCTGCACCTGAAAATGCAGAAGTTGTAGAAATTATGGGTAAGCAGTTTGCATGGCAGGTGAGATACCCTGGTAAGGACAAAGTATTCGGTTCTTACAATTATAGATTGATTGATGCGACCAATGAAATGGGGATTAATTTAAATGATCCTTATTCAAAAGACGATTTCTTGCCTAGTGAAATTCATATTCCAAAAGGACAGCCAGTATTATTTAAAATCAGAGCGAGAGATGTAATCCACAGTGTTTTTGCTCCGCATTTCAGATTAAAAATGGACGCTGTTCCTGGTTTACCAACTAAGTTCTGGTTTGTGCCAACCAAAACTACTCAGGAAATGAGAGAGGAACTTGGTAACCCAAAATTCAATTATGAGATCGCATGTACTGAAGTTTGTGGTAGAGGTCACTTTGCAATGAAATACATCATCGTTGTAGAGGAACCAGAAGAGTATGAAGCTTGGTATGCAGCGCAAAAACCATGGTCAGAATCTAACCTTGATTATATTCTAACAAAGGTGGATGAAAAGAGCAAGGCTCTTTATCCTGCGCCTCCAACGCAGGCAACGGAATCAAAAGCAGATACCACTACTGTTGCTCCGGCATTGTAAGAGTCTGTTCCTAACAACTGTTTATTAATTTCTCATAAATCGAAAAATATTTACTAATAATATGTCTGTAGCCGAAAGTCATTTGCACGCCCATCATGATGATCATGAACATGATCACCATGATTTACCTTGGATTAGAAAGTATGTATTTAGTGAAGATCACAAGGTTATTGCCAAACAATATTTGATTTCAGGTATTATCTGGGCAATTATCGGAGGCGGTTTATCTATACTTTTCAGACTCCAGTTAGCTTTTCCGGATGCTAATTTCGAATGGTTAACACCTTTATTAGGAGGATGGATTCAGAATGGAAAATTAGACGCTGAATTTTATCTGGCTCTTGTTACAATGCACGGTACTATCATGGTATTCTTTGTATTGACAGCTGGTTTGAGCGGTACATTCAGTAACTTCCTTATTCCTTTACAAATAGGTGCTAGAGATATGGCTTCAGGGTTCCTGAATATGTTGTCTTTCTGGTTCTTCTTTGCATCAGGTGTTTTAATGCTTATAAGTTTATTTATTGAAACTGGTCCTGCAGGTGGAGGATGGACTGTGTACCCTCCATTAAGTGCATTGCCTCAGGCAATATCAGGTTCTGGTCTTGGAATGACTTTATGGCTTATAAGTATGGCGCTGTTTATAGTTTCTTCGCTTCTTGGTAGCTTAAACTATATTACTACAGTGATTAACCTAAGAACCAATGGAATGTCCTTTTTAAGATTACCTCTTACTATTTGGGCATTTTTCATCACAGCGATCATTGGTCTTTTAGCGTTCCCTGTACTTTTCTCAGCTGCATTACTATTAATTTTTGACAGAACTTTCGGTACCAGCTTCTTCCTTTCAGATATCTATATCGCTGGTGAAGCATTATCTTTTGAAGGTGGTAGCCCTGTTCTATTCCAGCACTTATTCTGGTTCTTAGGACACCCTGAAGTATACATTGTATTGCTTCCAGCACTTGGTATCACTTCTGAAATTGTGGCTACAAACGCTAGAAAACCAATTTTCGGTTATAAAGCGATGATTGGTTCAATGTTGGCTATTGCATTCTTATCATTCATCGTTTGGGCGCACCACATGTTTGTATCGGGAATGAACCCATTCCTGGGTTCAATATTCATGTTCCTGACTCTTATTATTGCGGTACCTTCAGCGGTTAAAGCATTCAACTACATTACAACATTATGGAGAGGTAACATTATTTTCACTCCTGCAATGTTGTTCTCGATAGGTCTGGTATCTTTCTTCGTATCTGGTGGATTAACAGGTATCGTACTTGGTAACTCTGCTGCTGATATTCAACTTCACGATACTTATTTCGTTGTGGCTCACTTCCACATCGTAATGGGTAGTGCATCTTTCTTCGGCATGCTTGCCGGGGTTTACCACTGGTTCCCTAAAATGTTCGGTAGAATGATGGATGAAAAACTTGGATACATTCATTTCTGGATTACATTTATCGGTGTATATATGGTGTTCTTCCCAATGCACTACATCGGTATAGCTGGTTTCCCAAGGAGATACTATTCATTTACTGGATTTGATTTTACTCAAAGCTACACTGACTTGTCTCAGGTTATTACAATTGCCGCAATTGTAACATTCGCAGCTCAGTCTATATTCTTATTCAATTTCTTCTATAGCATCTTTAAGGGTAGAAGAGCTACAGAAAACCCATGGAGATCTAACACTCTTGAGTGGACTACTCCAGTTGAACCAGGTCATGGTAACTGGCCAGGTGCTATACCAACGGTTTACAGATGGCCTTATGATTACAGTAAGCCAGGTGCTGAAGAAGATTTCATACCTCAGAATGTTCCATTCTCTGAAACAAAGGGATCTAACTTCCCTCACGAGAATGAGCAAATGGTAGCTGAGGCTGAGATTTCTCATGGAAAATAATTTAGACTATAAGAGATTCGGCAGGGTAACATTTGTTACTTTAATTGCAGTCTACTTAGTAATATTGGCTGGAGGAATTGTTAGAAGTACTGGTTCAGGAATGGGGTGTCCCGACTGGCCCAAATGTTTCGGAAGGTATATTCCTCCAACCAATATCAGTGAACTTCCCCTTGATTATAAAGAGCGGTACAAAGTTCATGGCTATGAAGCAGAATTCAATCCTGTAAAAACATGGATTGAATATGTCAACAGGTTGTTGGGTGCGGTTGTAGGGTTTCTGATGCTTTTGGTTGTGAGTTTTTCAGTACCCCTGATAAAGAAAGACTGGAAGTTGTTTGGGTTAAGTTTGTTGACCCTTTTCCTTATAGGTTTTGAAGCCTGGCTTGGAAAACTGGTTGTTTCAACAAATTTATCTCCGATGATGGTCACAATTCACATGGCCGGTTCTTTGGTTATTGTTAGTTTGCTGATATGGATTCTGATAAGAACTTTCCCTCAGCGATTTACCTATAGCAAAGAAACTATTCATACTAAGTTCAATTTTCTTATAGTATTGCTTTTACTATTAATATTCCTGCAAATTTCCATAGGAACACAGGTAAGAGAGGAAATTGATCTGATCATTGTGGCCAACAACAATTCCAACAGGGAATTATGGATTGATAGTCTTGGTAAAGTGTTTTTGTTTCACCGGGTTATTGGGTATGGGTTGTTGATTTTATCTGCTTATCTATACTTCGGATTCAGGAAATCTGTAAAAAACAGAGTAATTAGTAAATCTATATCTATAGTTTTCTACTGCGTACTACTGGAAACACTCTCAGGAATAGCATTAGCTGTTTTCAGCTTGCCACCATATCTTCAGCCTGTACATTTATTATTATCGACAATAGTTTTCGGCCTATTGTTTTTCGTATTCACAATAATAAATGTTGATCTGGAAGGTTTTAAGATGAAAACAAAATTGAATTATTAAAAATGCAATCTGTAAGTAAATTAAATATTCTTCATCTGATAGGTTTTAAGTCTAAAGAATATTTTAGATTGTTAAAATTCAGACTTTCCTTAACGGTGGTGTTTTCCGCCGGTATGGGATACATATTAGGTGGAGGAAAATCTATTGACTGGTCTTCCTTAGGAATATTTGCCTTAGGCGGAATGTTTCTGACAGGTTCCAGCAATATTTTAAATCAGGTTTATGAGAAAGAGACGGACAAATTGATGGACCGCACTAAAGGTCGTCCGGTTCCTGCTGGTAGTGTAAGTGTACCTGAAGCTATATTTCTTGCTTTTGCTCTGGCAGCCCTTTCTATATTCCTTTTCAATGAATTCTTCAATACCAAAACTGCAATTTTAGGTTTTGCGTCATTACTACTATATGCATTTGCATATACTCCTTTAAAGACTAAAACTCCTCTGGCTGTTTTTGTCGGTGCAATTCCGGGAGCCTTGCCCCCAATGATCGGATGGGTTGCAGTGACAGATAAATTTAGCTGGGAACCAGGTATTTTGTTTGCTATTCAGTTTTTCTGGCAGCTTCCGCATTACTGGGCAATTGCCTGGGTTTTGCACGATGATTATCAGAAAGCAGGTATTCGATTGTTACCAAATGCAGGGGGGAGAACTTCTGAAACTGCATTTCAGATTATGATCTATACCTTGTTCTTGATTCCATTAGGGTTTATGCCTTATTTTTTAGGAATGACCGGGATTACTTCTGCCATCATTACACTAATTGCGGGAATTTTATTCCTGGCTCAAACCTTTTATCTAATGAAGGAGTGTACTAAAAAGGCAGCATTGTTGATTATGTTTGGGTCGTTCCTTTATTTACCGATAGTACAAATAGCATTTGTTTTGGATAAGGTATAATTAAAAATATGAATCAACACGAATTAAATTTGCAATCGAATGTACCTGAAAAACCGCTCTCAATGCATCCTAAAAAGTTTGCATTCTGGCTGTTTCTGGTGACAGTGTTAATGATTTTCGCAGCATTAACTAGTGCGTATATCGTGAGAAGGGCAGATGGAGGATGGCTGGAATTTGAACTTCCATCTATTTTCTGGATCAACTCAGCTATTATTGTTCTTAGTTCTGTAACAATGCAGCTGGCTTTTTTTGCAGCCAAAAAGGACAGTCTGGAAAAAACTAAAATCTACTTGTTAATTACCAGTATTTTAGGTTTAGCTTTTTTGGTTGGACAGTTTTATGCCTGGGGAGATTTGGTAGAAATCAGAGTATTCTTTGGGGGGAAAGACAGTAATCCTTCAGGTTCGTTCCTTTATGTTTTAACAGGGTTGCACGGTTTGCACCTGATTTCAGCAGTAATCTTTCTTTGGGTAGTATTTGCTCAGAGTATCCAATATAAAGTTCATTCAAAAAGCATGCTTGTAATGGAATGCTGTACAACGTATTGGCATTTCCTAGGTGCACTTTGGATATATTTGTTTGGATTTTTATTACTTAACCATTAATTTTTCACAAAAATAACAACATGGCAACAACAGCAGTCATTGACGAAAAAGAAAAAAGAAGTTTGTGGGGTGGAGGTGTTGAACCCCTTAAGGCAAGTTACGGAAAGCTGATGATGTGGTTTTTCCTCCTTTCAGATGCTTTAACGTTTTCAGGATTATTAGTTACTTACGGGTTAAGCAGATTTGCAAATAATGCTTACACTGGGAAAATTGAGGATTTTGTTCCTTCCGCCGATTATTGGCCGATCCCGGAGAAAGTGTTTACGCACATCCCATTTACCCACGATCCTTACCCACTTGTCTTCGTTGGTATAATGACATTTATCCTTATTATGAGTAGTGTTACAATGGTGCTTGCTGTTGAGGCTGGTCATAGAATGGATAAGGAAGAAGTACTTAAATGGATGCTTTGGACCATCATTGGAGGTATTGCTTTCTTAGGTTGTCAGGCTTGGGAGTGGACGATCTTTATTATTGGTGACAAAGGAAGAATGTTGGCAGATGGAACTATGTTCTACGGTGCAAACCTGCATAATAATGAGTATGGACCAGTGTTGTTCGCAGATTGTTTCTTCTTCATTACAGGTTTCCACGGTACACACGTACTTAGCGGGGTGATCATTAACATGATCGTGTTCTACAACGTAGCCATTGGAACTTATGAGAGAGTAGGACACTATGAAATGGTGGAGAAAGTAGGTCTTTACTGGCACTTCGTAGATTTAGTATGGGTGTTTGTGTTTACTTTCTTCTATTTGGTTTAATTTAAAATATTTAAGTTGATAAAAAATTATGGGACACGGTCATCATACTACAGCGCATGCTCCTAAAGTTCTTCCAAAGGATAAAGAGAAAATCAAGAAAATCTGGATGACAGCTCTTATTCTGGCTGTTGTAACTGCTATCGAATTCTTGTTAGCATTTACAATTGATAGAGGAGTATTACTTACATCAATTTTCGTTCTTTTAACGTTCGTAAAGTCTTTCTACATTGTTGCGGAATTTATGCACCTTAAATATGAAACGAAAACTTTAATCTGGTCAGTAGTAATACCGACGCTTTTCATCGTTTGGTTAATAGTTGCCTTGTTAGTGGAAGGAGAGGCGATACTGTATGTCAGAAATCTGTGGCAATGGTACGCTGGTTTAGTTAAATAATCAGATAATGAATAAAATTACTAAAGCCGGTATACTAGTTTTAATTCTGGTAGTACCGGTTTTTCTTTTTCAGTATTTTAAATTCTTTGGTAAAAATCATTATAAACTGCCTGTTTTTTTTGCAACAGATTCAGTTTTAAATGATCAGGGAAAATATGTAATTACTGAAGCTCATGAGGTGCCTGATTTTTCATTTAAAAATCAGGATGGAATTACTATTAAAAGAGAGGATTTTAAAGGGAAAATCGTAGTGGTTGATTTTTTCTTCTCCCGCTGTCCCGGAATTTGTCCTCAAATGACCAACCAACTGGTCAGGGTTCAGGAAAAATTTAAACAAGATTCTCTTTTTCAGATTCTATCCTTTACAGTTGATCCTGAATATGACAGTTCTTCTGTATTGAAATCTTATGCCCTTAAATATGGTGCTATCCCGGAGAAATGGCATTTTCTAACCGGTAGGAAAGATTCCATTTATAGTCTTGCACAGAAAGGCTTTTTCATTACGGCTATGGAAGATAAGGAAAGACCACTTGACTTCATCCATAGTGAAAAGCTTGTGCTCGTCGATAGAGAAGGAAGGATCAGAGGGTACTATAATGGAACGGATTCTGAAGAAGTGGATCGTTTAATCACTGAAATACAAGTGCTGCAATATGAGTACGCAAATTAATCCTATCATCGAAAAAAAGGATAGTCTTTATCAGATTATCATTGGTGTATTGTCCATAGCTATACCTGTAGTGGTATCTGTACTTTTTTATATCCCTCAAACTGGTAAGCTGGGTGATTTGGATGTCTCATTTTTGCCTCATCTTAATGCGGTGTTAAATTCCTGTACTACTGTAGCCCTTCTGGCAGGATTTTATTGTATAAAATTTAAAAAGGATGCAAGACTTCACAGAACAGCTATGCTGGTTGCTTTTGGGTTGTCCAGTATCTTTCTGATTTCTTATGTCATTTACCATTATCAGGGAGAACATACTGTTTATGGAGATGTCGATAACAACCTTGTACTGGATGCTGCAGAATTAGCTGCTGTCGGATTTACCAGAACTATTTATGTGGTAATTCTTGTTACGCATATTATATTGGCAGCAATAGTGGTACCATTTGTATTGTTTGCTATTTACTTTGGTATATCCAACCAGGTATCGAAACATAAAAAAATTGTTAAATGGACTTTCCCTATCTGGTTGTATGTGGCAATAACGGGAGTAATAGTATATTTAATGATTAGTCCTTATTATGGTTCTTAATTGTTCTGTCAATATGAAAAAGGTGATCTTTGTTTTGATGCTTGTTTTAGCCGTATCGATAGCAGGAACAAGCGATCTGTTTGCTCAATGTGCCATGTGCAAAGCTACCATCAAGGATAATGTTGAAACTGGTCAGGGAATAGGGCAGGGACTGAATAAAGGGATATTGTACCTGATGAGTGTTCCCTATATCATTGGTGGTTTTGTGGCGTTTTTCTGGTATAAAGCCAGCAAAAAGGACAGAGAAAAGCAGCAATTCCTGGATAAAATCAAAGCAAAATTTTCCAAATAACACTTCGTTAACTTAATGTATATCTCTTACGACTGATACCTTGAAAAATCTTTTCAGAAAGAACGTATTCCTGTTTTTATCCCTGATTTTTTTTGCATTATCATTCGTAACGTGGAATTTTTTTAATAATAGCAGCGAAACAATCAACAAAAAGAAGATTGTTAATGCTATTACCAAAGAAATTGAACTTTTTCTCCAGAAATCCGAAGCCTCTTCGGAACTTTTATTTAAAACCCTCGAAAGTAAGCCAAGGTATTCTTTCTCTGGGTTAACTATTTCTTCAGATTATCCTTACTATATATTTAAAAATAAGCAGCTGATCTACTGGTCGGATTTTCGGTTTGTGCCAGGGTACGACCATGTGAAAGGAGAGTATTCGGAAAAAATTCTATACCACAAAACCGGTAAATACCTTGTTTCCCAGAAAAGATTCTCAACGGAGAAAGATGTTTTTGAAGTCTTCTTCCTGACCCCTGTTCGAGCCTATGTCAGTCAGGCTCCTACCATTAATGATATGGTGGCTTTTAAGCCAATCATTAATGACAATAACGTGCGTGTGTTGACCAATCCGGCTACAGATCCGGATTTAAACATCCACTCTCCGCAAAATGAATTTCTGTTTTCTATTGAGTTTTTGGAAATCAATAAGATAAAGAGTCGCTCCCTTCTGTTAACGTATATTGTTTTGAGTTTTGTGGCTCTGATTTTATTGGTTATCGCACTTTACAGAGGAGCATTAAAGATATCTGAAACCAATTTTGATCTCGCAGCACTCCTGCTGGTAGTCTGTCTTCTGGCAATCAGGCTTGGAATGCTGTTTTTAAATTATCCTTCTTATTTATCGGAATTTGGGTTGTTCAACCCGAAATATTTTGCGGCTTCGGTTTTGTCTCCTTCTCTGGGTGACTTGTTACTCAACTTTATCTTTCTTTTCCTTACAGGACTTTTTGTATTTATGAACTACCACCGTTCAAGATTTTTACAAAAGGTCAACCAGTTGTCAGGAGTCATAAGAATTATCATTTCCATTCTGTTGGTAATTATCGCTTTGGCGATTCACCATCAGTTTTTCTTCATTTTAAGGGCAATTTCCCTAAACTCATCCTGGTCGATTGATATTACAACGGACATTAGCTTTGGCTTTTTCCGGGTATCTTCCCTTGTTGCTTTTGTACTGGCTTCAATAAATCTTTTTTTATTCCTGCATTTACTGGCTAGAATACTACAACTGGCCTGTAATAATCAGTTCTCCAAAATAATATGGACCAGTGTAATTGCATGGTCTATCGTTTCTGCTTTCTCTTATTTTATTCTGGGTGGAATATCACTGTCTTTAAGTCTCGCCTGTCTGGTATATATTGTTGTAATTTCATTTCTTAAACTGCCCAGACAGTTCATCAGATTCCGCTATGGAACTTATATCTATCTGATTTTTTCTGGATTGCTGTCCGCTTTTACCGCTGCGGTTTCTATTTATGTCACACAGGAGGAGAAAGAGGTAATTCGGAAGCAAAAATTTGCCTCCCAACTGGTCATTGATAATGACGTTTTGGGTGAATATCTTTTATCTGAAGCTTCTAAAAAGATCAAAGAGGATGTATTTATAAAAAGCAGACTTGTAACACCTTTTTCTTCCAAAGAGATTATTGAGCAGAAGATTAAGAAGATTTACCTGTCCAACTACTTTGACAAGTACGATGTATCGGTATCGGTATTTGATGCTTCCGGAGATGTTTTTGAAAAGAAGTCGTATTACGCCAATTATTTTGAGTTGCTGTCAGAATTAAAAAAGGGGCAGCACCGGACTGAATATAAAAATATTTATTTCCAGAAAGAAAACCTTAAAGACGGTTACAGAAGGTATATATGTTTTAATGAAATAGAGAAGAATAAGGTAATTATCGGGTACATCATTATAGAATTAAAGCATAGAAAAATTATCCCCAATAGCTTATATCCGGAACTTTTCCTGGATAAAAAGGTGATCGAAAACTATGATAATAAGAATTATCACTATGCTGTCTTTTCGGATAGTTCTCTTTTGTATAGTTCAGGGAATTTTAATTATGATAAAAACATATCCGTTATAGACCTTTCCGGTAAAAAGATTTATAACGAAGGGATTAAATTAAAAGGCTTTCATCACCTGGCTTTCAGACCGGGTAACGGAAAGGTCATTGTTGTTTCTTCTCCTGAATATGCGTATGTCGATATATTTTCAAACTTCTCCTTTTTATTCCTTATCCTGATTGTGAGTATCCTCGTGTTTATTGTGGGGTATGCAGTTCTATTCCGGTTTAAAAAGGATACCATGAGCTTATCGGCAAAGATTCAGATCTACCTGAATATTGCCTTTTTCCTTCCGCTGTTTATCGTAAGTGTGGTAACTCTGAGTATTATCAGTAACACCTATAGGGAGAACCTTTATAAAGCATTTGTCAAAAAAGCTGAAAGCATTAGTGGCAATATTTCTGTGTATCTTGAAGGCTATAAAAAGGATAACTCCAAAAAGGAAAAGCTTGAAAGTACTGTTCAGCAGGTAGCACAATTTACGGAGTCGGATATTAATATCTTTAGCAACGGAGGAAAGCTGCTTATCTCCAGTCAGCCGGCTATTTATAATGCCGGAATCGTTTCGGAGATGATGAGTCCCAAAGCCTATTCCGGGATTATTGAAACCAGAAAAAATGTGGTAATGCTTACGGAATCGGTAGGAAAACTGAATTATAAGAATGTGTATGTGGCGATACGTTCGTTTGAATCCGGATATTTACTGGGTATATTGAGTATTCCATTCTTCGAGTCGAAAGCAGAGCTTGAGAAGCAGCTTATTGAAGTGTTGACGACCATTATCAATATTTTCGTCACCATTTTCATTGTATTTATTGCTTTATCCTATTTTGTCAGTCATATTTTGACCAACCCGCTGAAGATTATTACCCACCGGATTCGACGGACTTCTTTTGGAGAGGAAAACGAACCACTGGAATGGAAGTCTAAAGATGAAATCGGTTTGCTTGTGGGTGAATACAATGAAATGCTGGTAAAACTGGAAGAAAGTAAACGGGCGCTTTCCAGAAGTGAAAAAGAGTCTGCATGGAGGGAAATGGCCAAGCAGGTGGCTCATGAAATTAAAAATCCTTTAACTCCTATGAAACTTACCATTCAACATCTTCAAAGGATGCTGAAGGAAGGGGCAGAGAATGGTACAGCGGTCACCCAGAAAAGTTTAAATACGCTACTGGATCAGATAAACAATCTGAATGAAATAGCCACTTCATTTTCTTCTTTTGCGAAAATGCCTAATCCAAAATCAGAAAGAATAGAGGTGTCGGGAATTGCAGAAAGTGTTGTAAACCTGTACAACAATAGTAAAGATGCCGTCGTTGAACTTTCTAAGGAAGCTGGGGACTATTTTGTAATAGGAGATGAACAGGCGATGAACAGCATCTTTACCAATTTGATTCTGAATGGAATCCAGTCGGTGCCGTACGAACGTAAACCACATATCCAGGTAATTCTCACAAGAAAAGAGTCGAAAAACCTCTTGATCGAAATCCGTGACAATGGTTCCGGAATTCCTGAATCTGTGCGTAATAAGGTGTTTATACCTAATTTTAGTACTAAATTTAGCGGATCGGGAATTGGCCTTGCTGTTGCTAAAAAAGGGGTAGAACATGCAGGGGGAAAAATCTGGTTCACTACGGAAGACGGTGTAGGGACTTCATTTTTTATCGAATTGCCCTTAATTCATTGATCAGAAATTTTCAAGCATAAGCCCGTATGATGAATAGGGTTGTGGTATACAAGGCAATAAGGTTTATTTATGTACCAACCTTCAATTGAATAGCCCAGGTGGAATGAATTGTCACTACAGGATACTGGTACTTTATTTTTTTTTACTGTCAACTTCTGCTTTTAGTCAAATTGATAACAAAAGGTGTAAGTGGGTTAAATTCTCTTCAGAACCTTTTCTGCTGGATACGTCCGCAATTTTTCCGGGATCTTTAAGAGTGGTTTATCCGGCTTCAGGAACTGTTATAAGTATGGAAGGGAACGCAGTAAGGCTGAGATCGGACAATGCTCCGGACTCTGTCTATCTCTGTTATCAGGTCTTTCCCTTTGATATTTATAAGCCTGTATTTAAAAGAGACAGGAAAACGTATGATTCGGGTGCCTACTATCGTGAGGATTTTGCCTATAGGTTTGGAGTACCTCAGACCAAGGAAGAGTTGTTCTCATCACCAGGGTTAAATAAATCAGGAAATATAAGTCGGGGAATATCTTTCGGAAACAACCAGAGTGTTTTTGTAAACTCTGTGTTGAACCTTCAGCTGGAAGGAAAACTTTCAGAAGATGTTTCTATCACTGCGGTGATATCGGATCAGAATATACCTATTCAGCCTGATGGCAATACACAGCAGATTCAGGAATTTGACAAGGTGTATGTGCAGCTGCAAAGTAAAAATGCTTCACTCATCGCGGGTGATGTGGTCATGAAAAATAAGAACTCAAATTTCCTTCGGTACTACAGAAATGTGCAGGGGGTGCAGGGGGATTTGTTTTATAAAAAGGATTCGGTAAGCTCTTCGGTGACTTCTGTGGGAGCTGCTTTTTCAAAAGGGAAATTTGCCAGTATGCAGTTCGGGTATGGTATGCCGAACGAACTGTTGGAGGGGGTGCAGGGGCCCTATAGGTTAAGAGGCCCCAACGGGGAGCGCTTCATCGTGGTGATGGCCAATTCTGAACGGGTGTATCTGGACGGTAAACTACTTACAAGAGGATTTGACTACGATTATATCATAGATTATAACCAGGCGGAAATCACGTTCACCAACAACATTCTTATTACTAAGTTTTCCCGAATCCGGGTAGATTTTGAGTATTCTGATAGAAATTATTCAAGAAGTATTATCAATGCCAGTCACCACCAGACCTATAAGAAGGCTGATTTTTACTTTAACTTTTATCAGGAAAAAGATAATCCGCAGAAACCTGTCAATTATGAATTGTCGAATCAGGATAAGTACTTTTTAAGCCTTATCGGCGATTCTATCAATAAAGCTTTTATCCCGGGGGTAGATACCATCTCTGAATTTAGTACCAATAAAATTTTATATAAAAATATCGGATCTCAGACGAATCCTGTTTACGTCTATAGCACGAATCCTGATAGTGCCTTGTATCAGCTGAGTTTTACCCAGGTGCTTTCAGGTGCAGGGAGTTATGTACAGGATATCAATACTGTAAATGGCAGGATTTATAAATATGTCGGTCCCGGTAATGGAAGTTATGAGCCAGTCCTGCTGGTCGTGACACCTAAGTTGAAAAATATGGCTACCATTGGCGGGGGATATGCCATTACTCAAACCGATTATGTCTTTGGGGAAATAGGCTTTTCCAAAAACGATCTGAATCTGTATTCTTCCCTGAACAATGAAGACGATAAAGGGAAAGCATATAAAATCGGATACATCAATAAAGGCAGAACATTTTCTTTTTTGCCAGACTACAAATTATCCGGGACAATAGACTATGAATACGATGAACAGAATTTTGCTTTTATTGACAGGGTTCGAAGTACTGATTTTGACAGGGACTGGAATGCCAATACCGACCTGAATGCATCGGATCATATTTTTAACACATTTTGGTCTTTGGCGAAAGATCCTGGAAATGCATTTACCTATAGGTTCAGTCGCCGGGACAGGGGCAGCGATGTAAATGGTAGTCAGCATACGGCTTCGGCCAATAAATCTTTTGGCAAACTGCAGGTAATGTCTAACGCATTTTACATGAACAACTCCACTGCAACCAAGAATGCGAACTGGAAAAGGTTTAACCTGAATTCGTTCTATACCGGTAAATACCTGGTTCCGGGAATTTCTTATACCGAAGATAAAAACATTGTTAAAGATTCTACCGGAAAGATCATTGCCTCCAATATGTATTATGACGAGCTAAAAATGTATCTCAAAAGCAGTGATACAACTCAGATTACTTACTTTATTGATTATAGCGTCAGAAATAACGAACGTAATGCCGACGGTCAGTTGTACAGAGATAGCAAATCGCAGACAACCAATGTTGGTGTATCTGCACGAATCAATGATAACAACCAGATCAATTTGATTTCCACGTACAGGTATCTTAATAACTATATGGTTAGTGGGGTGAGACTTCCCAATGAGGAAACGGTAATGGGACGGCTGGACTGGAATTCTGATCTGTTTCGTCGACATATCCGATCGGAGCTGACCATTACAACAGGTACGGGGAGAGAGTTAAAAAGAGAAATCGCTTTTATACCGGTTGTTACCGGTCAGGGTACTCATGTGTGGGTAGATTTAAATGAAGACAAAATACAGGACCTGAATGAGTTTTTTGAAAAGAAGTATGATGACCCGAATGGTGAGTATATTAAGACCTTTGTTCCTACAGATGAGTATATTAAAGCTTACACCAATACGTTCAACTATCGCCTGGATGCCAGTGCTCCCCGAAAGTGGGCTTCCAGCACCCAAAAAACAAAACAGTTTTTATCCCGTTTCTCAAGTTTTTCATCCTGGACAGTGAACAAAAAAATAACGGACAATGATTTGCTCAGAAGGTTTATGCCCGTTAGTTCGAATATAGAAGATCAAGATATACTGAGCATTCAGGAAGCGATTCGGGCTACATTGTTTTATAACAGGTCCAACCCGAAATATGGTCTGGACCTGAGCTATCTGGTAAATGATAACAAACAGTTTTTAGTACAGGGTTTTGAGCGTAAGCAAAATTATGAGTTGCGGTTAGGTTCAAGAGTGAATATGAACAGTTATTCCAGCTTTAAAATGCAGGCAGGATATGGGTTAAAGAAAAATAACTCGGACTTTCTGGCTAACAGAAATTATGCAATACAATCTTACAAGGTTGTTCCGGAGCTTGCGTATCAGCCCAAAAATAATCTCAGGTTAACGGCCCTTTTAGGATACACCAATAAAATAAATGTGTTGGCTGAATCTTCAGGGGAAACTGTTGTCATCTACGAATCAGGCCTGGATGTGCGGTTCAACAAAGTGTCCAAAAGAACTATTAACGCGGTGGTGAAATACCTGAATATAAAGAGTGTTTTTAACTCCACTACATTGAATTCCCCGCTGGGTTATGAAATGCTGGAAGCCTTACAGCCAGGAAATAACTTTACCTGGACTGTCAGTTGGCAGGAGCGCCTGGTAAATGGTCTGCAACTTTCCTTCAATTATGAGGGACGTAAAGCAGGAGAAAACAAAATGATTCATATAGGCAGAATGCAAATCTCTGCTTTATTCTAAGGAAGCACGAAAATTAACTGTCCTTTTTGGCTTTCATATCCCTGATAAGCTTATTGGCAAAGATGAATTCCTGGAGTTCCTTAACGTCTGTTTCCAGAATATCTTTGTTACTTCCTTCCCAGATTTTCTGCCCTTTGTAAATGAACATGATACGCTCGCCTATTTCCAATACGGAGTTCATATCATGGGTAACCACTACGGTAGTGGTATTGTATTCCTCTGTAATGTCTTTAATCAGATTATCAATCTTGATACTGGTTTGAGGGTCAAGTCCAGAGTTGGGTTCATCACAGAAAAGGTATCTGGAGTTCAGGACTATTGCTCTGGCGATTCCCACCCTTTTTTGCATTCCACCACTGATCTCGGAGGGATATAGTTTATTGGCATTTTCCAACCCAACCCGCTTAAGGCATTCATTGGCACGATCCAGTTTCTCATCCTTTTTCATGGTCGTAAGCATGTCGAGCGGAAACATAACATTTTCTTCCACGGTTTTGGAGTCAAACAATGCACTTCCCTGAAAGAGCATTCCGATTTCCCTGCGAATAGATTGTTTTAACTCTGAATCTGCATTGGTAAAGTCACGCCCGTCAAAAGAGATTGTTCCTTCATCCGGTTGCACCAGTCCGACGATACATTTAAGCAAAACACTCTTACCGGTACCGCTGGCACCAATAATTAAGTTGGTTTTACCTTTTTCAAAGGTCCCGTTGATGTTAAGAAGTACCTGCTTGTTATTAAAGGACTTGGATAAATTTTTTATTTCAATCATGACTTAAAGTAAAAGTTGGGCAAGAAGGTAATCAGCACAAAGCACGGCAATACAACTATTCGTCACAGCTTGTGTGCTGGATTGTCCTACTTCCAGAGCTCCACCTTTGGTATAGAACCCCTGATAAGAAGAAATTGACGAGATCAGAAATGCAAATACCAGGGATTTGATAATTGCAAAGGTGATATTGTATCCGGAAAACTGATAGCGGATTCCGTAAATATATTCTTTTTCAGTAATTACCCCTGTAAGCACTCCTGCAAGGTACCCTCCGTAAATGGAAAGAAAGGCCGCAATGATAACCAGTAGAGGAAACGTTAAAATTGCCGCGATTATCTTAGGAAGAATCAGATAAGAAGCTGAATTAATTCCCATTACCTCCAATGCATCCACCTGTTCGGTAATTCTCATCGTCCCCAACCCGCCGGCGATATTCGAACCAACTTTTCCTGCCAGTACCACGCAGGTAATGGTAGGGGCCAGTTCAAGAACTGTCATATCCCTTACGATAGTACCTATTATATACAGGGGAATAAGTGGACTAACCAGGTTGTAGGCCGTTTGAACGGCAGTAACTGCACCTATAAATGTAGATACAATTACAACAATAAAAACGGAGTCAATTCCGATGAGAATAGCCTCATCTACAATTCTTTTTACATAAACATTAAAGCGTTCTCTATTAGTAAATAGAGACCCTAGTAAAATCAGGTATTTGCCGAAGCTTTTCATCAGAAGCTTAATTTAGCCACGAAATTAATTATATTTCAAAAAAATAGTATAAAAAGCATCATTATAATATAAGTCGAAGTGTATGAAAAAGGTTATTGTGGTCTCCGGAGGAACCAGGGGAATAGGAAAAGCTATAGTGTTCAAATTTGCCAAAGAAGGGTTTGATGTCATTACGTGTTCCAGGAAAGCGGATCAACTTCAGTATCTTGAAAATGAGTTTGTTAATGAGTTTCCGAATAGCAGACTGACGGCGATACAGGCTGATTTGTCCAAAAAAGAGGAGGTATCTGCTTTTGTCAAAAAGATAAACGAAACAACAGATAAAATTGATGTACTGGTGAATAATACCGGTGTATTTCTTCCGGGACAAATTCACAAGGAAGAGGATGGAGCGCTTGAATTCCAGATTGAAACGAACCTGTATAGTGCCTATTACCTGACCCGTGGCCTGGTTCATGGAATGGTCGATCGACGAAGCGGATATATTTTTAACATTTGTTCCACAGCTAGTATTACGGCATATACTAATGGGGGCTCTTATTGCATTTCAAAATATGCCATGTATGGTATGACAAAAGTGCTTAGGGAGGAAATGAAACCTTATGGGGTTAAAGTAACGGCTGTCCTTCCAGGTGCTACATTAACGTCGAGTTGGGAAGGGGCAGGTTTGCCCAATGAACGGTTTATGAAGCCGGACGATGTTGCCGATGCAATTTTTGCGACATACAGTTTATCTGCCAATACTGTTGTTGAGGAAATTCTGTTACGTCCTCAGGAAGGTGACATCGGGTAAGAATTTACCATTGTAAATCTTGCTTTTATTTTAATTGGGGGAAATAATGATCTGGTGACCAATCATTATTTCCCCTAATTTTTTGTCTGTTTAGTTTTGTATAATACTTGAAGTTATACATTAACATAGTTTCGGAAATAGTTGAAATACATTACTCTTTTAAATAAAATTTAGGGGTGTCTAAAAATTAAAATTTACATTTATAAATTGAAAGCGGGTGTTGAAGTTTTACAATTGTAACCCCGGGTGGTATGTGAATTGTACAATTGTTAATTTTGTAAACCGGATATACATGATCCTGATTCTTGCGAACGTTTACTTTTACTCCGGGAGCATCCAGGCAGAACAGGAAAGGGACAAAAAAGAGCTTTGGGGGATTGCTGTTTAGAATTGTAAACTGTTTTCACAGACGGTTTTCTAAAAATTTTAAAAGCTTTTTAATCTCAACTTATCGTTTTCTGTGAAGGATTATCCCGAAGGTTAAATAACAATTTTCTATATTTGCTTAATGCAGCAGGCTGAATTTCTACCAAAAGTTCGAAAAGTAAGAGTAATGTTGCTTTGATACTATCTGTGTAGGGACTAATAGCCTGAACGTTTCCTGGTTTGAGGTAATGTGTTTTAGTGAAAGAACAGGAAGCCTGAATATACTGCTGAATAAAAGTCTTTGCTCCAAGGAGAAGGATGATTTGGGATACGATTTAAAAACCATTAAATAAACTATACTCTTCTAAATGGGATCAATTGCTCCTTTAATTAAAGCCGGTTCTTATAAATACAACGACAATCTTACTCAGTATTCTCGTCGGAAAACGATAGAGGTAACTATTGGTGATGTGCCGATGGGGGGAAGTAACCCTATCCGAATCCAGTCCATGACCACTGTGGATACCATGGATACGATGGGGTCGGTAGAACAAGCGATTCGAATGATCAATTCAGGATGTGAATACATCCGGATCACCGCACCAAGTGTGAAGGAAGCTCAGAATCTGGAAAACATTAAAAAAGAGCTTAACCGCAGAGGTTTTTTTGCTCCAATTGTCGCCGACATCCACTTTACACCCAACGCAGCCGAACTGGCAGCCCGGATAGTGGAAAAGGTACGGATCAATCCTGGAAACTATGCTGATAAGAAGAAATTTGAAACGATTGAATACAGTGAAGCTGCATACCAGGCCGAATTGGAGAGAATCAGGGAAAAATTCATTCCCCTTGTAAATATTTGTAAGGAATATGGTACCGCCATGAGAATAGGTACCAATCATGGTTCTCTGTCAGACAGAATTTTAAGTCGTTACGGCGATACACCACTGGGCATGGTGGAATCTGCGCTTGAGTTTGTGCGAATCTGTGAAGAGCTGAACTATTACAATATTGTCCTATCCATGAAAGCCAGCAACACACAGGTGATGGTGCAGGCTTATCGTCTTTTGGTCCAAAAACTGAATGAGGAAGGTTTAAAACCTTATCCGTTGCATCTTGGTGTAACAGAAGCCGGAGAGGGAGAAGACGGAAGAATAAAATCTGCTGTTGGAATTGGGACGTTGCTGGAAGATGGTCTGGGAGATACAGTAAGGGTTTCTCTTACAGAAGATCCTGAGTTTGAGGCGCCGGTTGCTAAAATGCTGATCGACAGATACAACATTAGAGCTGGACACAACTCTATAAAACCCATTCCTCATGATGAAAGCCCTGTAAATCCCTACATGTATCAGAGAAGGGCTACCAGGGAAGTATTAAACATGGGTGGAGGAAATGTGCCAAGGGTAATAATTGACTTTAGCAAAGTTTCCGATAAAAAGATGGATGATCTTAAATCCATCGGCCATTACTATATGCCATTGCTGGATAAATGGAATATGAGCGATCAGGGAGCCGATTTCATTTATACAGGAAATAATAAAGTGCCTTTTATGCTTCCGAATGGTTTGAAGGAAATTCTGAATCATTCTGTCTGGTTAAGAATGGACGATAACGCCAATAGTTATCCTTTGCTTACCCTGAAAGATTATTTTTCCGCAAAGCCTAAGCATAAAGTGCTGAATTTTATCCAGCTTACCATAGAAGATCTTGATGATGAGGTGATGGATAAACTGAGGGATGATCTTACTGCCGTGCTTGTCATCGATACCTTTAACCTGCACGCTATGGCGGAGCAGAGAAGGGCGTTCTTCGAACTAATGCTGAACGATGTGCCGGTACCGGTAATTATTATGAGAAAATATCCTGCCATGGAAGATGAACAGTTGCAGCTTTATGCCGCAACCGACTGTGGGGGATTATTGATAGATGGTCTTGGCGATGGAATTTTATTAAGCACGGAGCTTGTTAATGTAAAGACCAAAGACCTGCATCTGAAGCTTCTTAAAACCCTTAATTCAACCTCTTTTGGTATTCTTCAGGCAGCAAGAACCCGAATGTCCAAAACAGAATACATTTCCTGTCCTTCCTGCGGAAGAACACTTTTCGATCTTCAGGAGACGACAGCCATGATCCGTAAAAGAACCGATCATCTGAAAGGTATCAAGATTGGTATTATGGGATGTATTGTAAATGGTCCTGGAGAAATGGCTGATGCGGATTACGGATATGTTGGGGTTGGAAAAGGTAAAATTGCCCTGTACAGAGGACAAAATGTAATAAAGAAATCTGTGCCTTCGGAAAATGCAGTAGATGAGCTCATAGAACTGATCAGGGAAGATGGAAAGTGGATAGAGCCGAATTCAATCATAGAAGAGTAAAGAGCATGAAATTTAAAGACTATTTTGCTATAGGAGCATTGTTTGGATATTTCTTCAGAAAGAAAGATCCAAACCGCCCAAAGAACTTTAACCTGAAAGCCATGCATGCGATCAACAGACTCGCCATGCTGATGTTCCTGATATGTGTGATTGTAATAGTTTACCGAGCTTTATTCAGGTAGAAAGTTGAATATTGAAGATTTCAGATTGTATTGTCTCGCAAAAAAAGGCGTCACGGAAGAGTTTCCTTTTGGAGAGGAAACGGTGGTGTATAAAGTAGTGGGCAAAATGTTTGCGCTGGCCGATGTAGATCTGTTCGAAAGTATTAACCTTAAATGTGATCCTGAAGAGGCTGTGCTGCTTAGAGAATCTTATCCTGCCATTCAGCCTGGGTATCACATGAATAAGAAACACTGGAATACCATTGAGATGGATGGCTCTTTGAACGATACGTTTGTGTGCAGCCTGATAGATCATTCATACGACCTTGTGGTCAAAGGACTTACCAAAACTCAGAAAGAATTATTAACTAAGCTTTGATTAACCATAGAAAAGTAGAAATGAAGAGCGTTACTCTTTTTTTAGCTGTTGGACTGTTTTTTTCACTTGCCGGCAACGGTCAACCGATTCCATTTAAGCAGGGAGATAAATACGGTTATAAAAATAAGGAAACGGGGCAGGTTGTGATTAACCCGATTTATGACAGGGTCGTTCCGTTTGCGGAAGACAGGGCATTGGTCAGACGACAGGCTAAAAACTATTTTATTGATCCGGAGGGTAAAATCAAGATAGTGTTGGATTACGATTCGGTACTTTCCTTTTCAGAGGGGTTTGCAGCAGTAAAGAAAAACGGAGCCTGGGGATATATTGATAAGCTTGGGCTGGTAAAAATAAAACCGGAGTTTTCCGAAGCCTCTTCGTTCAGTCAGGGAATGGCTGTGGTAAAAAAAGGAGGTAAGTATGGATACATAGACAAAACCGGGAAACTAATTATTGCGCCTGAATTTAGCAGCGCATTTGAATTTTCCGAGGACCTTGCTGCTGTTAGTAAGGATGGAAAGTTTGGCTATATCAACACAAAAGGGAAAGTGGTGATTCCATATGCTTATCAGGAAGCGGGAAATTTTGTAGACGGTGCCGCTATTGTGAAGAAAGGCGATGCATTTGGTATGATTGATAAAACCGGTAAAGTGATTTTGCCGGTGGAATATGAATGGGCGTCTGTATTTTCGGATGGTCTGGTAAGAGTGAAGAAAAACCAGAAATGGGGCTTTGCTGATAAGACTGGCGCGGTAGTAATACCTATGAAATACGACTGGGTATCCGACTTTAAGGACGGGGTGGCAAAGGTAAAAGTCGGAACCAAATACGGATTCATTAATAAAAGCGGAGCGGATGTAATTAAACCCGTTTATGACTGGGCAGAAGAGTTTGATGGCGGTGTGGTAATGGTGGTCAAAAATGGAATCTGGGGTGCATTAAACAAAGCGGGAGAGACCGTGGCTCCATTCAAATACAAAATCGTCAGACCCTTTTCTGAAGAAAGAGCTATCGTGATAGAAGGGGGGAAATATGGTTTTATTGATAACAAAGGAAAACTGGTAATACCAGCCGAGTACGACTATGCGTATGACTTTGTGAATGGTTGGGCAGAGGTTGTAAAGGATGGTAAGCCATCTTTCATTGATTTGAAAGGTACTTGTGTGAAGTATTGTAAGTAAGCGGAAAGCTTAACGTGGAAGCCCAAGGTTTTTCTTAAAAAGGGAAAGGCTTTGGGCTTTTTGTTTTTTTAGTCTTCCAAGTGCTCGTAATTTTAGTGGTTCCAGTGATGTCAGGTCGAAAGACCCGACATCACAGAAAAAAAATCCTTTTTGTCTGTATCTTTTTTCAATGTTAGCATTATGATAGTGCTTTAATAATACTACCTATGAATAAGCCTTTCATTTTGGTACTGCTGCTTTTTTTATGTTCTTTTTCTGGTAATGAAAATTTACCTGTTGATAGGAACAGATATGAAATTGTAAAAAGTAATATCCAGTTTCAAAGAAAAAATTTTAAGGCACGATATGAAGCTGCCACTGTAGCAGGAAAGAAGTTAATTCTCGCTGAGGCCGGAAGTTATTTACAGAAAAGTTTAACCGATACTATTTTCCCCTATTGGTATGGGACTAAATGGGATTTCAATGGGTACACGGACAAACCCGGTGAGGGTATTATTGCCTGCGGATATTTTGTATCGACCACCCTTAAACATTGCGGGTATAATTTAAACCGGTTTAAGCTGGCTCAACAATATTCTTTGGAGATTGTAAAAAGAATAAGCAGCGGTGATTCTGTTCTGACTTATAGAGGAATAAATGCCCAACAATTCCTTCAGAAAACTAAAGGAAAAGTAAAAGACGGATTATATGTAATAGGGCTCGACAACCATGTTGGATTTTTACTTTATGAAGGTCCGGAAGTATACTTTATTCACTCCAGCTACTTTGAGCCGGTTTCCGTCGTTAGGGAAAAAGCGTCTGAATCAAAGGCTTTTGCAACCTCCCGAACGTTTGTCATGTGTACTATCAGCAGCAATGAAAACCTTATCAAAAAATGGATATTGGGAGAGGAAATAAAAAGTTCTGGTTCCTAAGCTGTCCCTCTGCCTTTCCTAAGTAATTTTCAGTGATGTCAGATCTTTTGACCGCCCCACTGAATACCTTCCACTCAAAAAAATAAACATATAGTGGCCTTTATTTTTTCGCAAAACCTTATAGCATAGTATAATAATGGAGTAGTTCAGTTTATTCCATCGACAGTTGCGGATAAAAAAAATGTTGCGGATGAGGGAGATTTATTTGTAGGGGGGATATTCGGATAGGGTTGAGCTATATTCAAAGCAGGAGGATGGTACCTGGAGTTTTAAGCAAACATTGATTCCATCTGATAAATCAGATGCTTATACCTGGAAATGGTCCTATGGATCTACACTTTCCATGCATGGAAAGAATGCTATTATTGGAGCTCAGGCCAAACGTTTTGATGTAAAGGAAGAAGGGGGTGTTTATTTTTACCATAAAGGAGACGATGGCAGGTGGTACGAAGAGCAGATAACACCAGCCCCTGAAGATGCTTATTATAAATTATGGAGGTAATAATATTAATGTTTATAAAGACAAGGCTACTGTATCCCATAACAATGGCTATTCAAGATTTGTACATATCTATCAAAGACAGGAGAATGGCAACTGGATCATTCAGGATACTCTTAATGAACCCGAATCTATAGGTATAGGAGGTAAACTAGCTCATTACAGAGATAGTCTGTTTATTACAGGGATGTATATGTCTACCTGGATCAGAAAGTAAGGGAATATCGGTTAATGCCCAACGGAGAATGGGTAGCTACCCAGACGATTACTGACAGCATCACAGGAAGAGATACATATTATGGAGAGGTACTATCTGTGGACAATGACTGGATGGCTTTAAGCAATGCTTATGACAAGCGTTTGGATGGAGAAGGCAATGAGTTAATTTCAGCAGGTTCTGTTCATTTGTCTCAAAAAGTAAATGATAAATGGGTATTAAAACAAGTGCTTTTTGAAGAAAATCCTGTGACGTACAATAACTTTGGTAAATATGTAGCCCTTAAGGGAGATTTATTAGTCGTTGGTATTCCTAACTACCAAAATCAGGATGGAAAGAATATTGGGGCTATTACCATATTTAAAAAAAATGAAAATGTATCGACTAAGATACAGTCTGTATAAGCGGATCCAGCTATTTACTCCTTTGAATTTGGTTCCCAAATCTGTATTCAGGGAGACCAGATTATAGTACCGGATGAGGCTGGCATATATATATCAATGTCGTTTAGTTAAGGGAGTCTTATAATTTTTTATAACTCATACTATGCTTCTTTTTAGGCCCTATTTTTCTAGGATTTTTCCGATTAGGCCTAATAATATCAATAGTTTTTGAAAC
>Ga0182792_1000278_pt1 | contig 50262 bp, 40 predicted proteins | sample Passage237B_FD_130497 | JGI IMG/M metagenome (GOLD analysis project Ga0182792, IMG submission 130497) | Cellulose adapted compost microbial communities from Newby Island Compost Facility, Milpitas, CA, USA - Passage2 37B (version 2) (version 2) ...
CCGGCTTGTTCGCCACATGAAATTTAATCTTTTCCATGCCATGACTTAAAGTAAAGCCCGACGAAGAATATCAGGGAATCCCCCAAGCCGTCTATGCAGGTTAAATATTTGCAATTTATGAGTTTATATCAAGAAGTTTGACCTCCAGATCGTTTTCTGTTAAAATGACTGGCTTATGTCACCCCATACATCGACCAAGACGTCCCGCGTGACCGCTCCCTCCACAAACACCAGCAAGTCTCAGGAAGGCAAGAAGTTGTCAACTGCTGCCGCTGCTCCAGCACGAAAGCCGGGCGCAGGCAAGACGGCTCCGGCCCTGACGGCGGCAGGCATCACCAACTATGCCACTGCTACCCGTTGGCTCTATGAGCACGTCGACTATGAACGTCTGCGCATTGTTCCCTACAACAATCAGACCTTCAGCCTGGATCGCATGCGGTCCCTGCTCGACCTCATGGGCAATCCCCACGACGAACTCAAGTGCGTGCAGGTGGCCGGGACCAAGGGCAAGGGCTCGACCTGTGCCATGCTCGCCAGCATGCTCCAGGCCTGTGGCTACACGGTGGGCATGTACACCAGCCCGCATCTGGTAGACATGCGTGAGCGCATCACCATCAATGGTCAGATGATCAGCCACGCGGACATGACCGACATTCTCCGTGGCATCGCCACCCTCGAGCCCAAGCTGGAAGAAAAGGGCCTGAGCTTCTTCGAAATCATCACTGCTGCGGCCCTGCGTTACTTTGCTGACCAGGCCGTGGACATCGTCATCCTCGAATGTGGCTTGGGTGGTCGTCTCGACTCCACCACCGTGGTCACCCCCATTGTCACAGGCGTAACGCAGATCAGCCTGGACCACATGAACATTCTGGGCAAGACGCTGCCTGAAATCGCCCGCGAAAAAGCAGGCATCTTCAAGAAGGGCGTCCCCGCTCTGAGCGTGGAGCAGGACAGCTCGGTGGTTCCGGTGTTTGAGGAAGTGGCCCAGGGTGTCGGCGCTCAGCTGGAATTCACCGGCCGCGATATCGACTTCTCCTACCGCTTTGAAGCCAACCGCGAGCTTGGCCCGCATACTCGCGTGTGTCTGACCCCCCCCACCAGCCGCTTCGAGCATCTGCCCGTTCCGCTACGTGGTGAACATCAGGCCCTCAACTGCGGCCTGGCGCTGGCGATGCTCGATAAGCTCCGTACCCATGGCTACAACCTGCCTGAAGAGCAGGTGGTGGCCGGCCTGGCTCAGACGCGCATCCCCGGCCGCATGGAGCAGGTCTGGAGCGAGCCCCGCGTGCTCATCGACGGTGCACACAACGCCGCGTCGATCCAGGCGCTGATCCGCGCTCTCGGCGCTCACATCGCCTACGACTCGCTGGTGCTGATCTTCGGCTGCGGTCAGGACAAGGACATCAACGGCATGCTCAAGCAGATCGCGCTGGGCGCTGACAAGGTGATCTTCACCAAGTCGCGTACCAACTCCCGCGCGGTGGAGCCTGAAGAACTGATGACCCGTTTCATCGACCTCACTGGCAAGATGGCGCAGACCGCCCCATCGCTGGAAGATTCGCTGAAACTGGCCGGCCGCGCTGTGAGCAGGGAAGACCTGATCGTCATCACAGGCAGCTTCTACCTGGCTGGCGAAGCCCGCAAGCACTTCGCCGATCTGGCCAACAAGAAGAAGCAGCGCTGAGATCAGCCTGCTGTTATTCACGCTTAACCCCTGCGCGATGGCTGCTTCCCTTCGGATAAAATCCGTTGAACAGGCAGCCATCGCGTTTATTGATTCCGAGCTTTCGCATGCTTCGCATTGGAAATGTCCAGCTTGAAACTAATCTGCTGCTGGCCCCCATCGCCGGCTACTGCGATCTGGCGTTCCGCAGGGTGGTCCGCTCCATCCGAGGCGAGCATGGCGGCGTGGGCCTGGCGTGCACCGATCTGCTCTGCCCGCAGGCGATCCTGAGCGAAAACGAAAAGTCCATGTGGCTGGCAGCCACCAGTCCCGACGACAAGCCGGTGTGCATGCAGCTTTACGGCGCGAAGCCTGACATCCTCGCCCAGGCCGCGCAGTGGGCTCAGGCGCATGGCGCCACCACCATCGATATCAACATGGGCTGCCCGGTCGACAAGGTCACCAAGAAGAATGGCGGCTCCAAGCTGCTGTGCGATCCTGCTTCCACCGTCAAGCTCGCCGAGCGCGTGGTCAAAGCTGTCACCATTCCCGTCACCGCCAAGATCAGGCTGGGGTGGGACGACACCTGCCTGGTTGGAACCACCCTTGGCCCGGCGCTGGCGGATGTGGGCATCGCTGCGTTGACCGTTCATGGCCGTACGACCGAGATGAAATTCAAAGGCCAGGCCCGCCTGCATGACATCGCCGATGTGGTGGCCGCGATGGCCAGACGTCACCCGCAGGTACCCGTCATTGGCAATGGCGACGTCAAGACGCCGATGGATGCCAAGCGGATGCTTGATGTCACAGGTTGCGCGGGCGTGATGATCGGCCGAGGCGCGCTGGGCCAGCCCTGGATCTTCCGCGATACCGCCCACTACCTGGCCACCGGTCAGATGCCCGAGCCATTGTCGCGTCGCCAGCGTGCGCAGCTGGTGCTCGATCACTTCGAGAACATGCTGATGTATCGTGGCGAGAAAGCCGCCATCAATATGATCCGCACGCGCATGAGCTGGTACTCGCCCCACCTGCAGCCCTGGACACATCTTCGTCGCAACGTACAGGAACTCCAGAGCGCCCAGCAGTTCCGCGACCTGATCCACATGGGCATGGATCAGGACCCGGGCGTGGGCAATCGCCTGCTCAAGGACAAGGATGAGCACATCGTCCCCGCCGAGCAGGAAGATGTGACGGTGTGAATCATCACGCCATCTGCTTAACCTGCAACAGAAAAAAACCCAGGCATCAGCGCCTGGGTTTTTCGTTGGTTGATTTCGATACAACCTTCGCAACTTACCGCTTGAGGAAGTCGCGGAAGTTTTCGCGGAGCAGCAACGCCACGTCGCGCTTGATCTGCTCAGGCGTCACGTTGTAGCCGATCTCGGCCACGTCGTAGTACTTGTCGGTGAGCACCTTGGCCAGGATCTTGCGGGTGTGGTCCCACTTGTAGATCAGCTGATCAAGGATGCGGGCATCGGAGTGCTGAGGCACGAAGCTGGTCCCCAGCAGTTCCAGACGCATGCGGGTCATTTCCTCGATGATCGACGGATTGTTGAGGAACCACCAGCAGCCAAAGAGCATCATGTTGCCAAACTTGCGGGCCGCCACGCAGAGCTCGTGCTGGTTTTCGCGCGAGAGCATGGTCACCAGGAACTTGTTCTGGCGGAATTCCCTGCAGAGGTTGACCACCGAGAGCACTTCGCTCTTGCCCACCATGTCGCCGGCGTCACGCAGCTCAGGGTTGACCTGCACGCGATTGCGCGAGCCGATCATCATCGCCCAGGGCAGCTTGCGGTCACGCAGCACGGGCATCAGACAGTTGCGGATGAAACGGTTACCCGCTTCGTTTTCCGGATCGGGGAAGCGGAACTCAGGCGGCAGGCTCATGGCGACGTAGATCGCATCCATGCGGTCGATCCAGTCTTCCAGGAAGCGGCGGACGTTGGCTTCCGTATCGCCCGAGAAATCAGGACGGGCATCGTAGCCCCACTCGGTGAGCTTGGCGCACGCTTCAGGCCAGGCGCGAAGGAGCTTGTCGATGCGCAGCACGGCCTTGAATCGGCTGTCCACGCCAACGTTCTTGTCCTTGAGCCACATGCCGCGTTCGTGATCATCGAACACTTCGTTGGTCATGGTGATCTGGTCCACATGGGCCAGTTCCATCACCTTGTCGACGTACTTGTCCGGGTCCTGCTGAGCGAACCACTTGCGGTAGCCCGACAGGTCCTTCTCATTGGGGTCCAGACCGAGCTTGGCCAGCGTGGTCAGCACACCGCGGCCGGCTTCACTGATGGGCGAACGCTCCACGAAGCAGTGCTTCCAGATGTGATCGGCCTGGGCCTGCTTGGGCATGGCCCAGAACTTTTCGTAGGGCAGCACGGTGTCAGGAACGATGCGGTAGACTTCCGCCACCAGGTAGTGGTAGGTCACCAGTTCATCAACACCCCAGAGCAGCAGACCACCGGCATTGGGCGATGCACCGAACTTAGGCGTGTAGCAGTGAGTATGAAGATCGGTGATCGGCTGCTGATCCAGAGCCGTCTGCACCTGAGTAAAAAGGGTCTGACGATCCAAGGTTATCTCTCCTGACAGAAAAAGTGAGGCACTATTGTATCAGCCTGCGTCATCTATGACGGATCCCGTCGGCCAGCGTAAGAATCAGGCCTGAGGCTTCTCTACCGCGCTCGCTTCCAGCGTCGGATGCGTGGCGAAACTCTTCCACAGCGGCAGTGGCAGCAGGCCGGTAAGGATCACCCCCACCTGACTCATCTTGAACGCCGCCAGCCAGAAGAACGCCGCATTCATGAAACCGTAGGAATGCAGGCCCACGCCGAGCATGTTGGTTCCGAACCACGACCACGCCGTGATGATGTTGCCAAACACCGCCAGCACCATGATGCCTCGCGTGCGCACCATGCCACCCCAGCGGGCGTGGAGGATCAGCGCATTCCAGAGCACGATGAGAATGGCCCCGTTTTCCTTCGGGTCCCAGCCCCAGAATCGGCCCCAGCTCTGGTCCGCCCAGATGCCGCCAAGCACCGTACCCGTGAAACTCATCAGCAGTGAGAAGCAGATGACGCCGTAAACCATGCGGGCAAAGACGCGGTCCAGCTCGGGGGTGATCATGCGCGTCATCGTTCCGCCCAGGATGTACATCACGCCCAGCAGCCCTGCCAGGAAAGTGCTGGAGTAACCGATGGTGATGATGATCACGTGCGTGGCCAGCCAGAAGTTGGAATCCAGCACGGCCTGCATCATTTCCATCGTGTCGCCTTCGGCCAGGTTCATTGCGATGATCAGCGTGACAAAGCCGATGAGCGAGGACACCAGCGTTCCGATGCTCAGACGGAAAGGCAGCTCCAGCAGAATCGCCAGCACCACCGCGCCCCAGCCGATGAACACCGCCGAGGAGTAGAGGTTGGTCACCGGCGGCCTGCCCTGCAGGTAGATACGCGCCGCCAGCCCGAAGGTGTGAATCGCCAGCGTCAGCAGCAGAATCCACATGGCGCTGCGGCCGAGCGTCTGCGCCCAGTTTGAACTGGCATTAGCCCGGAACAGGAACGAGAAAGCCGCCAGCACAAACACGGCCATGTAGAGAATCGTGCACAGGTAGAAAGGCGAAAGCCTGTTGAAGAACACTTCAAAGGCAAGCCTGCCTGCCAGCTCCGGATTGTTCGCCGCCAGATAGTTCTGATAGGCCACAATCGCCTGGTTGAACTCCTCCGGCTGATCCTGCTGATACTTGAAAAGGATGTTGGACATCAGCAGCGCGGCTGGCTCTTCCTGACCATGAGCTTTGGCCATATCCACCGCCTGCGTCATCGGCCGCCACTCTGTGCGGGTCTGATCAGGCGGAACGAGATAGGGATACTGCATCTCCTGAATCGACATGAACAGCTGCACATGCGACCAGAGTTCCATCACGTGACGCTGAAACAGATTCCGCTCACGGGGAGCAACCTGACTGGCCAGCTCCACCTGCTTGAGGAACGCATCGCGATGCGCCAGGATGTCGTTGAACGAGTATCGATTGCGCGAGTGCGACTTGATGCCGATGAGGTTGAGCACCCCCGTGTCATCAATGCGGAAAATCGGATAGGTGCGTGCCAGTTCAGGCTTGGCCATGGTATCAGCCAGCCAGACGATGGCAGGCTGCTTGCGCTTGCCTTCGAGTTTGAACTCGCTCACCCCGCTGATGACCTGCAGGCTGGTGCGTGCCACCGTGTCCAGCGGCTTGACGCGACCATCGGCCGTGGAAGGCAGTAGCGAGAACGCATGCAGGTTGTAATCGCCTGTCCTGATCTCGCCTCGTGGCGTCTTGTACAGGACGAAAACCACCGCAAGCAGCAGCGCAATGACAGGCAGCGCCCGATGCAGATTCGACTGAGGGGTGGACAGCGTGGTGTTCATCGCCTGCTCCTGCGCATAAAGCCTACAAGGCTGATCAGAAAGTGAATGGTCATGCCCAGCGTGATCACCGCGCACGAAATGTAGGGAATGAGCCAGCCGGGGTTGTCCACCACGTGGAGGATCGAGCCCTGACCATCAGGCATGTAGGAGGCCTGATAGAACGTCTCGCCCTGATAGCGCAGCGGATTGTTCATCCAGATCAGCACTTCGCGGTCTTCATTCTGAGCAGGATCCACCAGCCTGACGAGACTGGAGAAGTTGCGCGGCGTTTCCGTCCCGGGGTACTTCTCGTGGGTGAACTTGAGCAGATGAATCGTGTAAGGCTTGTACCTGCGCTCCAGGCGAAGGAAGACCTGATAACGCTTGTCGCCCACGATCAGCGTCTGAGGCTGATCGATGTAGAACGAAAGCAGATAACGCCCGATCTCCTGCCCGTTGTGGAAGAACGTGACCACCGCGGTGGGGATGTTGATCTGATTGCCTTCCACCCCACTGATCTTGGGAATACTGCGCACCAGGAACTGACGCGCTTCACCATGCGTGGCCAGCGGCATCAGCCCGGGCGGAGCCTGACCGGGGGTGAACATCTCCGAGTTGCCCATCCACTGGTTGACCTTGATGGACGCAGGCAGTTCTTCGTGTTCGATCACCCGCTCGTCCCACGCTGCTTTTTCCAGCAGCCGCTGGGAGACGACGGTCACCTTGTCGACCTTCTCATCGGAAGTGTCGATGATGGCCAGTTCAACCGCGTGCAGGTTCTCGGTGAAGTTGCTGCTGCCTCCAACGCGCAGCGACAGGTTGCCTTCATACGCCAGCAGACCGGTGACGATCTCGCCGACGATCAGCAGGATGATGCCGCTATGAATCATCCACATGCCAATGTGCTTGACGCCCGCACGGAATCGCACGACGTGGCCGGCGATGAGGTTAATCAGCAGCAGCCCGCAGATGGCAAACCCGCCCAGGAAGGGAATGTAGCCGGGCAGCTTGATCTGATCAGGCACAAAGACCTGCAGCGGAATCCAGACAAACAGACTGCGGAAGTAGGTGTGGATCACTTCCCAGATGCCCTGATTCACCTGCGCCAGCGTACCGGCAAGGATCAGGAACATGGCCATGAGGAACAGGGCGACCGTCAGCCTCAGTGACGCGATTGGTGCCAGGATTTTACGAAGGTTCTTTCGCATCATCGGCCCTCCTGAAAGCGGGCCGATTCAATCACGCTGATGAACTGGGCCTTCTGTTCCTCGGCCACTTCGGCGCTGCCTGTGAGTTTGAAGTACCACGTTTCGCCCGGGCGGGTGATCACACCCATAAGCATCCGCTGACCGGCGAAGTTGTCCGCGGTTCCCGTCAGATCAACCAGCGTAGCCTGCGAACCTGCCACCTCCAGGATCGAAACAGGCTGCATCGCCAGCGATGTCACCGGCTCAAGCCCGAGCTGGCCACGCCAGCGGTTGATGTTGGGAAGCAGTCCGCCCCCATCGCCATTGAGGCGCGAGACGGTGACCATGGCTTTGCCCCTGGCACTGGTCGATTCATACATCGCCAGCAGCATGGATGACGTCGGAGTCTGAGCCTGCCAGCTGGCGGGCTTATCGTAGGTGATCCCTTGTGCATCACCCGAGGCGGCAGCAGCGGGTTGTGAAGGAGCGTTCGTCGCCGCAGGCTGTTCGCTGGCAGCGCCCGGCCTGACGAAGCGGAAGGATTCCGCGAACTGACGGATAGTCTGCTTCTGACCGGCCACCAGTGCATCTTCACCGCTGGCCTTGATGAACCAGCTGCGCTCTGTGCCCACCTGAATGATGACAGCAATGGTCCGCCGGCCCGTCTGCGGGTTGAGCGCATCGATCATCCCGCCGAAGCTGCCCTGGGTATTGATGAACTCAATGTGTTCATGCAGCGTTTCCTCGGTCACAGGCGGAAGACCGATCTGCTGACGCCAGCGGTTGACGTTTGCCAGCACACCGCCCACATCGCCGGCGAAAGAGGAGACTTCAATATCAGGCTTGTGTTCGCGGGTGTTGGGATGGAACACCGCCAGGATCATCGGCCTGGGGTTGCTTTCCTGATGCCACTGCGCGGGAACAGTCCATTGCACCATCGCCAGCGGCGAGAGATCCGTCTGACCGGCCTTGGGAGGCTGATTCTGCTCAGGCGAGGTTTCCGGGCCGGTGAGCAGGCGGCTGACGTGATGATCGTCCTTCTTTTCAATCGTATAGGACCGCACATCCTCGGCCCGGTCACATCCTGCCAGCAGGAACAGACCCAGGCCCGCACAAAGCGACATCAGTCGCCCCACAGGCCTCCAAACGCTCTTTTGCATGATGTCATCCATCGCAAGGTAAAAGCCCCCGGACCTGTTCGCCGAACACGTCCACACAATCCCCAGCCTTGTCAGTTTATTCCTTATTTAACCGGGGAACAAATGAACGTCGGCCAGATGAAGGCCTACCGGGTATTACCTGCTTCGGGAGCGGTTGCTGCCATTGGCGACGATACGCTTAAGCATCGGAGCCAGAGCCTCTTCAACCACCTGATTCCAGCCCATGCGCATGACCAGCTTCTGGCCGGTGTCGAGCATTGTCTGGCGCTGGGCATCGGTGGTGGGATGGCGTTCCATGATCAGACGCGCGATATCACCAGCCACTGCGGTTTCCATGCGATCGCGCTGCCCACGAGTCATGTGCTTGAGTTCATCAATGCCCATCGGCCGATCGAGTCGGGTGAAGTCGGCTTCGATGACGTTGAACGTGCCCTTGCCCTGCGTGACATGATCGACAAACCCCTTGCAGCCACAGACGCTGGAAATGACACACAGCGCCCCTGCCGCCAGAGGTTCCAGCGGACTGATGCCAAAAGGCTCATACGTCGCCATGCCGAATTCCACGTCGGTGGCGCATCGGAAATCAACGAAGTTCATCTCCGCTGGCAGCTTCGAGCCGATGCGGTCCCTCGACCAGCCAAACTGGTTCACCAGCACCACCTGCACAGCTGAGTGGTCGCGGTTGAAGTGTTCAATATCGCGGTGGAGATCCACCTCCGGTTCCACCAGATCGGGGTAGCCTTCGCGGTGATGGCGAGGCCAGCCGTACTGCTGCTCCATGTGGGTGATGTCATGGGCACGCCTGACGCCGCCGGCCGAGGTAAGGATCAGCAGCACCGCCTTGCGTCCTGCTGCCCGCAGGTGGGGCTCAAGCTGATGACACACCGCCAGATCGCGCCACAGCCCCTTGGAAATCACCGGGCGTGTCACGTGGGTCATCATCATGTCCGGGCGATAACCCAGCAGATTCTCGCAGTAATCACCGAGCATCGTTCTGCAGCGCTGGCGGTAGTCCATGGTGACCTTCAGCGCGGGGACGCCGTTGTAGATCAGGTCGATGGGGTGGCCATCAAAGTGGCTGCCAAGAAACTGCATCTCCTGCGCGGTCTTGTCCCCCACCGCGATCAGGCCGTCACACAGATGCGCCCGACTGATCAGCGCGTGACGAAGCAGGTGATCCTGATTGCCAAAGACATCCTGAACGTACAGCCCCTTGGCGCGAGCCTGATCCAGGATGTTGTAGAACATCGTGTCATGCCCCGGCGAGCCTTCCACCAGCCAGCGGGCCGTCGCACATTCGTGAGCATGGAACACCGTGCGGAACTGGTTCTGCCCGTCGAGAATGGCCTGCAGTGCGGTGGGCATCCCCATGAACTCATGGGCAAAGATCGTGCAGGGCATATCGGCTTCAGTCAGAATCCCCTGCAGCGCGTAGTACGCAGGCTCCGCCAGCCGGATGTATTCCTCGTAATCCCAGGTCTTCTCATATCGACTGGAATCAAGCCCGAAGGTCTCCCATAGACGCAGCTTGAAAACATTGAGCCTGTCGGGATTGGTGCGAAAGACGTCGATGAGCAGAACTTCGGCTTCGCCATCATGACCGTCTGCCGAGAACGTGCGCTTGCCATAGACGATGGCCACATTGAACGCCCACTCCACCGGCCGGAATCGACCGGCCAGGCCCAGCTCATCAATCTGATCAATCGAACTGTAGAGAACTTTTCCATGCTCACCCAGGCGATGTCGAGGGTCCGCATCAATATGCGTCGCCATGGGACCGATGAGAATGGATCGTTTCACATACTGCTGATAGCTCGGGCTGCTGATCAGCCCCTGAAGCACGGTGCCAATACCCCCGACCTGCTCCACAGCTTCATGCGTGACATGAGCCAACGTCAATTGTTTGATTTCTGGCATGCATGGATTGTAGCGACGCAAGGCAGCAAAACATCTTTTTTCTTCGAGGATTAAAGGGGTTTTATCTCTATCAACCCTAAAAGCAGAGATTAAAAAAGCCCACCGGAGGTTGCTCCGCGCGGGCCGTGGGTTTGTGGGAATCAGACTCAAAGACAGGTCGAACAATCAACCCGGGGGCAGGCTGGAAGGGTCGATGTCCGCGCCGGGCTTGGTCACGGCTTTGCTCTTGCGGATGCGCGTGGTGGTCTTGCGCGGACCCGAAGTCGTCGAACCGCGGGCCAGGGCGATGACGCCCGTGCGGGCCAGTTCGATGATGCCATAAGGCAGCAGCAGTTCGATGAGCGCTTCGATCTTGTCTTCGGTGCCCGAGATCTCGATGGTCAGGCTGTCATGGCCGACGTCGATGATCTTGGCGCGGAAGAGGTTGACCAGTTCGATCAGCTCGCCGCGATGAGCCGTGGGGGTGGCGCCGGCGGTCGAAACCTGGATCAGGGCCAGGTCGCGTTCGACGTAGGAGACATCACCGTAGTCGGCCACTTTGACCACCGGAACCAACTTGGCCAGCTGCTTGCGGACCTGTTCGAGCGTGGCATGGTCGCCGTTGACGACGATGGTCATGCGCGAAATTTCGGGGTTCTCGGTGCGGCCGACAACCAGGGAGTCGATGTTGAACCCACGGGCGGCAAACATGCCCGCCACCTGAGAAAGAACACCGGGCTCGTTGGTGACCATGGCCGCGATGACGTGACGCAACGTTGTTGATTGATTCTGGCTCATCGTCACATGATACCGGATTCAAGCCCGCCAGTTCAAATGCGCAGCTGCAGGCCCGCAGCCCCCTTACGCCACCGGTGGCCGTTGCCTGCCCAATCCTGCCAGACCCGACTGAGCCCACCCTGTCCGAGCAATAAAAAAGCCGCGACGGATCGCGGCAGAGTTCAGGGCCTGAGTGGCTAATGCGCCCGGTGCGATTCGAACGCACGACCTACGGTTTAGGAAACCGTTGCTCTATCCTACTGAGCTACGGGCGCTTCGGAGGAGCCATTATAACTACTGCCCCGCCGGCTTGCATCGCACATAGTAGTCCAGAGCATCACGCCAGAGCCGACAGTTCCATGTCGCAGTTGAGCTCTTCACACAAGGCCTCAAGCTGCTTGCGCAGCGATCGCAGGGCCAGATTGGTGGGCAGCGTCATCACCACTTCCATCGAGAACAAAGGCGTGCCCGACACCGAACCGGGCGACAGGCGGGTCTGCAGTTCCTCGATGTTGATGCTCAGGCGATGTAGCAGCGCAGTGACCTTGTGCACGATGCCTGGCTGGTCCATCGCCTGAATGCGCAGCCTGCAAGGCAGCCCCACTGCGCGGGCGCCCGGGGCCTGGCTGGGCTCAGCGACATTGAGATTGAGCCCAGCAGCAGCGCCGGCTGTCACGGCTTTGTCCCGGATCGACTGGACCACCGCGTCACTGGCTTCCACCAGAATGAGCATTGCAAACTGGCCACGCAGATTCACCATGCGCGAGTCGGCGATGTTTGCGCCCTGATCAAGCAGGAAGCCGGTGATCTGATCCACCAGACCAGGCCGGTCGATTCCCACTGCAGTGATAACAAGCTGTTGCATGATTCACAGTTCCTTGTGTTCGGTTCATCTCAGCAGACAAGAGCCTTATCGACTCGAATCAGCGGACCACTTCAATCTGCAGCCTGCCCATGACCGGAGCCAGCACGAGCATGTCATTGGCAATCACGCCCTGCGACAGATCGCTGATACCCAGTGCGATATGCGTGGCATCGAAGGGATGATCACTGCTGAGCGTGGCATCGAGATCGATCCACGAGCCGCCCTGGCTGTCGCTGCCTGGAATCCAGACGCGGGTCCACATGTGATAGCCGAAGATGTCATCGTGGCCTTCAAAGTTGTCGGCGTAGACCAGCCCGGACACCGTACGTGATGCCAGGCCCTGCGTGCGAAGCAGCGCCGCCAGCAGCACCGCGTGTTCGGTGCAATCGCCCTTGCCATCGCGTGCCACTTCACTGGCCGAGGCGAAGCCGACCGACAAATCCTTCTTGCTGATGTACTGATACACGAACTTGCGAAGCGCCTCGGCTTTGACGGCCGGCGATGCGTCGGCAGGCACATTCTTCAGGGCCTGGCTGGCCAGCTGCTTCACGCGTGGATCGTTGCTGTTGAGCATGGGCGATGGGGCGCGATCCGCCTCAGTCGGCAGATCCTTGCCCGGCTCGACAGGCTGGTTCAGATCCACCACCACGCGCACGGTGGAGTCATCGCTCCAGACCACCTTCTGATAGCTGCCACGGGGCAGGAAGGCTTCGGGCAGCGGGACCGCTGAACCGTCAGGCATCGTTCCGATTTTCAGTTCATACACGCCCTGCCGAAGCTGGCGGGGTGATTCAATTTTGCCCTTGGGTGTGATGAGCATCGACGCCAGAAGCTGAGGCGGATTGATCGGGGTCTGGGCAATGGCTTTGTCGGCCTGAACGACTTCCAGTTCGATGCCCCCCATACCCATCTTCATCTTGACGGCCCGGCCCTGCTCATCGGCATAGACGCGGGAGGTCACACCGGGCATGCGCGAGGAGCTGGTTTCCAGAACCGTAGCTTCCACGCGGCGGCCCATGACGGGGACTACTTCCTTGCCCAGCACATTGAGCGTGGTTTCAAAAGGCTCAGGGCCCAGGCTGGCCTCGATGGACCAGGTCTTGATCTGCTTCTTGCCCGCAGCCAGTTCATCAGCGATGTAACGCGCCATCGCCACGGGTGTCATCCAGGGCTGCGTTGGGGGCAGGACCGATCGTTCAGTCTTCTGCTGGCCCTGCTCGGTGGTGATGATGATCTTGTCCGGGTGAAACTTGAGCGTGGTGGTGGCCGTCATCTGCGAGAGCTTCTGAACGTTGACCGCTTCGATGGGTTTGCCATCAGGCGTTTCAACGAAGCGGGTATTCATCTCAATCTTCAGCGACAGCTCGCCACGGCGGATCTCAATGACCATCTGCGTGCGATCCACCAGATTGCCATTTTCGACGCTCTCCTGCGCGTGGAGATAGCCCGCAGGCTCGCCGCCCATGTTCACCACGTACCAGCGTTCAAAGGTGGTAGAGGCTGTCCCCTGCCTGGCGTGCGCGGGCAGGATCAGCGTGAGCAGCATCAGCAGTGACAATGCCGGGATCAGCCAGCGGGAACGGAATGCACCGATCGTTCTGTTCATGAACCTCTCCTGAAAATCAGGGTTGAATCAATCGGCCCCCGGCCGATCCATCAGACTATTTTACGACGTCGCGTCGCCCAGCCCCATCGCGTGTGCCAGCCGCGCCAGTGACTGATCATCGTACAGCGCAAAGCACCAGTCGCGTCGGTTGGCCTGCGTGTGATTCTGCAGGCCGTGCTGGGCATCAATCAAAGCCTGCCTGGCCTGCTGCAGGGGTCCGGGCATCAGCGATGCCAGCGTGTCATTGATCTCATGCAGTCGACGGAAGGCCCGAGCCTTCTCCTCGCGATCCTGCGACTGGCTCAGCGTTGTGAGCAGTTGGTCCTTCTCCTCAGCCAGGGCTCTGGCCTGGGCATTGAGCAGACCGGACTGATGATTGAGATTATGAGGCAGATGATGGAGCCACCAGATGGCCCGCTGCACATCGGCAGGCGTGGCCACGGGAATATCGAAGGCAAAGCGAAGATCGGCAGTCACCACGGCCATGGGCGCGAGGGATTCGCCGGGCTTCCACTTCGACCACCACGCTTCGGTGGCCTGGTCGTACACACCGCCCCCGGTTCCGTGGATAAACAGGCGGGCATAGTATCGACGGATCAATGCTGTCAGCAGCATCGCACGCGGGGCCAGGAAGGAGCCCGTCGGCGAGCCATCGACTTTCACTTCACGCCCATCGGCAGTTACCAGCAGAGGCCTGGAATCGGTGATGTCCACATACACAGGTTCGCGCCCGCGATCCCATCGCACCAGCCACAGGGGAAGCTCGATGAACTGCTGATCCATCGCCAGCGGCCCGATGCCCGCCTGCGGATGCGCCAGCACTGCGGCGTTGTACGCACTGATGCACGATGCAGCGTTGTGCATCATGTCATCAAGCATCTGCCTGAAGCCTTCCAGGCGATGCAGTTGAGAGGTCAGCAGGATGGCGGTGTTGCCCACCCAGGGCCGCATGAGGCGCGTGGTGACTGCAGCCATCTGCTGGCCCAGTGTTTCAAAGGCAGGCAGATCGGTCAGCGCCTGCCTGAGTCGATCGAGGCGTGCAGGACTCCGCTCTCGGGAGGATTTCTCAAACGATTCAAGCGTAGCCAGAGCCTGATCCATCTCCACCGGCGGAAGACAGGCCGCCGGCAGGCCCTGTTTTACAGGCGCAAGCTGCAGCGTCTGACTGGTGAGCCTGCGCCCGCGAATTACGGGAAGATCCAGAGCCAGCGGATTGTGCACATCGTGATCGACCACCAGATGCAGCAGCTGGCCACCATAGCGTTTGGCCGCAGCGGAGGCGGCCAGATCCTTGGCGAGAATACCCGGATGCCACAGCCAGGCCTGATGGCCGGTCACCCAGAGCGGCCCCTGCTCGGCCAGTGGTTCGCTGCCCAGCAGACGCGCGTTGTCATTGACGATCTGCAACAGATCCGTCGGCCGAAGGTCATGGTCCGCCACCGGCGCACTGAGCGAAGGCCACTGCTCCAGCGCAGGCTGTATCACCGTCCGGAACGCTGGCGTTGAGGTTGATGTTGGCCGTCCGCTCATGGGGGAAAGAATAACCGATCCTGCAAGGAAGCCAGAAGCAACAGGCAGTGTCTCAGCTGACGGTGGTCGAGGTATCCTGTCCCGCCAGGCCGGGCGCTGCGGCTTTGGCTTTGCAGCCGCAATCCTGCCCGTCGAACGCGTTGGGGAACCGCGCCAGCTCCGCTTCAAACACTTCGGTGTAATGCTTGAGCCGATTGGCTGCCACATTCAGCGGCCCGCCAAAGGAACGGTTGGGGTCGTTGTAGATCAGGCGGATGGGAATCTCTCGGATGCGCAGATCCCTGGCCTTGGCCTGCACCCAGAACTGCAGCGGGAACGCATAGCCCTGCTCGGAGAGATTGAGCTTGTTGAGCGCCGAGACGCGATAGGCTTTGAACCCGCAGAAGGCATCCGTCAGGTTCAGGCCAAGACGTTCATTGACCATCTTCGTGATGGTGGCGTTGATCGCACGGCGGTCGCTCGGAGGCAGATCGCCAGGCAGGGTCTTATCCAGGTATCGACTGCCACTGATCACATCCGCATCATTGGCTTCGATAGCTCTGTAGAAGTCAGGCAGGCTGGCAGGCTCGTGCTGCTCGTCACAGTCCATGGTGATGAGCCAGTCGTAGTTGTAGCTGTTGCACTGCGCCCAGCGGAAGGCATCAATCATCGACTGGCCATAGCCACGATTGGTGGCATGGCGAACCACTTCCACCGGCTGGCGGGCCAGCAGCAGCGGGGTTTCATCGGTCGAGCCGTCGTCGATCACCAGAATGTCGGTGGCATACCGCCGGACTTCCTCGAGAACCTGCGTGACATACTTCTGCTCGTTGAAGACCGGAATGGCAATGAGAATGCGCATAGCGTGATATCCCTTGATCGCCTGTGCTCACAGGCAGAGGCTTGAATCGGTGGATCTGCTGACAGATCCCTCAAGACTGCCAACGAGCAAGCTCGACGAATTGTTCCAGTGTAAGCTGCTCAGGCCGCTGTTGGGGAGAAATCCCCTCAGGGAACGCCCGATCCCGCCCCAGAATGGAGCCAAGCTGCTTACGCCTCTGCTGAAAGAGTTTCTGCAGCAGTTCCGACATGCGATGGGCATCTTCAACCAGCGGCTGCTGGCGACGGGTCAGCGATACGACCATCGAATCAATCGACGGTGGCGGCCAGAAGCAGCCAGGCGGAAGCGTGGAAACGCCCTCCACATGGCAGAGCATCTGAATGATGATGCCCAGCTGGCCATAATCCTTCCCGCCCGGTTTGGCCATCAGGCGCTGGGCCACTTCCTTCTGGACCATCACCACCGCCCCGGACATGCGCGGATGGTCCACCACCAGATTCACCAGCAGTGGTGAAGCCACGTGGTAAGGCAGATTGGCGATGAGCTTGAAGGAATCGTGCGTCGTTCCCAGCCCCATCTGCTCAAGCAGCGCAATGGCCTTGGGATTGATCGCGTGCTTGCCTTCAAGAATGTCATCCAGCAGCAGCGAAGCCTGACCTGCATGTTCACCGCAGACCATCTGCAGGATGGGGGCAAGATCGGTGTCGATCTCCACCATCGCCACCTTTGCTCCTGCAGCGAGCAGGCGCGTGGTCAGCGCACCAGTTCCCGGGCCGACTTCCAGCACGAGGTCACCGGCGTTGATGTTGGCCGATTCAATAATGGCTTCCATCTTGCGGGCATCGTGGAGAAAGTTCTGGCCAAAGCGATGCTTCGGCCTTAAGCCGTGAGCATCGAGCAAAGCCTTGATCTGCGAGAGTGTCTGAACCATCAGGCGATTGTACTGCAAACAGCGGATCGAAGGAGCTTACCGCCCCAGGATCGACTGCAGATAAGGCGTGATCGCCTGGGCCATGCGGTAGAAGCCAAGGTCGGTGGCGTGCGTGCCATCGACGGTTCCTTCGTCATCATCGCCCAGCAGATCGGTGCACGGGATGTAATAGAGGTTCTGGTCGCCTTCGAGGATCAGCTGATCGTAGATCGCCAGCCAGGCCTTGTTGCTGGAGGTGTAACGATCGTAGCGGGCGCCCACGATATGCCCCTGCTGGTAGATGATGTTTTCCACCATGACAATGGGCGTGTCAGGCCTGGCCTTGCGGATGGTTTCCACCAGGTTCCTGCCTCGCTCGATGATCTCGTCCTTCGTGTTGTTAGGCAGCGGATCGAGCACGAATACGCACGGGTCGAGCTCAGCCAGCAGCTTGGCCATGTCAGGCTCCATCTTGGCATTGCCCGAGAAGCCCAGGTTGATATGAGGCAGATCCAGGTAGCGACTGATGATCGCCGGATACGCCATTCCCGGCCGCGAAGCGCAGCCGCCCTGAAGAATCGACGTGCCATAGAAGCACATCGGAACATCCTGCCCCTGCGGACGAGGCGCTGCGGGTGCGAAATGGCTGCCCGGCCTGACGCCCACGCGCACGCCTGACACCGAGTTGTACAGCGGCAGATACATCATGTATTCGCGCTTCTGCGCGCTGGCTCCCTGAAGAAGCCACTGCGTGAAGGTGCGATTGCCTTCGTTGCCATCAGGACGGGTAATGCCCGCCCAGCGCCAGCGACCGCCGCTGCGAACATAGAGATCAATCCCGCTCATGCCCGTGGCAGGCATATGGTTCATCGCCAGCGCCGGCCCCGTGATATCCCACGACACGCAGATGTCTGTCGAATCGGTCACAAAGCGAATAGCCAGACCCGCGCTCATCTGCCCCAGATGCCACACGGGTTCACGCGCCAGCGACTTGAAACGCTCAGGCAGGCGACCATAACGACCCGGTGTTTCGCCCGGCCAGCCCTGGCCTTCGGTGGGCAGGTCAGCCATGTCGTACCAGTCCAGCGGGTCGGTGACATTGGCAAGGGCGAAATTCGGGTCGATCTTGGCAAGCGTGGTGGTCATGTGTGTGCTCGCGAGGGTGGTTGGCAAGTCAAGTTCCAGTCCCGGCCGACAGCCGGTCTAACTGGGCAATCAACATACCTTTTTTCGGCAGTCAAGGCGAAGGACCAGAGCAAGTCTGCTACGATAAGGCCATCATGCCCATTGCCAAGCTTTCTACGCTCCTGATTAACCAGATTGCCGCCGGTGAAGTGATCGAACGCCCCGCCAGTGTCGTCAAGGAACTGGTGGAAAACAGTCTGGACGCCGGCGCCAGGCGCATCGACATCGCCATCGAAGAAGGTGGCAGGCAGCTGATCCGCATCAGCGACGATGGCTGCGGCATTCCTGAAGATGAACTGGTTCTGGCGCTCTCCCCCCATGCCACCAGCAAGCTGCAGCATCCCGACCAGCTGGCCGCCATTGGAACCATGGGCTTTCGTGGTGAAGCGCTGGCTTCGGTTGCCAGCATCAGCCGCCTGAAGCTCACCAGCCGGGTGAATGAGCCTGGCAATGTGGCCCACGCCGGCGCGACGATTGAATCGTCCGGCGATCAGATGGGCCAGCCGATGCCTGCCGCCTGCGCGCCGGGCACGGTGATTGAAGTGCGCGATCTGTTCTTCAACACGCCTGTGCGCCGCAAATTCCTGCGCAGCGCCTCCGCCGAGTTCGGGCATATTTCCGAAGTGGTCATGCGCATCGCCATGGCCAGACAGGATATTGCATTCACGCTCACCCACAACGGCCGATCCACACTCGAAGTGCAGGCCACCACCAGCCGACGCGATCGCTGTGTGGATCTGCTGGGCAAGGAAATGCGCGATGCGCTGCTTGAGTTTGATCAGGTGGAATCGCGCCCGGGCGTCGATGAAGATGGCAATCCGCTGGTTCCTGCGCAGGTCTGGGGCCTTGCAGGTCTGCCTGCTGCAGCGCGGGCGACGGGGAAGTTTCAGTACCTCTACATCAACGGCCGGGCGATTCGCGATCGCAATCTCCAGCATGCCATCAAGGAAGCGTATCGCGGGCTGATTCCGCCTGACAAGTTTCCGCTGGCGGTGGTGATGATTGATATCGACCCGGCCTGGGTGGATGTGAACGTCCACCCCGCCAAAGCCGAGGTGCGTTTCCGTGACGCCGGGCGACTGCATAGCCTGGTACTTGGAGCGCTGCGCCAGCGTCTGCTCGGTGCGGACCTCACCCCCACTGCGGCCAGCTTTGCGCCGCCTGCATCGCGAGGATTCACGCCACCAGCGCCGCTTTCGCCAATGGGTCTGGCAGGGCGCTTCGCTCCGCCAGCTTCGCAGGGTGATTCGCCTGCAGCCGGTCAGGGTGGTTCATCGCCAGCGCCTCAGAGCAGCTTCGTGAATTTCCTGCGTCAGCCGCCTTCGATGAATCAGGGTGGGTTCAACTTTCAGGAAGTTCGTCAGCAGATGCGTGAGCCTGAAGCGGGCCATTCCCCTGCAGTCTCAGCGTCGTCGACCGATCCTCAGATTCCCGCAGCCGCATCAACTGTCTCTGCACTAGTTGAGCCGCAGCCCGAACGATCTCCCATGACCGACGCCTGGGCCGAGGCGCACGCCAACGCAGGCAAGCCGGCCCCGCCGCCGCCGATTCTGAGATCGATGGGTGTGCTGCAGGTGCATCAGAGCTATCTGGTCACGCAGGACGATCATGGCCTGCTGATCATCGACCAGCATGCTCTGCATGAACGGGTCATGTTTGAGGAACTCAAAGCCCGCATCACGCAGAGCAATCTGGAAAGCCAGCGTCTGCTGATGCCTGCTGTGGTCAACGTAACTCCCGCGCAGATGGGCCTGCTGGATTCGCTCGCTCCGCTGCTGGAGCGCATCGGTATTGAAGCCACACCCCTTGGCCCTGCCGCCATCGGAATTCAGGCGTTTCCATCGCTGCTGTTTGATCGTGGCGTGGAGCCTGTGGAGTTCTTCACCGATCTGCTGGATCGCGTCCAGGAAGGCTCCATCGACGCCGCAACGCCAACCGCAGTGGAAGCAAGCCTGCAGGAAGTGCTGGACATGATGGCCTGCAAAGCCGCGGTGAAAGCCGGCGACAAGCTGACCTCGGAAGAACTGGCAGCGCTGCTGGCCAAGCGTGAGGAGATCGAGCGCAGCAGTTCCTGCCCCCACGGCCGCCCGACAACCATCCGCCTGACACTCCGCGATCTGGAGAAACACTTCAAGCGTTCGTGAGTGGGTTGAATGTTGTTCGCAGGCTTTAAGGATGCCAGATCTCCCCTTCGTCATGCCCGCGAAAGCGGGCATCCACAGATCTTGCGCCACGCGAATAAATGAAAGATAGATTCCCTCTGCGTGGGAATGACGCAATGCGAAGTCCTCACGCACTCTGCGTCGCAGGCCACTTCCCGATGAACCGCTTGAGAGCTTCCACACAGCTGGCATCGATCTGATGAGGCGTCATCTGCTCAAGGGTTTCCAGAGCCTGATCCACGCTCATGCCCTTGCGATACGGGCGGTCCTGCGTGAGAGCATCGAAGATGTCAGCCACGGAGATGATGCGGGTACGCAGCGTAATCTGCTGGGCGGTCAGTCCCCACGGATAGCCGCTGCCATCGAGCTTCTCGTGATGCGCGGCCACGATGTGGTGCATGCCCTTGTATTCATCGATGAATTCAATCTGACTCAGGATTGAGCCTGTGTGCGTGGCGTGCTCGCGCATCAGCTTCTGCTCGTCTTCCGTCAGCGGCCCAGGCTTACTGAGGATGGACACCGGCGTGGCGATCTTGCCCACATCATGCAGCAGCCCGGCGATGCGCAGCCATTCCTGCTCGCGGGCATCCAGCCCCAGGTAGTAGGCGATGCCCTGGCAGTAATTGGCCACATTGATGGAATGCACATGCGTGTGATGGTCACGGGCATCGAGCGCCCGGGCGACGGCTCCGACAAAGGAGTCAAACTGCCTGCGCTGGCTGGTGAGCTTGCGGGCGCTGTGCAGCGCCGAGGTCACCTGCATAAGAATGGTTTCGAAGAGTTCCAGATCGCTTTCACTGAAATGATCGACCTGGTTGTGCATGACCTGGACCACGCCGCAGCAGGCTTCATCGCCGGTGCGCAGCGGAGCGATCATCATGGAGCGGATCTGGCTGTGGCGATGGGCCGAGAGATCGGGAATCAGAGCCGGGCAGGCATAGGCATCACGGATCAGGATGGCCCGCTGACTCTGAAAGACCTGCCCACTGACACTGTTATCTACCCGCAGGGTAATGCCATCCTGACCGGTCGGGGAGCAGAGCAGCCCCTGGGCAGGATCATGGAAAAGCAGTGTCACATGATTGGCATGGAAGATGCCCGCCAGTTCATGGCCCAGGGCCAGCATCAGCATGTCTGCGTCCAGCACCGAGCCGATGGTCCTGCACAGGCCAACCACCTGGCTCATGTCCGTAGAGGCGAGCCCGGTGAGATGTTCTGCCGACTGTAATCCTGCCATGAACTTCACTCCTGGCCTGTGTGGTTCTGGTTGGCCCGGAACAGGCAGAAGTAACATCGGCCAGTCTATAAGCTTTGTATGACGGAAAGTTTATTCCAAGGCAGATAGGGGTCCGTCTGTAACATCTATAACGGCCGGGGGTATGGGATAAACCCTCCCCACCTGTCTGCCGTGAAAATACGGCGTCGTCAGGCAATCTGGCTGCCTATCATAAGGGGCGAAAAAGCAGTTGACGCCCTGCTCAGGCAGGCGGATATCCGAGATAATCTCACGGGACCTTGCTTGACCCGGTGGGTGCTTCTGCTATTCTTACTCGCCTTTTCCGGCGCAAAGTTTATCGCAAGGCGATCGTGCCCTGCGATTTGCCCGGAATCGGTTTGATACGACTTGCCATGCAGCACCACTCTGCAGGACAGGCCCTCGCGGAGTCCTTTTCTGCAGCCCCGCCCGGTGTCCAGCCAGGCGGCAGTGCAGGTATTCGGCAGAACGGATCAGACTCAACCCAATTTTTGATCTTTAGACACCCTTTGAGGACGTACACATGGCCAGGTTTGACAAACTCAGAAACTTCGGGATTTGCGCCCACATCGACGCGGGTAAAACGACCACTTCGGAACGAATCCTGTTTTACACCGGCAAGAACTACAAGATGGGCGAAGTGCACGAAGGCACCGCCACCATGGACTTCCTCGAAGAAGAACAGAAGCGTGGTATCACCATCCAGTCGGCCGCCACGACCTGCCCCTGGATCTACGAAGGTGAAACCTACACCATGAACCTGATCGACACCCCCGGCCACGTCGACTTCACCATCGAAGTCGAACGTTCGCTGCGCGTGCTCGACGGTGCGGTGGCCGTGTTTGACGGTAAGGAAGGCGTCGAAGCTCAGTCTGAAACCGTCTGGCGTCAGGCTGACCGCTACCGCGTTCCCCGTCTGTGCTTCATCAACAAGATGGACAAACTCGGTGCGGACTTCCGCTTCTCCTTCAACTCGCTGGGCGACCGCCTGGGCGCCAACGCCGTGGCCGTGCAGATTCCGATCGGCTTCGGTAACGACTTCGCCGGCGTGATCGACCTCATGAAGATGCGCGCCTTCTACTACGTCCCTGACACCATGGGTGCGACCATCGAAGAACGCGACATTCCTGCGGACCTGCAGGAAGAAGCCGCCGAATGGCGCAAGACCATGATCGAAAAGATCGCCGAAACCGACGAAGCTCTGACCGAGAAGTTCCTCATGGAAGAGGAAATCACGGTTCCCGAGCTCAAGGCCGCCCTGCGTAAGGCCACCATCGCTCAGGACATCTTCCCGGTGTTCTGCGGTTCGTCGCTCAAATACATCGGTATTCAGAAGCTGCTCGACGGCGTGATCGAATACCTTCCTGCTCCTCACGAAGTGCCTGAAGTGACGGGCACCGACGTGAACGACAAGACCATCAAGCTCACCCGTCCGCACGACACCTCGGCTCCGTTCTCGGCGCTGGTGTTCAAGGTCGTGGCCGACACCCACGGGGACCTGACCTACGCTCGTGTCTACTCGGGCAAGCTCGAGAAGGGTATGCGTATCCTCAACTCGACCAACGGCAAGCGCGAAATCGCCAGCCGTATCTTCGAAATGCACGCCAACCAGCGTTTCGCCCGCGAAGAAGCCTTCGCTGGTGACATCGTGGCTCTGGTGGGCCTGAAGAACTCTATCACGGGTGACACCCTCTGCGATCCGGACAACCCCATCGTTCTGGAACGCATGGACTTCCCCGAGCCCGTGATCTCCATGTCCATCGAGCCTGCCACCCAGGCCGACAAGGAAAAGCTGGGCAACGCGCTGGTCACCATCCGTCGCGAAGACCCCTCGTTCCGTTCGCACTTCGATGAAGAAACCGGCCAGACCATCATCGCCGGCATGGGTGAACTCCACCTGGAAATCATCACGAACAAGCTGGTTCGTGACATGAAGGTGAACGTCAACGTCGGCAAGCCCCGCGTGGCCTACAAGGAATCCATCAAGGGCAAGGCCGAAGCCCGCGGTCTGCACAAGAAGCAGTCCGGTGGTCGCGGTCAGTTCGGTGACTGTGTGATTACTGTTGAACCCTTCACCGCTGAAGAAGCCGAAGCCGCTGGCCTGGACTTCACCGACCAGTTCGCCTTCGAAAACAAGATCATCGGTGGTGCGATTCCCAAGGAATACATCCCCAGCGTCGAAACCGGTGCCCGCAACACCGCCAAGAGCGGCGTGCTCGCTGGCTACCCCCTGCTGGGTGTGAAGGTGACCCTGATCGACGGTTCGTACCACGACGTCGACTCGAGCCAGATCGCCTTCGAACTGGCCGGTTCGCTGGGCTTCAAGGAAGCCTGTCAGAAGGCTGGCCTCCAGCTGCTCGAACCTGTGATGAAGGTTGTCGTCACGACTCCTGAAGAATTCCTCGGTTCGGTCACCGGCGACCTCAACCGCCGCCGCGCGATCATCTCCGAACAGGAACAGCGTGGTAACGCCCGTCTGATCACCGCTGAAGCTCCGCTGTCGGAAATGTTCGGCTACTCCACCACCCTGCGTGGTATGACTCAGGGCCGTGCGACCTACGCGATGGAACCCCTGGACTACCGTCCGGTTCCCCCGAACATCGCCAAGACCGTCCTGGAAGGCGCCAAGTAATTTGCCTTCATACGCAGGATGGGCCTCAAGGCCTGATCAAGCGTCAAAATACAAAACCCTCGAAGGAAACTTCGAGGGTTTTTTGTTGTTGAACTGAGGCTGAAAGGCCGCTTCAGAGCCACCGCGGAAACTTTGTTCCATCCCCTGGAATCATTTGTTCTATTTGTTCCATACCATCATTGACAAAAGGAACAAATGGACTATCGTGATAAGGGTAAACACTTGTCTGATTCCTCCCTATCTATAGGGCGCGAGCAGAGCCATGTCCAGCACCAGCATTACAAATCAGCTGACTGAACAGTTCGCTCGGAACATCCGGGAGGGTGTCTGGCAGGTGGATCAGAAGATCCCCACCGAAATGGAACTGATGCAGCGCTACAAGGTGGGTCGCAATACCATCCGGGCCGCCCTGCAGCAGCTTGAAAAGCGACAGTGGATCAAAGCCACGCCCGGCGTCGGCCGAAGCATCACCCCCCATGCCCTGACCACGCGAGGCGTGCTGGGCATGCTCATCCGCGGTGGTGATCTGGGCCCCGGTCAGGGCAGCCGCTTCTACAACGCAGCCAAGGCTTACGCCCGCGAACTGGGCTACCAACTGGCCACGCTTCACATCGACTTTGAACGCAATACCATCGTCAACAATCCTGCAGACGACGGCATGCTGCTGGACCTCAAATCGCTCGACAGCGCCATCGTCTACAGCCGCCACTATCAGAGCTCAGACATTCTGCATCTGGCCTCCCAGATCCCCGTGGCTGCAGTCATGAGCCACAACCTGGTCAGCCCCAATGTGTACTCCCATCACATTGACTATCGGGCTCACCTGGCCAAAGCGGTGCGCTATCTCAATGAGAACGGCATCCACGATTACGCCTTTATCCGTACCCACAGCGTGGGGCTCTTCCCCTTCCATCAGAAACTGACAAGCAGCTTCGTGTCGGCCAACTATCTGTGCGATCGACCGACAACGCCTGAGATGTACATCGACTGGAAGAGCGATCTGACCACCTCGCAGGACATTTATGCCAGGTGGTCCAGCCTGACGCCGCGCCCCCGCGCCATCATCAGTGCGATGGACATGCCGCTGCTCCTGCTGCAGCAACAGTTCGACGCCCAGGACATTCCGCGCGAAGAGCGCCCGCTGCTGATCTGTCTGGCCGACCTCACTGGTGTTGGCCGACGTGACGTCGCCTATTTCCTGATCGACATTGAGAAGCTCGCCCGCAATGCGGTGGATTCTCTGCATATGAACATGACAGGCCAGGGGCCTGAATTCTGCAACGAGGTTTATCTGGGGGAACTGGTTATCGATCCGTCTGATGCACAGCCAGGTTTGATTTCGGGGTGAGGAAAACATTTCTTTCTATCGCCGCCATCGGCAGTCAGGATTCACCATGAAAGACCGTATGACAGACCGTAACAAAGGCTTCACCCTCATTGAACTGCTGGTCGTGATCTCCATCATCGCCCTGCTCATGAGCATCATGCTTCCCACACTGTCCAAGGCCAGGGAAGCTGGCAATCGCGTGAAATGCCTGTCGCAGCTCAAGCAGGTTCACATGGCCGGCTACATGTACGGGAAGGACCACAAGCACGCGTGGACCCGCCGTCAGTACACCAGCACTGATGCGACTCTGCCCTTTGGCATCCCTCGTTACCTGGGAATCGAAGGCAAGGGTACCAATCCGACTATTCTGACCTGTCCCTCGGCTCAGAACCAGCGTCCTACCTACGGCTGGACTTATAACTACACCTACAGCATCAACCGCAGCGCAACGTTCGACGCCAAGCATGCAACGCGCTCTGCCCAGCACTGGGAAGATGTCCTCAAGCCTGCTGAACAGGGTTATTTCCACGACGGCGCTTCTACATTCAATAACCCCACCCGCGGCTACTTCTACGAGACCGACATCCGCGGGACGACGCCTTTCCCCACCGCTGCTGCCACGCTGGGCTATCCGCACATGGGCACGAACAACACCGTCTACGTCGACGGTCACGCCAAGCCCAATGATGTAGCCTTCTGGGTGAACATTACGCTCACTACGAACCAGTACCACATCTTCTGGCAGGGCAAGTAATCCCTCTCATTCACTGTGTTGGGGCCAGCGATACGCATTTTCTCTGGCTGGTCTATCTCTCCGTCCTCGCAAGGATCAATCATGTTCAAACTCAAGCCCAAGTCATGGCCTGCAATGCTGACGACCGCTCTGATGGTCGTCGCAGGTCTCACCTCCATCAGCTATGCAGGAACCACCATGCACCTGGTTAAAGATGGTCAGGCCACCAGTGTCATCGTTCAGCAGAACGAGAATGATCTCTCGGCCCAGGAAGCTATCCGTGAGCTTCAGTATCACGTCAAGCGTGCGACGGGCGTTGAACTGCCTGTCGTGACTGCTGCCGAGGCTGACGCCCTTCCCGCCGATCACGTCCGCGTGGTCCTGGGTCAGGGGGCGGTCACCCGCAAGCTCAAGGTCAGCCAGCCCCAGCTGGGTCCGGAATCGTATCGCATCTACGCCAAGGACAATTACCTTGTGTTTGTCGGCGTGGATCGTAAGAAGGGCAGCATAGATCCGCCGGACACCAACGCGGTGGCCTATGCGGTCTATCACTTCCTTGATCATCAGATGGGCGTTCGCTGGCTCTGGCCAGGCGATGAAGGAACCCACGTTCCTAAGACTTCAACGCTGTCCTTTAACGAGATGGACATCACCCATCAGCCCAAGCTGCTGATGCGTCGTCTGCGTATCGGTGCCCTGTATAGCCGTGATCGCCAGCCCGAAGGCACGCCTCGCATCCATAGTGATGAGGAACATGCAAAGATTCTTGAGGAGGCGGCCGCCTGGTCCCGTCGTCAGCAGATGGGAACCCGAAGCAACTACAAGTTCGGCCACTCGTTTGGCGAATGGTACAAGAAGTACCATGAAACCAGGCCTGAGGTGCTGGCGAAGCCTCCTGCGGGCAGCAAGCTCACTCCAGAATTTGCCAAGCGCATCAAGCTTTGTGTCAGCAACCCGTTGACGGCTCAGACCATCATCGAAGAATGGAAAGCCGCCGGCGCTCCAAACAACTGGAACGTCAGCCCCAACGATGGCTCGCCTGGCTTCTGCACCTGCGAAAACTGCCGTGCGATGGACACCATCGACAACCACGACCTCAACGCGCTGTGGAATGGTGGCCCGCACAACATGAATCTCACGGGCAGATATATCCGCTTCTGGAATATCCTGCTCGCTGAAATGCGTAAGACCAACCCCAAAGTCACGCTCTCAAGCTATGGCTACAGCTACTACAGCACACCTGAGCCTGGCTTCAAGTTCCATGATGGCATGGTGCTTGGCATCGTCGACAGCTTCGACCAGAAGGGCTATGACACCTGGAAAGGCTGGTACGAAAGCAACGCCAAGCTTTACCTTCGCCCGAACTGGTTCCACACCGGCGCGATGGCTCCGGTCTATGAGCTCAAGTCGATGGGCAAATTCTTCCAGTACGCCGTCAACCATGGCATGATCGGCTTCGACATGGACTCCCTCATGGGCTACTGGGCCACGCAAGGCCCGAGCTACTACCTGCTGGCTCGTCTTTCAGCCCGGCCTGAGCTGACTGTCGAACAGGTTATCGATGAGTACACCTCCGGCTTCGGCTCGGCTCAGAGCACCATCCACGAATACATCCAGTACTGGGAAGACTTCACCGAAGCGGCGGGTTACACCGTGGTTGGTGGCGGAACGTCTGACTCCATCGTCAAAGCCAATGCTCCTTACACGCGTCTGCTGACTGAAAAGAAGCTGCCCACCGCTCCGCTTATCGGCGGGTGGCCCAGCCTGCCTCTGCTCTACACCCCTGAGGTGATGGCCAAGGCCTACGCGATTCTGGATAAGGCTCAGGCCCAGCTCAAACCTGAAGAAACCTACGAACTCAAGCGCATCGAGTTCCTGCGTGACGGTCTGCGTCACCTCGAACTGTCGCGCGATGTGATCGAACTGGGCTATCCTCAGCTTCGCCCCCAGGGAGCCACGCGCGCCGACTTCCGCAGGAAGGCCGAGGAACTCCAGAAGCTGCGTGCAGAGCTGTCCCGCAAGCATGTTATCTGGGGCGAACAGCTCTACGCCGCCGAAGTTCGCAGGCGCGCCCCAACACTTGAATCTCGACTGGGAATTGTGGGTAACAACCTCGACTGGGAATAACCTGCCTGCATCAGTCGTGAATTGATTCACCAACGAAAAAGCACCCGTGAAAACGGGTGCTTTTTTCATGGGTCGTTTCAGTAGGGTATGCGATCAGGACCACGCACTGGCATCGTCCAGCTTCTTCACCTGCTCGGGCGTGAGCTGGACATCCACCGACTGCATGACCTGTTCAAGCTGATCGACACTGGTGGCGCTGACGATCGGAGCCGTCACGCTCCTGCGCTGGATCAGCCAGGCCAGGGCGATACTGGTGAGCGTGGTCTGTTGAGCAGAAGCCACCTCATCGAGCGCGGCCAGGATCTTCATGCCGCGATCGTTGAGATACTTCTTTCCGATGCCCTGCCCGCGCACACTCTTGCCAAGGTCGGCCTGTGAGCGGTATTTGCCTGTGAGGAAACCGCTGGCCAGCGCGTAATAGCCGATCACCCCGATACCATGCTTCAGGCAGAAAGGTTCAAGCTCCTTCTCAAAGCCTTCACGATCGTACAGGTTGTACTCAGGCTGCAGCGTGACGTAGGCGGGCAGCTTGTGGAGCTGGCTGGTTTCCAGCGCCTGAGCGAGCCTGCCGGCAGTGTAGTTCGATGCGCCAATGGCTCGCACCTTGCCCTGCTTGATGAGCGTGTCATAAGCCTGCAGCGTTTCCTCGAGAGGTACTTCCGGGTCGTCCTTGTGGGACTGGTAGAGATCGATGTGATCGGTCTGCAGTCGCTTGAGGGAATCTTCGACGCTGCGCAGGATATTGCCCTTGGACAGGCCCTGCGTCTTGTCGCCCATCTGCATGCCGACCTTGGTGGCCAGAATGGTCTTTGCTCGCTTGCCTGACTTTTTGAACCATCTGCCGATGATGGTTTCCGACTCCCCGCCCTGATGCCCCGGCGCCCAGGCGGAGTAGACGTTGGCGGTGTCCACCAGATTGAAGCCCCGGTCGATGAAAGCATCGAGCACTTTGAATGAGGTTTCTTCGTCGGCTGTCCAGCCAAAGACATTGCCACCCAGTGCCAGCGGCGCCACCTGAATGCCCGAAGCCCCAAGCGGGCGACGATTGACGGAAAGTGATGACATCTTCACGACTCCTTTACTGAAGATTGTGCTTGCTGTTCATGCATCCCTGATGACAGTCAGACGTTTAATTCTCGCAGATCGCTCTGACTTGCGGGATCAGGGAAGCGATGGTGATTCCACATGATAATCAGGCCCCTTCCCGGACAACCGTCTGGCGAGCGTGCGTATTCCATACACGCTGATCACCAGCACCATCAGCAGTCCGATGAGCAGACACGCCAGGCCGGGCATGCTCAGGGCAATCAGCCAGCCCGCATCGAAAAGCAGCATCGCCAGCAGCGAGACCGCAGCGTATCGCCGGGCGATCTTGCGCTGTGGCGCAGAAAAGGCCCAGGCCAGCAGTCCCACGTAGATGGCGGCTGCAGTCCCCGGCCCCACCCACACCCAGGGCAGATCATTGCCAGTGGTATCACGCAGGGTGATCCAGGCGAAGAGCGCCAGCGTCCAGAACAGCCAGCCCGCCAGGATGCCTGCCAGATCAATGGGGCGCAGGCGAGGCCGCTTGTTTCGCAGCACGTGGTTGACGGTGGCCACGATCATGATGTGGCTCATGCTCAGCCAGACAGGCCAGATGTAGCCCAGCTGAGGCGAGACGATGATCATGTTCATCGCGCAGATCAGCCCGAGCATCACCACGCCAACCGCAGGCATATGCTTGCCCGCGACGTTGTAGAACACCGTGCCTGTCGCAGCGACCAGCGTCAGCAGCATGGAAGGCAGGCCCAGCGCCCATGCGCAGATGATTGCCACGCTCAGCGAGACCAGAGCAATGATCACAGCTGCGGGGGTGGAAACCTCCCCGGTCACCATCGGCCGATGGGGTGAAAACATCTGGTCGCGCCGGCGGTCCAGAATGTCATTGGTCGCCAGCGCCCAGATGCCCATGCCCAATGTCAGCCCAGCGGCGGTCAGCAGTGCCAGAGGCAGGCCCAGAGTAATAAGGTGACTGTTGCGACGCCCGGGCGATTCCACGTAGAACGCCAGACAGACAATCACCCAGCTGTTGCCCACCAGAGGCAGCAGCTGTTCGAGCCTGGTCAGGCGAAGCAGCGCGACGATTCTGAGCCAGAAGTTCATGCCCGGCCTTGTATGAATCCGATGGAATCCATGATAACCCCCTCGGGCCCGGCCGGACGCCGGCCGACCGGGACATGATAAAACACCCTTGGCATTTGCAGTTACAATCTACGCCCTATGCAAAAGAATCAGGCTCATCCTGGGACAGGTCAGTGTGTGGTCGGCGCAGCTCTGCTGGCGTTGTCGCTTTCCGTCGTCGGCTGCTCGTCGAACTCCGCCACGCCCATGGAGGCTCTGATCAGGCAGATCTCTCCGGAAACGCCCGGACAGGTCGCCCGCGATGCCTTCAACGTCTACGACGCCGACATCCGCCGCAAGAGCGTTAACTCCCTCTCGGCCGCCCGCTTCGGGGGTGAAGAAGCCTACCTGCGTCTCTATCGCCTGCTGATTGACGACCCGGACCCCACGGTCCGCGCCGCCTGCTGCAAGGCTCTGGGCCTGCATGGCGACACGCAGGACATCCCCGCCATCCTCAACTGCGCCAAGGATGAATCCACCGCGGTCCGGTGGGAAGCCGCCAAGGCCCTGCAGAAGATCCACAGCCCCTCCGTTGTCGATGCCCTGATGGAAATGGCCGCCCGCGATACCGACAGCGACGTGCGTCAGGCCGCGGTCACCGCATTGGGCCAGTACCCCACCGTCGCCGTGTTTAATGTGCTGGTTGGTGCCCTGGACGACCGGACCTACTCGGTGGTCGACGCCGCCCATGAATCACTTAAGACGCTGACGGGCTACGACTTTGGCACCGATGGCTCGGCCTGGCTGATCTTTGCCCGCAAGGATCCCAGTGCCATTTTCACTCACCAGAAGCAGTATTACTGGCAGCCTTACAACAAGCCTTACACCACCAGTAAGAAGCTGCTGTTCTGGAAGAAGAAGCCTGAGCCCGTGGCTCCCCAGATTCCCAGGGGGATGGAACCTGTAAGCTCGCGCTGAAGCCCGCACTAACCTGCCTGGCCGGGTGCTGTATATATTTGACATTACTCGGGCAGCGATTAAACTTCTTGAGCTTTTGACATGGGCCGACCGTGACAAGCAGGCAGGATTTTCCTGCAGGCAAGGCGCGGACAGGAGCCACCCCAGACTGCCGGCCAAGGGGTTGGTTTGAGCTTATGAAAAAGTGCCGCGCGTCTTCTCTCAGCATCCTCTGCTGACATGACTGGCACTCTTCAAGCGTTCTCCCGAATCATTGGCGAACTGCACGCCGGTTGCTATTAGCCCGTAGTGTAACGGTAACACACCAGGTTTTGGTCCTGGGTTTCCTGGTTCGAATCCAGGCGGGCTAGCTTTGTTGGTTTCACAGATCGTGATGATGTATCACGACATGCACCGCAGAGGTTGTTGAACACAAAGGCTCAACATGACGACTGCCTCGACATCTCCCGCTCCGCAGGCCATCATCCTGGCTGCCGGTAAAGGGACGCGCATGGGTGGCGACCTGCCCAAGGTCGTCCATGAAGTGGCTGGCAAGCCCATGGTTCACTGGGTGGTTCAGGCCTGCAAGCAGGCTGGCGTGAGCCGCTGTGTGGTCGTGGTCGGCTACAAGGGCGATCTGGTCCGCCAGGCTCTGGCCGGTGAAACTGGCGTCGAATTCGTCGAACAGACCGAGCAGCTGGGTACGGGTCATGCCGCCCGCATGGCCGAGCCCCTGTTTACCAACGCTGGCAATGTCGACGTCTTCGTCCTGGCTGGCGACGGTCCGCTGATCCGTCCGCAGACACTCACCGCCCTGCTCCAGCTGCACCGCGAGCGCAAAGCCGGTGCTACGCTGGCCACCGCCATTCTCGACGACCCCACGGGCTACGGCCGCGTGATGCGTGACGCTCGAGGCGGGTTCGAAGCCATCATCGAACAGAAAGACGCCAACTCCGATCAGCTGGCGATCCGCGAAGTCAATCCGAGCTACTACTGCTTTGTCGCCGGTGATCTGTTCGCCAGTCTGGCGAAGGTTCGCAACGACAACAAGCAGAACGAGTACTACCTCACCGACGTTCCCGCGATGCTCAAGCGTCAGGGCAAACCTGTATGCGTGATCGACGCGGTCCCGGCGGAGGATGTGCTGAGCATCAATACCCCTGATCAACTGGCGCAGGTGGATGCCATTCTGCGTCAGCGCCTGGGCATGCCCCCCGCAGCCCGCCAAAGCAAGGAGTCCGTATGAGTCGCGCCGACCGAGACGGATTGAAGATCTTCTGTGGCCGGGCCAGCCGAGGCCTGGCGGAGAGCATCTGCCGCTATCTGGACCTGCCGCTTGGCCAGGGCCATACGGACATGTTCCCCGATGGTGAAATCATCGTGAAGGTGGAGGAGGACGTCCGCGGACGTGACTGCTTCATCGTCCAGAGCACCTACCATCCGGTGAATGCTCACCTGATGGAACTGCTGATCTACATCGACTGTCTCAAGCGTGCCAGCGCCAGCCGCATCACCGCGGTGCTGCCCTACTTCGGCTACGCCCGTCAGGACCGTAAGGACGAAGGCCGCGTGCCCATCACCGCCAAGCTGGTGGCCAACCTGATGCAGACCGCCGGTGCTGATCGCGTGCTGGCAATGGACATGCACGCCGAGCAGATCCAGGGCTTCTTCGACATTCCGGTGGACCACCTGCATGCTGCTCCGGTGTTCGTGAATTACTTCGAACAGATCAAGGAACAGCTTGGCCCGCTGGTGGTCGTCAGCCCCGACGTGGGCAACGCCAAGATGGCCAACAAGTACGCCACCTGGCTGGGCACTGATCTGGCCATCATCGACAAGCGCCGCAAGAGTGGCAGTGAAGTGGTGTCGGCCAACATCATCGGTTCCGTTGAAGGCCGTACGGTGATGATGTTCGACGACATGATCTCCACGGCCGGTACGATCAGCGAAGCGGCCAAGCTGGTCATGCAGCAAGGGGCGGTGGACGTCATCGCCTCCGCAGTTCACCCCGTGCTGGTCGGTCTGGCTATGGAACGCCTGGCCGACTCGCCTATCAGCAAGGTGGTGGTCAGCGACACGATTCCTCTGGGTGCACGATGCAAGCCTATTGAAAACAAACTCGTCGAACTCTCGGTCGCCGAGCTTCTGGGCGAAGCCATCCACCGCATCCACCACAATCAGTCGGTCTCCAGCCTGCTTCGCCATCGTGGCTCAGGCAACGCCAAGTAACCGCCGACTGATCGTCAAACCTCGATTCAAACAACGCAACAGGCAAAAAGCACACATTCAAGCAGGAGTTTTCATCCATGGCTGGTAACAAGCAGATCCCCACTATTCAGGTCGAACGTCGTGAAGAACTCGGCAGCCGCTACTCCAAGCGTCTGCGCAAGGCCGGTCGTCTGCCGGCTGTCATCTACGGCCACAAGCAGGACCCCGTGCACGTCACGGCGGACTACAAGGAAGTCGTCGGTCACCTTCACCGCAACGCTCACCTGCTCAACGCTCAGCTCGATGGCAAGACCGAATCGGTCCTGATCCGCGACGTCCAGTGGGACCACCTGGGCAGCAACATCATCCACATCGACCTGGCCCGCGTTGACCTGACCGAACGCGTCACCGTCGAAGTGCCCCTGCACTTCGTGGGCGATGCCCCCGGCCTCAAGTCGGAAGGCGCCATCCTCGAGCACCAGATCACCGAGATCGAAGTCGAAGCTCTGGCTGTTGAAATCCCCGAAGCAATTCGCGTGGACGTCAGCGGTCTCGAGCTCGGCCAGACCATCACCGTTGGCGATCTGAAGCTGCCCTCGGGCGTGACCACCAAGCTCGATCCGGAAACCATCATCGCCAGCATCAGCGTGGTGGAAGAACAGAAGGAAGCCGACCCCAGCGACGCTCCCGCTGAGCCCAAGCTCATCGGCCGCAAGACCGAAGAAGGCGAAGAAGCCGCTGCTGGCGATGCCAAGAAGAAGTAATTCTTCCGAACATGCAAATGAAAAAGACGTCCCATCACGGGACGTCTTTTTTTATGGATTCACTTTTCAGATCACCAGCTGAGGATCGACTGTAAGTGTCCTGCCTCAGTTTTCGCTCACAACGGGAACCGCCTGCCTGGCCACGCTGGCAGCCACGGGCAGACTGCCATGAAGCAGTGCTGCATCCAGAGCAGTGATGGCCGCGCCGAGCGATACACCATGATCCATATGCCTCGAAGACAGCACCTCGATGTATCGTCCTGGCACGTGAGCGATGCGGGCATTGAGCCTGCTTTCGATGTACTGGATCATCTGCTCATTGCAGATACCCAGGTTGCCACCGAGCACCACCGCAGCCGGGTCTACCAGATCACAGATCGCCACCAGTGAACTGACCATGTGATCGGCCAGCTTCTGAATACGCTCATCCAGCGTTCCCTTGGGATCGCTGATGGTCAGCATGTCCTGCGCCCGAATGGATCCGTAAGGCTCGCCTTCAATCTGTGTATTGATTTCGCCAGATCCAAAACGGGCACCACGATGCAGCATGCCATTGAGAAACAGCGAAGAGCCCAGACTGCTCAGACGATAGCCTGTCTCATCTTCCGTGGCATTGAGCAGGAAGTAGACGAAATCACGCTTGTTCTGAGCATTGCCGATTCTCGATTCGGCCTGTGTGGCCAGCTTCGAGTCGTTATCAATCACCACTGGCACTTCAAAGGTCTGCGAGAACACTTTGGCCAGCGGCCAGCTCTTGATGGCAAAGCGGGTGGAGTGAAGCACCACGCCTTCATGGGGATCAACGATACCGGGAACGCCAACCCCGACACCAAGCAGTGCGCCTTCAGGTTCGCCATGCCTGGCTACCCAGCTGTGCACTCGGGCCCGCAGGGTCTGAGCCAGCATATCCCAGGGTTCACGAATGGATACACGATCACGATCAATCACTTCGCCCTGGGTGTTGAGAAAGACCAGCGATGCACTGCTATGTTCCAGGCCGATGCCCACCACCCAGCCCAGGCCGGGATTGATTTCAAGCAGGGACTGCTTCTTGCCCGCGCCCGCTTTGCTGAGTTTGCCACAGTCACGGATGACGCCGTTGGCCATCAGTTCACGGGTGATATACGTCAGCGTGGACGACTGCAGTCCGCTCCGCTGGGCCAGCTGTCTGCGTGAAAGCGGACCGGACTCACGCAGCAGGTGGATGACCAGTCGGCGGTTACTGACCGCAGCGCTGGCTTGATTGATTTTTGACCAGGAACGCATGGAGACACCTCATCTGGCAAAGTCATGCATCGGGTTCATTGTCAACACGTGCAGAGGTCTGACAAGTTGCCAGAGAATCAGTTCTGATGATCCCAGCGCACCTGACTGAGCTTGATATCTGCAGGGCGAACACTGCTGGCATGACCGTCAAGGAACAGGACATTACCCGGACCACGGTGACGCTTTTCGTCAGGGCGACGGTCCATCCAGTTGTCACGATCGAAGCGATACTGATTGGTCGACGCAGCTGCGTAGATACGCGGAGCCATGCCATCCCAGAGCAGCGTGAAATCGCTGGGCCTGGCGATGACCATGTCACGCTCGCCATACCACGACTTGGGGTCGCGGGCATTCCACGTCGGCGAAGGCCGGGCTGCGCCCATCGCCGTCCAGCCACCGCTGGGGCCACGCGAGTAGGCATCCATATTCAGCAGGTAGCTGCCACCCATCTCCACCTTGAAGAAGGCATAGGTGTTTGTGGGATGGCCGTAGTCATCAGAATCCGACGGGCAGATCATCAGCGACTTGGAGATATTGGTATCCCCTGTCGGCGGAACGAGCACCGCATCCGGGTAGTGATTGCTCAGGAACCATGACCAGAGGTTGCCACCTGCCGTGGGGATCATCATGTGGCGCTTATGAGCGTTGAGGTGCATTTCATTGACGAACGCCAGCTGGCGCTGCTTGGCCAGGCACTGCATGGTCCTTGCTGACTCACGTGCCGCCCCCAGAGCCGGAAGCATCATGCTTACCAGCAGGCTGATGATGGAAATGACCACCAGCAATTCAATGAGGGTAAACCCGCAGTTCCGATTGGTCGTTGAGAAATGCCGCATAGGAGAGCTCCACTGTCAGAAATGATAGGCATTACGCGATTCGGTGTCCGGCTACAGCACGGACTTCTGATTTAACAATAAGCTCAGCAAGCCTAATGTCAATGATTTTTCCATTCGTTGAAATATTATTTTTCGATTGATTCATCGCAAAAACACGCATGTTATTGAAAAATAAGCCAATAAATTCATTGCATGAAATTTATATTGAAATCCACAATACACCGGCTTAGAATCCGGGCATGAAACACATCTCTTCCCCCTCATATCGTCCCCAGGCTCGTTCGATCGCCATCTCACCCCCCAGGAGGTATAGCCGAGAACTTCTACTTAGCGCTCTGTTGCTTTCCATGGGTTGCCTCTGGTCAGGCATGACCGCATCCCTCAATGCTGCCGCTCCGATTACCCCACATGCCGCCCCTGTCGAAAAACAGCAGGCTCCCCTGCGTGGCGTCCAGGGATTGTGGGTCTGGCGGGAGTCCTCCATCAACACCCCCCAGGCTCGTCAGGAGCTGCTGAACTTCGCCAGAGAGCATGGCTTCAACCGACTGCTGGTTCAGATCCACCGCGTGCGCGAAACCGACCGCATGGCCATCCGCCTGCCTTCCGAACTGTCTGACCTGCTGGCCCGCGCCTCTGAAATGGGCATCGCCATCGAAGCCCTCGACGGCGCCAACGACATGGCCTTCGCTTCCAACCATGAACGCACCCTCAAGCAGCTCGACATCCTGCTGGAGTTCAACCGATCCCTGCCCGAAGGCAAGCGCTTCGTCGGCATGCACTACGACATCGAGCCCTACACCAGTCAGCGCTGGAAGGAAAGCGATGCTTCGCGTCAGGAAGTGATGGTCGAACTGCTCGAGTTCTACCAGAAGGCCCGTCAGAAGCTCGACGCCGATGGCACGGGCATGCTGCTCTCGGCCGACATCCCCGCCTGGTACGACCGCGGCGACCGTCACATCGTCACCTTCAATGGCCAGACGAAGAATCTGCACATGCACATTCAGGACGTGTGCGACTACATCGGCATCATGTCCTACCGCCGCCACGCGCTCGGCCGCAACTCGGTGCTCGAGCTGGTCAAAGATGAAATGGACTATGGCCGAAGCATCGGCAAAACCGTGATGCCCGCGCTGGAAACCATCGAACTCAAGGAAGACCAGCAGATCTCCTTCTTCGGCCTGCCCGTTGAAGAGTTCTGGAAGCAGCACGCTCTGGTCCTTGAAAACCTCAAGGGCGACAAAGCCTTCGGCGGCGTGCTCACCCACTCCTACGACGGCCTGAAGCGCCTGATCCAGGAACCCGCCAAACCCGCTCAACCCGCTCAATAACCCCCGGGGAAAGCGTCAAGGGGCCTGACGCTTTGAAGTGTGAAATCTCCTTCCGCCAGAGAATTCGTCGGGGAATTCTCTGGCGGTTTTTTTATGTGCGAATTGAGGGGATGGAGGCACGTAAGGCTGAGTGGGACGAAGAATTGATGCGGACCACCGCAGCGAATTACTCTCTCACTGTCATCCCCCGTGCAGGGGCTTGATGCATGACTTGCCTGTGAACCTGTCAGGTGGTTGTTTTCATGGAGGCCTGTATTTCCCTTTCGTCTTCCCCGCGCAGGCGAGGATCCAGGGGATTACGCAAGCAACGTGCAAGTTCCCCTGGGCCCCCGCCTGCGCAGGGGTGACGCAAAGGTAGGTCGCGCACAGGGAGGGGCCGTAACATCGAACAATGCACACCCTTTTCAATCGATGTGCACGAAGCCCGCACGCGGAGGTCCATAGACCTTGCAGCCCGTCAATGCATGAACTCTCCGCAAGACTCGTAGATGCCCGCTTGCGCGGGCGTGACGGCAGGGAGACAGCAGGCCCAGCATGCCCTCAATATCCCACCCCCCTGTACTCCCCCTTACCGCTATCTCCTCTCTCCCCTTACGCATCTTTCTGTATACCGATCTTCGCCTCTCCTCCACGATTTGGTTAGAATGTAGGCCTATGAGTAACACCAACAACGCAGCGGCAGCCGCGACGGGCTATTTCGACCTGCAGGTCAATGGTTACGACGGCGTGGACTTCAACACCGACGACCTGACCCTCGAAAATCTGCACAAAGCCTGTGCGAAATTCGTGGCCGATGGCGCTCAGCACATGCTGGCCACCATCATCACCGAACGCATCCCCCAGATGGTTCACCGTCTGCAGGCGCTGGTGAAATTCCGCGAGCAGGACCCGCTGATCAAGCAGGTCATCGCGGGCATTCACATCGAAGGCCCCTTCTTCAACGAACAGGCCGGCTACCGCGGCGCTCACCCGGTGGACTGCATCCATCCCACCAACCTCGACGAACTCAAGCAGCTGCTCGATGCCGCTGGCGGGCTGACGCGCATCGTCACCCTCGCCCCGGAACGCGACCCCAACATGCAGGCCATCTCCTATCTGGCCAAGCAGGGCGTGGTTCCTTCGATGGGCCACTGCAACCCCACGCTCGATGAAATCGACGCCGCCATCGACGCCGGCGCGAAGATGTGGACGCACCTTGGCAATGGCTGCCCGCGTCAGCTCGACCGTCACGAGAACGTCATCCAGATGGCTCTGTCGCGTGCGGACAAGCTCTGGCTCTGCTTCATCGCCGACGGCGTACACGTTCCCTTCGTCGCGCTGGGCAACTATCTGAAGCTTGCAGGCGACCGCGCCATCATCGTCAGCGATGCAATGCCCGCCGCCGGCATGGGCCCGGGCACGTACAAGTTTGGCCGCTGGGAAATCAGCGTGGGCGAAGACCTGTCGGTCTGGGCCCCTGACCGCTCCCATCTGGTCGGCTCGGCTCTGGCGATGAAGCCCGCCGCCGAGCGCCTGCGCAGCGCCCTGCCTCACATGGCGGGCAACATCGACCAGTGGATGATCACCCACCCCCGCAAGCTGCTGGGCCTGGCCTGAAACTGCGGGCGAACTGGATTGAAATGAACAAAGCCATCCTCGGTGTGAGGATGGCTTTTTTTGTTCTGGGGATTGATGCGGGATGAGATGGTGAGAGCGACTCGCTTGTCCTTATGAGCCTGCGTTCTCTTTCTGTCATTCCCGCGCGGCGGGAATGACGGAGGAGGGAATGGGGAAACAGGCCGCCGCCGTGATAAACGCCTTCACTCACCAGCCCTGATACCACGCCAGCGTCGCAACGCCGGCCCAGACGATCACGCTGCACAGCGCGCCGGCGATGAACATCAGGTAGCCTCGCCTGAGGTACTTGTACTTGTGGCGGGCCAGGTACAGCCCCAGCACGTAGATCTCGCGGACCTGCGCTTCATACACCTGCTCGGGCGAAGAGAGAATCTTTTCCCAGTGGGTCAGGTAGTCGTCGTAGTTCAGGTGCGAGAAGTCGCCAAAGAACATCGGGTTGAACAGGCGGCTGCCGGGGTCGGGGGCTTTGCCCTTGAAGATGCGGGGCATCGAGCCGTAGGCCACCAGCGAGATGGTCAGCACGCAGAAGAGAATCATCGTGATGGCCGGGTAGCGCAGGACGGGGTCTTCAAGATAGCGCAGCGTCAGCGGGATGACGATGGCGGAAACCGAAAGCAGCATCGAGGCTTTGCGGTCAGCCAAGGCGCTGAGCTGATAGTGATGGTTGCGCGTCTCGCGCATCATCTGGTCGATATGGCCGCCAGGCGGGCCGATCTTCATTCCTCAAACTCCAGAATAAAAACGAGCCTCACTTCAAAGCCCAAAAGCATGTTCCATGCTTCGGCCGAATCATTGTACCCCCTGAAATCATTGTGCAGTTTCCGTAGGTAACCTGCGGTTTTGCTGACCAGGGCTGCCTGCTGATACGCTATGGGTCAGGAGCCCTGCCATGCCCGCCGACGACGGGAAAGAATTACCCCAGCCCGAAGAACCCCAGCAGCCACAGCGTGAGCGTGAGCTTGATCCCTTTGAGATTGAGCTGGAGCCTGCTGCTTCATCCCGCGCACCCGCGGCGGCGGATCCGCCTCGCGCGATCAGCGACACCTACGACATTCAGGATGGCCACGAGGTTCATCCGCACGTGGAGGCGCCCGAAGCGGTTCCACTGACGGATCAGGCGCCGCCGGGTGAAGCCGCGCCGCCGCCTCGGCCGACGTTTCGACCTGACGAGCCGCAGGAACCCACCTGGCCTGACGTGGTGGGCAATATCTGTCTGCTGCTGGCCGGCTTCGGGCTGGTGTATCACGGGCTGACGCTGGTGGGTCAGACGCTGGATCTGACCGACTCCTGGCACTATCTGTGGCGCGACAGGCCAGAGCCCAACTACTACGTGCTGATTCCCAACATGTTCCTCGAAGTGGTGCTGCTCTGCATCGAGCTGATGCTGCTTTATGGCGGCTTTGCGATGAAGATGCGCTGGAGCAGCTGCGTGGCCACGCTCAAGGGCTGGGCTCTGGTGAAAATGGTGCTGGTGATCCTCCGCTGCATGCGCGATGCCGCCCTGCTGGTGATGCCTTTCTACCGCATGATCTCAGGCGAGCCCGCGCCGGGCAGCATGGGCCACATGCCGACGGTTTTCATGGCCGTTATGATGGTCCTGAGCCTGGCCTGGGGGCTGGCGCTGCCTGTCTTTCTGCTGATGATGTTCCGCCGAAAATCCATTCAGGATGAGCTTGCCACCTGGGACTGACCCCGGTTTCGGGGCTGGAAAGGCCCTTTCGAGGCCCCATGCAAGGTTTATCTAACTCCTTGTCATTCAGGCTCCACAGAGCACGATAAAACGTCTACAATAAGGCAGTGAGCAAAAACGCTGCCAATTCGGCGATGAATCGTCTGGTCCAGGCCCTTTCCAGGCTGCCCGGGATCGGGAAGCGGTCTGCTGAGCGTATTGCCTTCCATCTGCTCAAGCAGCCGCCTGAGGAAGCTCTGGCGCTGGCAGCGGCTCTGGGGGACCTGAAGCGCAACGTGAAGCACTGCTCGCGCTGCTTTAACCTGACAGAATCCGACCCGTGCGCCATCTGCGATGATCCGCAGCGGGATCATGGCCTGATTCTGGTGGTCGAGCAGCCTTCGGACGTGGCCAGTTTCGAGGCTACAGGCATGTTCCAGGGCGTGTATCACGTGCTCATGGGCAGGCTGTCACCGCTGGATGGTATTGGGCCCGGCGAGCTGAACGTGGAATCGCTCCTCAAGCGAGCCCGAGGCGGCCAGGGTCGCCCCAGGGTGCGGGAGGTGGTTCTGGGGACCAGTCCGAATCTGGAAGGCGATGGGACAGCCCTGTATCTGGCGGATCAGCTGGGCAGGCTGGGGATTAACGTCTCGCGTCTGGCCCGTGGTCTACCAACGGGTGCGAGTCTGGAGCTGACCTCCAAAGCCGTGCTCAGCGACGCCTTGGCCGGCCGACAGCCTCTGTAAAAACCCTGAGCCCCGGGTATTTGCATGGCCAATGATGGATCGGGGCTTAAAGTTGGTCGATGTAGTAGCAGACCGCCCCGCCGCTTTTTACGGGCGATGGGGACAGGCCTGAAGGGTATGTGAAGGATCAGGAGGAATTCTCAGTACACATGAGAATTGATACGGGACAACATCTGCGGATCGACCAGCGCATGAAGCTGGCGCCGCGCATGATCCAGTCGATGGAGATTCTCCAGATGCCAGCCATTGCGCTGGAGGAGCACATCGAGCAGGAGCTGTCCAACAACCCCACCCTGGAGCTGCGTGAGCCCGGCGCCGATCGCGATGTCCTCGAGGCCCAGCTTCAGCAGGAGGCCCGCGACGCCACCGAAGGCGAGCGCGAACTGGTCGTCAGCGACAAGGACGCCAGCAACCGCGATGACTTCGAGCGTCTGACCAACCTCTCCGAAGAATACGGCGACAGCTTCCAGAGCAACTTTGAAACCGGCGAATCCTACCGCCGCACGGCTCAGTACGACGGTGAGCGCGATGCCAAGCTCGACGCCATGGCCAACACGGCCGCGCGTCCGCAGAGCCTGGTCGATCAGCTACTCGAACAGTGGAGCATGGTCGAAACCGACGACAAGACCCGCAAGGTCGGCCAGTTCCTCATCGGCTTCATCGATGCCGATGGCTACATCCGCACCGACGATCAGACCCTGCTGTCGCAGGCTCCGCCTGGCATCACGCTGCAGGACATTCAGCGCACCATCGAACTACTGCAGAAGTCGCTCGAGCCCCTGGGTCTGGCGGCGCGCGATCTGCGCCAGTGTCTGCTGATTCAGATCGACGCCGCGATGGAGCAGGATCCCGATCAGGACCTGACCATCGAAAGGCTGCTGGTCAGCGATCACCTCAAGGATATTGAAGTCAACCGCCTGCCTCGCATCGCCAGGCTGATCAATCAGCCCGTGGAGGTGATCAACCAGGCCATCCGCAATCTGCGTCAGTTCCACCCGCGCCCGGGCCGGCTGCTGGCGTCGGAAGTGCCTGCGGTCATCCGCCCCGATGCGGTGGTCGAGTATGACGAAGATCAGGATCGCTACGTCGCGCATCTGGTCAACGCGCGAGGCGGAAACGTGCAGATCAATCCGCAGTACCTGAAGCTGGCACGCGATCAGCAGATGGATAAGTCGGCCCGTGAGTTCATTGGCAACAACCTGCGCTCGGCCCGCTGGCTGCTTGATGCCCTGGCCCAGCGCAATCACACGCTGCTTCGCGTGATCAACGTGGTCATCGAAGCGCAGCGCGATTACTTCGATCAGGGTCCGCAGGCCCTCAAGCCGCTGCCCATGACGGTGGTGGCCGATCAGCTTGGCATCCACGTGGCTACGGTCAGCCGCGCGGTGAGTGAGAAGTATCTCCAGACGCCGCGGGGCATCGTTCCGCTGCGCATGTTCTTCTCAGGTGGAACCGAAACCGAAACCGGCGACCAGATGAGCTGGGCCGCAGTACAGGCCAAGCTCAAGGAACTCATCGACGCTGAAGACAAATCCAACCCGCTCAACGACGATGAGCTGGTCGAGAAGCTCAAGGAAGCAGGCATCGAGCTGGCCCGCAGAACGGTGGCCAAATACCGCAAGGAACTCAACATTCTGCCCGCACGCCAGCGCAAGCAGTTCTAGGCGACATCCAGCAGTCATGACAGGCCACGCAGGCCCGATCCAAGGCGAAGTCCATGCTCATCACTCTCATGACAGATTTCGGTCTGGCTGACACCTACGTGGGTCAGATGAAGGGCGTGATTCAAACCATCGCCCCGCAGGCCGACGTCATCGATCTGACTCACAGCGTTCCCCCGCAGGACATCCTGGCCGGCGCTCTGATGCTCGACGCCGCCATCGACAGCTTCCCGCCTGACACCATCCACGTGGGCGTGGTCGACCCCGGCGTAGGCTCTGCCCGCGCGGCCATCGCCATCGAAGCGCAGAACTGCATCTTCATCGGGCCCGACAATGGCCTGTTCAGCGTGGCCCTGAGTCGTCGGCCGATGATGCGAGCCGTGCGCCTGGAAAACTGGCGTTATTTCCGCCATCCGGTGAGTCACACCTTCCACGGGCGTGACATTTTCGCCCCGGTGGCGGCGCATCTGTCGCGCGGCGTTCCGCTGGCGGAAATGGGGCCGGTGATGTCGCGCATCGTCACCCTCGATATTGCCAGACCGCAGCGCCTGGAAGATGACAGCCTCAAGCTCACGGTGCTTCGCATCGACGGCTTTGGCAATGCCATCACCAACTTCATGCACCGCGACTACGAGCACTACATGGCCGGCCAGCCTGACTCGCAGGCCATCATCACCCTGGGCCCGGATCGGCGCATCAACGGTATTCATCACACCTATGCCGATGTCGATCCCGGTGAGCCGGTGGCTTACTTCGGCTCCAGTGATCGACTCGAAATCGCCATCCGCAACGCCTCGGCCGCCAGCGTGTATGGCATCAAGCAGGGCCAGACCTTCATCTTCCGCCGAAAGTGAACCCAGGCGATATGCAAGCCTCCGACGCCAACGCTTCTCAATCGCCTGCTGTAATCTCCCCTGCCTCGGGCACGCCTCGCCCGCAGGTGGTGGTCGTCATCTGCTGCTACAACAGCCGCCAGTATCTGCCTGACTGCCTGTCGTCGCTGCTGGCCTCAGCCCAGCCTGATCTGTACGACCTGCAGGTCATCGCGGTGGACAACGCCTCACCTGACGACAGCGCGGCCTATATCCAGTCAAACTTCCCGCAGGTGCATCTGCTCAGGCTCTCTCAGAACCTGGGCTTCGCCGGTGGGAACAACGCAGGCTGGCAATACAGCCTGGCCCACTTCCCGCAGGCCGAGTATCTGGTTCTGCTCAATCACGACACCATCGTGGATCGCAACTGGCTTGCCCCGCTCATCGAGCATCTTCAGCAGCATCCGCAGGTCGGCTGTGTGCAGCCCAAGATTCTGCTCCACCCTGCCACCGACACCATCAACACCGCAGGCAATCGCACGCATTACCTGGGCTTTGGTTACATGACAGGCTACGGCCAGAAGGACGATGGCCGATTCGACACCCCTACCGAAATCGACTTCCCCTCAGGCTGCGCGGTGATGATCCGCGCCGGACTGCTGTTTCAGACCGGCCTGTTTGATGACCTGATGTTCGCCTATCTCGAAGACGCCGACCTTGCCTGGCGCATGGCGCTGCAGGGCAAAACATCGGCCTATGTTCCTGCCAGCCGGGTGTATCACAAGTACGAGGTCAAGGCTCCCTTCAAAGCCTACTACCTGCTGGAGCGCAACCGCTGGTGGATGCTGCTGACCTGCTACCGCTGGCGGACGCTGCTACTGCTGCTGCCTGCTCTGCTGTTCATGGAAGCAGGCCAGTGGTTCTTCGCGATGCGCCAGGGTCTGCTGAGAGAAAGACTGCGTGTTTACGGCTTCTTCCTGCGCCCGCGTCACTGGAAGACGCTGCGCATCCGCAGGCATCATCTGCAGCGCACGCGTCTGGTGAGTGATCGCAAGCTCAGTGAGCGTTTCACGGGTGTGATTCACTTTGAAGCCATCGACCATGTACTGCTCCGCCGCGTGGCCAATCCGGTGCTCAATGCGTGGTGGAAGTTCGTCCGCAAGCTGCTTCACTGGTAATTTTTTCATTTCTCAGAGATTCCTGACTGAACAAATCAGCGGCCGGTTCCATACAATCCAGTAGAGCATGTCTCCCGGAGGCCAGTATGCGACGCGTGGATGCCATCCTGTATCGATTGCGCTGGCCTGAAGTGATCATCAGTTCCCTTCTGATGCTCGCCATGATCTGGTGGGTGCTGCCTGTTGAACTCTTCGGCGCGGCCGGTCTGGTGGGTGTCATCGGGTTCCTGCCCGTGAGCTTTGTCGGGCGGGTGGTGTACTACCTGCTGGCCTTGAACTTCGTGACCATTCTGATGCTGACGGTGCGCTACATGTTTCCGCCCGTGCCATCGGTCGCCGTTCGTCTGACCAGTGAAAAGCCCGCCAGCCGGGCGATGATCCTGACCACCGGCATGATGATCGGGGCCCTGCTCACGGGCGCGGCGTTGTCTGTTTTTGAAGTGCTCGACATCTGGGGCAACATCGTCTACAGCAGTGAGTTCACCACGATGGAAACCCATCTGTTCCGCGCCGGTCCGGGCATGGCCATTGCCATGATCGGCTGGGCGGGCAGCATCGTGCTTCTGCAGCGCTACTGGCGAGGTGGCGACACAATGACCCAGCTTGCCCTGGCCAGCCAGCGACTGGCCATCTCGGCGATGCTGGTGCTGATCCTGGCGGCGATTGTTCACAACCATGCTCTGGAGCGCGACCCGGATATGTTCCATCAGGGCTTTGGCTCCTACACCGGACTGGTGCTTGGCCTGACGGTGCTGGTCTGGTCGCTGATGGTGGCGTCGATCCGTCATTTCTTCATCGCAGACTATCACCAGGCGCGGATTGCGCAGCACAGGTGGGAAGACCGGCCTCGCCCGCGCGGGAGAATGTCGCTGACCTTCAGGCTGGTGTACATGTGTCGCCAGCTGGCGTTCACCGTGGTTGCCCTGACGCTGGCGGTGGTGGTGTGGCTGATGTTCACGGATATTTTCATCCGCATCCCGCTGGGCTCGATGACGCTGCGTCATCTCTGGCTCAGCTCCGGCCACTGGCTGCTGCCTGAGCATGGCATCCGTGGCATGTTCGGCTTCTACCCCGCATCGAAGCTGATGCATCTGATGATGACGCTCGTTGGCGTCACGCTCTTTCTGCTGAGCCAGTATCTCTTCGACAGGCCCTGGCGTGGCAGCCTGCAGAGCCTGACCACCGTGGGCCGATTCAGCTGGGCCAACGCCGCAGGCATCGCCATCCCGGCCGCGGGACTCACAGGCGGGGCGCTGGCGATGGCGATGGAAAAAATCGGCCGATGGAGTCACGTCATCACCGCCGCGGGCCCGGTGAGCAGCCGACGCCATTTCGACATCATCTTCGAGCCCACCTTCTGGATTGCCATGCCCGTGCTGATCATCAGCTTCATCTTCTGGATGTGCCTGATGCGCTGGCTGCCCCTGCGAGGCCACCTCTTCTACCGCCGGTCGCAGGTGCTCTTCACGCTCTTTGTCGTGGCCACCACCGAACTGTTTCTGGCGGGGATGATCCAGTCCATCAGCTACGGCTATGGCGGGCAGTACTGGAACCGGGGTACGTTCACCACGATGTGCGTGGGTGCATCGGTCACACTCTGGACGTGCATTCCCGCGCTGCGACTGATCTACGCCGGGCAGGACTATCTGGCCCTGACCGCGCAGATTCAGAACGACCCGGCGACGATGTACGCCTCCAGTCGCCCCCGGCGCGATGATGTTGTTGTGGATGACTGAATCAAAAAAACAACCCAGACGGGTGAGGCCTGGGTTGAGTTGCATTCAGCGTTTCGTTTGAGCGCCGGGGTGATGGAATCACACGCCCGCGAGGGACCTGGTGAAGGCCCAGTCCCTGCCGCCGGTGGAGCCGCCTCGACTGGTGACACAGCAGGCACCGGCTGCGGTCCCGATGCGGCCGGCCTGCTCCAGAGGCAGGCCCTTGAGCAGACCCGCAATCAGCCCCGCGAAGAAGCTGTCGCCTGCGCCCGTGGTGTCCAGCACCGGGCCGGGCGGCGTGCAGATATCCACCGAAATGTATTCGCCAGCTTTGCCACTGAGCATCACGCCCTTGGTGCCCAGCTTCACGCCGACAATGCCCGGCGCGCCACACTGGCGGTAGATGTCGATGATCTTCTTCGGATCGCTCTGGCCTGTCTGATGCTCGGCTTCGTTGTGCGAAGGCACGTAGATGTCGGTGTGAGGCAGAATGCGGTCCAGCGGCTGCATCGTGCCACCGCTGCCTGCGGCGTCGAGTGCTGTCCAGCAGCCTGCCTGACGGATGGCGGCGAACACTTCGGGCAGATCATTTTCCAGATTGGGCATCAGGCTGTAGTAGCCCAGCAGGAACACGCGCGTGCGGCGGAAGACATCGAGCTTGTCGAGAATGGCCTTGGCGTTGAGTTCCTTGGGAGCACCCAGGCAGTGGAAGAAGCTGCGCTCCCCACAGGGATCAATCGCCACCACCGTCGTGCTGGTGGCGTGCGTGGGATGGTTCTGCAGCAGGGAGTCATCCATGCCTTCGCGCTTGAGCAGGTTGCGCACCACAGGCGACCATTCATCGTCGCCCACGTAGCTGAAAACCGAGGTACGCAGCCCCAGTCTGGCTAGCGTGGTTCCGGAGTTGAGCGTGATGCCACCGCCACAGAGTGTGATGGGGTCCACCGTGTAAAGCTTGCCATGGCCGGCGGGTTTATCGAGCACCACCGGACTGCAGAGAATGTCCACCACACATGAGCCGCAGACAATGCAGTCGATATCACGCCCGACACTGGAAGGAATGGTTTGGTTCATGTGAGAGAGGATACGATCCGCCTGCCATCATGCAACTTCACAGTTCTTCATTCCATCGGAAAAGATAGGAAATCGTTGACTCGCCCGGAGTCTGCTCGCCCGGCGTGCTGCCTGAGCCCGTTCCCGCGCCCAGGGTGTCCATATGAATTCTGGCCGAGTCGGACATGGTCAGCGATTTGCCCGTGTACCTTCCATAGAACTGACTGGTGCCATAGACATACAGCGGCCCGCCGGGGTTCACAACGTAGGCGCTGCAGTGCGAGGCGTCGGTCAGCTGCAGATGGTTGTTGTTTCCGATGATGAAGATCTGCAGTCGCCCCGGCGCTTCGGTGGCGGGGTTGAACTGTGATGTACCATGCACATTCACACTGCCCTTGACGTAGAGCTTGAGGCTCGAACCTTCGGGGATGATGAACTGCGCAGTCCCTGTGATCATGAAGCCGCCCTCACACCAGATGGTGAGATTGCCATCAATGGTGACCTGGGCAGCATTGCCAATCTGCATGGCCGAGTAGCGTTTGTTTTCGGAAATCGTCAGACTGCCTGACCACAATCCCAGTTGCCCCGACGACGACGGCGCTCCCGAAGGCATTTCCACTGTGGGCATCGTCGTGGCGGCGGTCAGCGTGGAGATGCCCCCCAGGATTTTCGAGTTACCCCAGCTGGCCACGGCCTGGCTGGCTGTTGCGCCCGGGCCGATGAGAAGCTGGCCTTTGATCTGCGCGTTGTCTGACATCTGCACAATCTGACTGGTCGTCCCGTTGGTTCCCAGCACGGCCGAGTCCGATCGATTGCTCGCGCTGTAAGGCCCATTGGCCGAGGCATACGCATCGATCTGGCTGTTACCCCAGAGATAGATATTCTGCGCCACCGCCACGGGCACCGCGCTGACGTCCCCGCCGCCGCTGGATTCTCCTTCACTCTGCGTGCGGATCGGCGTGACATTGCAGCGGATCACATGCGCCGCCGATGCATAGCGGCCGACGACCGTCAGAATGAATCGCTCATCGCTGCTGTCGCCCTGCTGCGTATCATCCTGCCAATCGACACTGAACGTGCCCTGCCCCAGTTCCTGATCGGTGATCCATCGCCCTTGCGACACGCTGCTGCGCCAGTCTTCATGCGACAGGATCTGCTGCCTGACGATTTCCATGCCCGACTCTGCAATCTGCCTGGCGATGGCCTTGTCCTGCAGGTTCTGTGCGATGCCACTGGCGGTGCCCTGCGCCATCATGAACGCCATGCCCAGCACGGTCGCCAGCGCCACGGCCAGCAGGACCACCAGCATCGCCACGCCACGACAGCGACGCCGATGATGCAGAATCCGCATGTTGAAATGCTGGCTGGTGTGCATGGATTACTGACTCCGCAGCGCGGCTGCGCCGATCATGGTCTGGCTTCGGCCACGGGTGTCACTGATCGTCAGGCGATAGCTCAAAAGCGGCCTGCGTTCATCGGTCGGGCTGCTGGCTGTCCAGCTCAGATCAGCCACATCGGATGACCACACTTCCGTCACGCTGTAATTCCCCAGTCCCGCAAGCTGCGTGGCCATCGAACCCTGCGGGTTATACGCCCGGTCCAGCGTTTTAAGCTGGTCCTGCGTCAGCGACGAAGGAAAATCAACATGCGTGGAAGTGATGGTTTTCGCCGCGGAATCCCACACAATCCATCGCACTTCGCTGACCTGAGGCTGACCATCGTTGTTGGCATCACTCTGCCAGAGGACCAGCGTGTCATCGTCGTATGCCAGCACTTCGCGCGACGACCGCCCTGCTGCGGCCAGCCGCTGCGCAATCAGTTCCTGACGGATCATCATCGCGCGCAGGTCTGCTCGTTCACTCGACCCATAACTGGCCGCGGAGAGCATGCCCGCTGCGGCCAGACCCACCACCGAAGTGATGGCCACCGCCAGCAGAAGCTCCATCAGCGACAGGCCGGCGGCTCGTCGATCCATCCCCGCGCGATGAGCCCCGCAGCGCAGACCATGATGTTTCGCCAAGGTCTTCAATGCGCAGGCTCCTGTTCCACCGGCTCAGGCACGAAGCGAACCAGTTCCCACTCCCGATCACGGGCATCGGAAACCACCACGCGAATTTCCAGGCCCTTC
>Ga0182792_1000279_pt1 | contig 50056 bp, 49 predicted proteins | sample Passage237B_FD_130497 | JGI IMG/M metagenome (GOLD analysis project Ga0182792, IMG submission 130497) | Cellulose adapted compost microbial communities from Newby Island Compost Facility, Milpitas, CA, USA - Passage2 37B (version 2) (version 2) ...
ACATCCTCTACACGTCCGGCACGACCGGCCAGCCCAAGGGCGTCGTACGCGACACCGGCGGGTACTGCGTGGCGCTGGCCTGGTCGATGCAGTACCTCTACGGCATCGCGCCGGGCGAGGTGTGGTGGTGCGCTTCCGACGTGGGCTGGGTAGTCGGCCACAGCTACATCGTCTACGGCCCGCTGATCCATGGCGCGACGACCATCCTCTACGAGGGCAAGCCGGTCGGGACGCCCGATGCCGGGGCCTTCTGGCGTGTGATCTCGGAGCACAAGGCCGTGGCGCTGTTCACCGCACCGACGGCGTTCCGTGCCATCAAGAAGGAGGATCCCGAGGGCCGTCTGCTGAAGCAGTACGACCTGTCGAAGTTCCGCACGCTGTTCCTGGCCGGCGAGCGCGGCGATCCGCCGACCATCGAATGGGCGCAGAAGCTGCTGGGCGTGCCGATCGTCGACCACTGGTGGCAGACCGAGACCGGCTGGGCGATCTGCGGCAACTTCGTCGGGCTCGAGCCGATGCCGGTCAAGCCGGGCTCGTGCTCCGTGCCCTCGCCCGGCTGGCATCTCGACGTGCTGGACGAGCAGGGGCGCCCGATGAAGGTCGGCGAAGTCGGCGCGCTGGCCGCGAAGCTGCCACTGCCGCCGGGCACCTTCCCGACGCTGTGGAATGCCGACGAACGCTTCCGGCAGTCGTATCTCGCCGAGTATCCCGGCTACTACAAGACGGGAGATGCGGGCTTCATCGATGCCGATGGCTACGTTTCCGTCATGACGCGCGTCGACGACGTCATCAACGTGGCAGGTCATCGCCTGTCGACGGGACAGATCGAGGAGGTGCTGGGCAGCCACGACGACGTCGCGGAATGCGCGGTGATCGGGGTTGCCGACGAGCTCAAGGGACAGGTGCCGTTCGGCTTCCTGGTGCTGAAGTCCGGCGTCGATCGCGCGCCGGAGGACACGGTACGCGAGGTGGTCCAGATGGTGCGCGACCGCATCGGTCCTGTCGCCTTCTTCAAGACCGCGGTGGTCGTGCCGCGCCTGCCCAAGACGCGCTCAGGCAAGATCCTGCGCGGCACCATGCAGAAGATTGCCGACGGCCAGCCCTGGAAGATGCCGGCCACCATCGACGATCCGGCCGCGATCGACGAGATCACCGGCGGGCTGCAGGGCGCGGGGTATCCCGGCAAGGGGCAGCAGAATTGACCGTCCGGGCACAATGAGAAGGGAAAGCAGATGGCTCTCGATGTGAACCGTCCCGATCTGTTGGTGGGTGTGGTGGGGACCGGCGCCATGGGGCGCGGCATCGCCCAGGTGACCGCGCAAGGCGGCATAAAGGCCGTGATGTTCGATGCCGCCCCGGGTGGTGCGGCAAAGGCCAAGGCGGCGATCCTGGAGACCCTCAAGGGGCTAGTCGCCAAGGGCCGTCTGACGGATGCCGAAGTCGCCAGGGCCGATGCCAACCTGGCGGTCGCCGACAAGGTCGAGGACCTCAAGGACTGCCACGTCGTCGTCGAGGCCGTGTTCGAGAACCTCGAGGTCAAGCAGAAGCTGTTCGGCGAACTGGAAGCCGTGGTGTCGCCGGAGACGATCATCGCCTCCAACACCTCGTCGATCCGCATCGCCTCGATCGCGCGGGCCCTGAAGCACCGCGATCGCGTCTGCGGCATGCACTATTTCAATCCCGTGCCGCTGATGAAGCTGGTCGAGGTGATCCGCGCCGCCGACACCGCGCCGTGGGTGGTCGACGCCATGGTGGCGCTGGGCAAGCGCCAGACGCGTGTGCCCGTGGTAGTGGGCGACACGCCGGGCTTCCTGGTCAATCTCGGCGGCACGGCGATCGGTACCGAAGGGCTGCGTATCTACCAGGAGGGCAGGGCGAGCCCGTCGCAGATCGATGCCGTCATGCGCGACACCTGCGGCTTCCGCATGGGGCCCTTCGAGCTGATGGACCTGACCGGGATCGACGTGAACTTCCCGGCGCGCAAGATCATCTACGAGGGCTTCTTCCACGACCGGCGCATGACGCCCAGTCCCTACCATGAGAGCCTCTATGCGGCGGGACGGCTGGGTCGCAAGACGGGCGGCGGCTGGTACGCCTACGACGCCAAGGGCAACAAGATCGATCCCGGCGCCGATCACGTACCGTCGGTGGTGCCGGCCGCGCGCGTGGTCGTGATGGACAGCCACAACGAGAAGCTGGTCGGGCTTGTCATGGCGGCAGGCGCCCAGGCGCTGGGTGCCGACGACGGCAAGAGCCCGATCCTGGTGGCCCCGACCGGAAAGGACTGCACGACGACGGTGGTCGAGCGCGGGCTCGATCCCAAGCGCACGGTGGCGGTCGACGTGACCGGCGATATCACGAAGCGCCTCACCATCATGACGGCGCCGGGCGCCGACGATCTGGTGCGCGATGCCGCGGCGGCGATCCTGGCCCGCACCGGCGCCAAGGTGACGCTGATCAAGGACTCGCCCGGCTTCATCGCCCAGCGCATGTGCGCCATGATCGCCAATCTCGGCTGCGAGATGGCGATGATCGGCATCGCCTCGGCGGCCGACGTCGACACGGCCATGACGCTCGGGCTCAATTATCCACGCGGACCGTTGGCGCTGGCCGACTGGCTGGGCGTCAAGGACTGCCATGAGATTCTGGTTCAGCTCCAGGCGATCACCGGCGACGATCGCTACCGCCCGAGCCAGTGGCTGCGTCGGCGGGCGCAGCTTGGGCTCAGCGCGACGACGCTCGAGTGAAGCGGACTTGCGAGCTGCAATCTCATTACGTATATGCGCGCATATCTGATGGAGTTCGCATGACCGTGGTGAGGACTCGCACGTTCTGAAGCGGCAATAGCGAGGCAATTCGGCTGCCTCGCGACGTTGCCTTTGGACCCGACATGGAACTCGTCATCGTACGCGCCGGCGATGTCATGACGATCTATCCGGCGGGAGTGTCGGTGCGGGAGATGATCGACCGACTTCGTGTCTTGCCTGCGCCGCCATCGGTCGAGCGCCGCGACGTAGAGGAGATGCCCGAACGGCAGCGGCCCTGATCCTTTGCCCATGGTTGCGTTCGATGACGCGGCAGCCGGCCATCTTGGCGCGTGCTGGTACTCCCGGCGTAAGCAGCTGGACCACATGAGCGCGGCTCAGGCGCTCGTGCATCGGACATCCACGGGAAGCCCAGGTTGACGTTTACGTAAAGGTAAACTACATCGCAGGACACTGGCGAAGCCGGCGTCAGCGGACCACAGTCCCAACCAATAAATGTTCGTTCATCGACCCTTGGAGGATCGTGCCGTGACCGCCCTGGCTGCCCATTACACGCCCGAACATACGATGTTCCGCGAGACCTGCCGGCGGTTCTTCGAGAAGGAGGTCGTGCCCTTCCACATGAAGTGGGAGGAGGAGGGCATCGTGCCGCGCGAGCTGTGGCGCAAGGCCGGCACCCAGGGGCTGCTCGGCATGACCATGCCTGAGGCCTATGGCGGCGCCGGCGGCGACTTCCTCTACAGCGCCATCCTGATCGAGGAGCAGGGGCGGGCGCTGGCATCGGGCCCGGCCTTCTCGCTGCACAACGACATCGTGGTGCCCTATCTCCTGGCCTACGGCACGGAGGAGCAGAAGAAGAAGTGGATCCCGAAGGCCTGCTCGGGCGATCTGGTGACGGCGATCGCCATGACCGAGCCGGGCACGGGCTCGGACCTGCAGTCGGTCAAGACGACGGCCGTGATGGACGGCAACCACTGGGTCATCAACGGCTCCAAGACCTTCATCAGCAACGGCCAGCTTGCCGACCTGGTGATTGTGGTCGCCAAGACCGATCCCAAGCTCGGCGCCAAGGGCACCTCGCTGATCGCCGTCGAGACGGAAACGCCGGGCTTCAAGCGCGGCCGCAACCTCGAGAAGATCGGGATGAAGGCGCAGGACACGTCGGAGCTGTTCTTCGACAATGTCCGGGTGCCGGCCGACCATCTGCTGGGCGGTCCCGGCATGGGCTTCATCCAGCTCATGCAGCAGTTGCCGCAGGAGCGGCTGGTCATCGCCATCCAGGCGGTCGCCGCGATCGAGGCGGCGCTGGAGCACACGCTGGCCTACGTCAAGGAACGCCAGGCCTTCGGCAAGCCCATCATCGACTTCCAGAACACGCGCTTCCGGCTGGCCGAGCTCAAGACCAAGGCGCATGTGGCGCGCGTCTTCGTCGACGACTGCATTGCCCGGCATCTCAAGGGCGAGCTCGACGTCGCGACCGCCGCGATGGCCAAGTACTGGACCACCGACCTGCAGTGCGAGGTCGTCGATCAGTGCCTGCAGTTCCATGGCGGCTACGGCTACATGTGGGAATTCCCCATCGCGCGCCTCTACGCCGACGCGCGCGTCCAGAAGATCTACGGCGGCACCAACGAGATCATGAAAGAGCTGATCGGAAGAACGCTCTAGCCAACTGTCATCCGACGAAATCAGGAGACCGACCATGACCGACGCATACATCTACGACGCCATCCGCACGCCGCGCGGCAAGGGCCGCAAGGACGGCTCGCTCCACGAGGTGACGCCGGTCCGCCTGGCCGTGACGGCCCTGCAGGCGATCCGCGACCGCAACAAGCTCGACACGCACATGGTCGATGACGTGGTGCTGGGCTGCGTCATGCCGATTGGCGAGCAGGGCGCGGACATTGCCCGCACCGCGGCGGTGATGGCGGGCTACGCCGAGACCGTCTCGGGCGTGCAGGTCAACCGCTTCTGCGCTTCGGGCCTGGAAGCCACCAACATGGCGGCGGCCCAGGTCATGTCCGGCCAGAGCCAGGCCGCGATCGGCGGCGGCGTCGAATCGATGTCGCGCGTGCCCATGGGTTCCGATGGCGGCGCCTGGGCGGTCGACCCGGCGGTCGCCATCCCGATGTACTTCGTGCCGCAGGGTGTCTCGGCGGACGTCATCGCCACCAAGTACGGCATGAGCCGCGACGACGTCGACGCCTATGCCGTCGAGTCGCAGAAGCGCGCCAAGCACGCCTGGGACAACGGCTACTTCAAGAAGTCGATCGTGCCGGTGAAGGACCAGAACGGCGTGGAGCTGCTGGCGCATGACGAGCTGATGCGGCCGAACACCACCATGCAGACGCTGGCGGCACTGGAGCCCAGCTTCAAGATGCAGGGCGAGATGATGCCGGGCTTCGACGCCGTGGCGCAGCAGCGCTATCCCGAGGTCGAGAAGGTGAAGCACGTCCACCATGCCGGCAATTCGTCGGGCATCGTCGACGGCGCGGCCGCCATCCTCGTCGGCAGCAAGGAGTTCGGCGAGAAGGCGGGCTTGAAGCCGCGCGCACGCATCCGCTCTTTCGCCTCGATCGGGTCGGAGCCGGCGATCATGCTGACTGGTCCGGCGCCGGCTTCGGAGAAGGCGCTGAAACGTGCCGGCATGTCGGTGAAGGACATCGACCTGTTCGAGCTCAACGAGGCGTTCGCCGCCGTCGTGCTGCGCTACATGCAGATCCTCAAGATGCCGCACGACAAGATCAACGTGAACGGCGGCGCCATCGCCATGGGCCATCCGCTGGGCGCCACCGGCGCCATGATCCTGGGCACGCTGCTCGACGAGCTGGAGCGGCGCAACCTGTCGACCGGCCTGGCCACGCTCTGCGTCGGCGGCGGCATGGGCACGGCCACGATCATCGAGCGCGTCTGAGCGCATCACCCAAGGAAGTTCGACCATGATCAACTACAACGTCGACAGCGACGGTATCGCCACCATCACCTGGGACATGCCAGGCCGCTCCATGAACGTGCTGAACGAGGCCTCGATGACGGCCTACGCCGGCGCCCTCGAGGAAGCGCTCAAGGACGACAAGGTCAAGGGCATCATCCTGGCCTCCGGCAAGGCCGACTTCATCGCCGGTGCCGACCTCGAGATGCTGCTCGGCACCGATACGTCGGATGCCACGAAGCTGATGGACCAGTTCAGCCAGCTCCAGAAGATGTTCCGCCGCCAGGAGACCGGAGGCAAGCCGATCGTGGCGGCGATCAACGGCACCGCGCTGGGCGGCGGGTTTGAGATCTGTCTCGCCTGCCATCACCGCATCGCGGCGGCCAATCCGAAGGCAAAGATCGGCCAGCCCGAGGTCAAGATCGGCCTGCTGCCGGGCGGCGGCGGCACGCAGCGTATCCCGCGGCTGATCGGCGTCATGAACGCCGCGCCGATCCTGCTCGAAGGCAAGGACCTCACCGTCGACGCCGCCAAGAACCTCGGCCTGATCCATGAGGTCGTTCCGGCCGGCGAGCTGCTGGCCAAGGCCAAGGCATGGCTGACGGCGCCGGCGACCGAGCAGGTCGTGCCGGAGTATGCGGGCAAGGGCGCCAAGGCGATCGACGGCCGTGCCGTGCAGCCGTGGGACCGCAAGGGCTTCAAGACGCCGGGCTTCCCCGGCGGGCAGGTCTGGAGCCCGGCGGGTGTCCAGACCTTCATCGGCGGCAGCGCCATGGTGGCGGGCAAGACCAACGGCGTCTATCCGGCGCCCAAGGCGATCCTGAGCTGCGTCTACGAAGGGCTGCAGCTGCCCTTCGACTCCGCGCTGCGCGTCGAGACCCGCTATTTCGTCTCGCTGCTGCGCGATCCCGTCGCCAAGAGCATGATCCGCACGCTGTTCTTCGGCCTGCAGGAGGCGAACAAGCTCGCCCGCCGGCCCAAGGGCGTCCCGAAGCAGGAATACAAGAAGATCGGCGTCCTCGGCGCTGGCCTGATGGGCGCCGGCATCGCCACCGTATCGGTGCAGGCCGGCCTCGAGATCGTCCTGGTCGACCGCGACCAGGCCGCCGCCGACAAGGGCAAGGCGCACATCGCGTCCGAGCTCGACAAGCTGGTCAAGCGCGGCCGGCTCACCCAGGAGAAGCGTGACCAGGCGCTGGGCCGCGTGACCGCCACGCCCGACTTCGGCGCGTTGAAGGGATGCCAGCTCGTGATCGAGGCGGTGTTCGAGAACCGCGAGGTCAAGGCCGAGGCGACGAAGAAGGCCGAGGCGGTCCTGGCGGCGGAGGCCGTGTTCGCCTCCAACACCTCGACCTTGCCGATCACCGGTCTCGCCGAGGCGTCTGCCAGGCCCGAGAACTTCATCGGCCTGCACTTCTTCTCGCCTGTCGAGAAGATGCCGCTGGTGGAGATCATCGTCGGCAAGAAGACATCGTCGGAGACGCTCGCGCGCTCGATGGACTTCGTCCAGAAGATCCGCAAGACGCCGATCGTCGTGAACGACAGCCGTGGCTTCTTCACCAGCCGTGTCTGTGGCGCCTTCATCAGCGAAGGCCATCGCCTCCTGAAGGAGGGCGTGCCGGCCGCGATGATCGAGAATTGCGCCCGCCAGGCCGGCATGCCGGTGGGACCGCTGGCGCTCAACGACGAGGTCGCGATCGACCTGTCCTGGAAGATCATGGACCAGACGCGGCGCGATGCGGCAGCGGCCGGCGAGAAGTACGAGGCCTCGGGCACGGAGGACATGCTCGAACTGATGGTCAAGAAGCTGGAGCGCTTCGGCCGCAAGAACGGCAAGGGCTTCTACGAATACCCGGCCGATGGCAAGAAGCGCCTGTGGCCGGAGCTCGCCGAGCACTTTCCCGCCGATCCCAAGCTGCTCTACGGCGAAGGTGAGGAGAAGCGAGCGAAGGAGACCGAGATCAGGAAGCGCCTGCTCTATGTGCAGGCCGTCGATACGGCGCGCTGCCTGGAGGCGAACGTGCTGACCAACCCGCAGGACGGCGACGTCGGCTCCATCATGGGGTTGGGCTTCGCGCCCCAGACAGGCGGCGCGATCAGCCTGATCGACCAGGTCGGGGTGAAGGCGTTCGTCGCCGAATGCGACGCGTTCGCCAAGAAGTACGGGCCGCAGTTCGAGGTCCCCAAGCTGCTGCGCGACATGGCGGCCAAGGGGCAGAGCTTCTACGGCAACTATCATCCGGCCAAGGCGGCCTGATCCCGCTGGGGGCGCGCGACTCCAGTCGCGCGTCTTCGTTGGTATAAGCAAAGACGCACCATAGAGTGGCGCGCCCCGAGCAGGAGATTTGCCGTGAACGACAAGGACATCGTCGCACTCGCCGACCGCATCGCCGAGGCACGGAAAAGCCGCAAGGTGATGGACTTCCTGGCGGCCGACACGGCGGCACTGTCCGAAGCCGATGCCTACAAGGTGCAGTTCGCCGTCCATGACCGGCTCACCGCCGGCGGCAAGGATCGCATGGCCGGCTGGAAGGTGGCGCTGACGCTGCCCTCCCAGTACGAGCCGCTCAAGCTCTCGGGCCCGGTCTTCGCCGGCATCTACGGAAGTGGCGTACGGCCGACCGGAACGGTGTTCGAGAAGGGCTGGCCCATCAAGGCCGGCATCGAGTGCGAGATGGTCGCGGCGATGGCGAAGGATGCGCCGGCTGGCAGCGGTCCCTATACGGCCGATTCCATCAAGGCCCATGTCGGCAAGCTCTATTGCGGTGCCGAGGTCGTCGAGAACCGCTACAGCGATGTCACGAAGGTCGGCGGACCGGGACGCATCGCCGATGACGTGCTCCAGGCGGCCTGCATTCTCGGCAACGAGATCAGCGACTGGAAGAACCTGGATTTTGCCGCCGTCCAGGGACGATCCGAGTTCGAAGGCAAGGAGATCGGCGCCGGACCGGGCACCAACGTGATGGGCGGGGCGATGATCGCGCTGGCGTGGCTGGCCAACAAGCTCATCGAGCACGGCAAGCACCTCAAGGCGGGGGACGTCGTGCTCACGGGATCGGTTCATCCGCCGGTCTTTCTGCCAGGGCCGGGTGTGGCGAAGACCGAGTTCGTCGGCCTCGGCGGCAGCAGCATCACGGTCCGATAGCTCACGGGCAAAGTTGCCCGATGCGGACGACACGCCGCTCGGCGCCGAGGGGCGTGCGGCAGGTCGGCCGTCCTAACCGGTCGAGCCGCAAATGACTGTATGGTTGGTCGTCGTCTGGTGCGATGTCCATGTCGTCTAGGACGTGGCGTGCCGGCAATGGCGTCCCGCCCGCCATCAGGTCCGACACGCCCACTGTCGCGATGAAGGTGCCGAGGGCCAGCATGGCCCAGACGGTCGGCACGACGATCGATGCGCGCATGGCTCTAGCCCGCCTCAGGGCCACCGCGGCTTCTTGGGCATGCGCGGCAGCGGCGGCAGCCGGGGAAGCGACGGCAACCGTGGCAGGCCGCGTTGAACATGGCCGGCCGCGCGGTAGTCGGACCTGGCGGAGATCGCCGGCTTGTCGCTGGATGTCGCTGACCGGCAGTCGTCGGCCGGTGTGGTGGCGGCGAGGATCGCCGCCGCGATGGAGCAGATCGTCTGCATGGTTGTTCTCCCGTTGATCGGTCGGCGCCATCGCCGTCCCAGCCATCAGACGCAACCGCACGAGAGGGCGTTACAGGCACGATGAGCATCGCTTCAATTGACGAATGGAACAAAAAGTGAACATACTGTCCTGCCAATGGAGGCATGGGGAAAGCGCGTGCGGGCAACCGATCGCTTGTTCTTTGCCGTCACGCCGCAGCCGATGCTTTCGGCCCGGGCCGTGGCGATCGGCACGGAGCTACGCGACGCGTATCGACTGCGCGGACGCGTTCTGCGGCCGGAACATCTTCACGTGACTCTCTGGCATGTCGGCGACGGGTGCGGCCCGCCCAGCGCTGAGTTCATCGAGGCCGTCACGAGACAAGCGGAGACGGTCGATGCCCTGTCGTTCCGCGTCTCGCTGGATCATGTCATGAGCTTCCGCAACGGTGCGGTCGTCCTATGCGGCACCGACGGCGTCGTCGGCCTCGAGATGCTGCATGAGGAACTCAAGCGGCGCCTGTTCGGGGAGGAGATGCGCCGGGCATCCTACAAGCCGCACATGACGCTGCTGCGCGACTCCCGACACATCCATCTGGCCGCCGTCGAGCCTCCCGTCGAATGGGACGTCTCGGAGTTCGTCCTGGTGCACAGTCTTCTCGGCAAGACCATACACCGCCATGTCGCGCGCTTTCCGCTGAAGCAGGGACGATTTAGTCCGCCGCCTTCTGGTCGAGGAACATGAGCACGCCGTCGCTGCGCTCCCCCTTGAGGTAGCGGAAGGTGCCGGCGCCGGTGGCGATGAGATCGCCGTTGTGATCGTAGATCTCGGTCTCGGCGGCGAAGGTGCTCTGGCTGGTGGACGGCCGCCAGGCGCCGAAGATCGTCAGGACGTCGCCGTCGCGCGCCGCCTTGATGAACTGGGTGGTGAAGGCGAGGGTGACGCTGAGCCGCCGTGCCGTCGCCGTCTCGTTGAACGTGCAGGCGAAGCCGCTCGCCGAATCGAGCAGCGTCATGAGCACACCGCCATGCAGCAGCCCGTTGGCGTTGCACAGCTCCGGCCGCACCGTGAGCCGCATCTCGACGAAGCCGGGCCGCCAGGCGACCACCTCGTGACCGATCAGGCCGTTGAAGCCGCGGAACTCATAAGGAGCGACCGGCCGTGCGTCGGCCGGTCGTTTAATAGGCATCTGGAAGACGCGGGAGAAGAGGGCGCGCCTTAGCGGCGCGCCATCGCCGACAGCGGCGGCCGATGGCCGTTGGTGACCGGCCGTATCCCGGCCGGCATGCTGCCGGTGGCGGGCTGCGCGGCCATGCCGGTGCGGATGTCGCGCGCGACCTTGACCAGGCGCGGGCCCCAGTCGGCCTCCAGGCGGTCGCGGCTGATCTGGTAGATCGGCGCCGATGCGTTGATCGCATAGGCGGCGGTGCCGTCCGAGTTGCGCAGCGGCGCGCCGACGCCGCAGAGCTCCGGCAGCCACTCGCCCCAGGTCACGCAGAAGCCGCGGTCTGCCAGCTCCTTGAAGGAGCGTTCCAGCCCGGCCTTGACCTTCGTCCAGTCATCGCGCCAACGGCGGCGGATGGCATCGATCTGCTTGTTGCGGTCGATCTCGGGCAGCGAGAACAGATAGGCGCGTCCCATTGCTGTGGTCGCCATCGGCACGCGCGTGCCGACATCGTGGGTGATCGCGACGACCGACGGGCCGCGGCAGGCCTCGAGGTAGATCATGGAGTGGCGATCACGACCGCCCAGCGCCGTCGAGGCGTTCAGGGCATGGGCAAGCTGCTCCAGCGGCTGGCGCGACGCACGGCGCACGTCCATGCTCGAGATCGCGGCATAGCCCAGGGCCAGCACCGACGCGCCGAGCTCGTATTTGCGGAAGCGGCGGATGTAGTTGAGATAGCCCAGCTCGGTCAGCGTGTGGGTCAGGCGGGCGACCGTCGGCTTGGGCAGGCCGGTACGATGGGCGATCTCCTGATTGCCCAGCATGCCCTCGCCAGCATGGAAGGCGCGCAGGATATCGAGGCCGCGTGCCAGCGCCGTGACGAACTGCCTGTCCTTGCCGACCGACCCTTCGGCCAGTCCATTTTCCACGGAGCTTTCGAACGCGGCGGTCCGTGTGACGAGATGGCTTACATTGCCCATGGGCGTTACTCCTTGTGAATGGCCGTTTATTTCTTTGCGCCGCGGAACGTGCCATCCACTGATCACTATCGCAATGCGCAGGGTCGGGTTTTGTCCTGCGAACGTGCAAAGCCGCCATGTCGTGAATGCGGGTTTCTCTATCCGTGGTTGAGAAAACGCCATTTCCCGCGCGGGATAGGCAATTTTACGAGATTGCCACGGATGACCTGAGCGTTCCCGACGGCTACCATTGCGCCAACTCCCTCATTGAGAGGCAAAATTGGCCAAGGAATCCGTTGTGCCCAAAGACATCGCCAACCTGTCGTTCGAGGATGCCCTCAAGGAACTCGAGGGCATCGTCCAGCAGCTCGAACGCGGTCAGGTGAAGCTCGACGAGGCCATTTCGGCCTACGAACGTGGCGCGGTGCTGAAGAAGCACTGCGAGCAGAAGCTGGCCGAGGCCAAGATGAAGGTCGAGAAGATCGTCTTCTCGACCGACGGCTCGGTCGACACCCAGCCCGCCGATCTCGCCTAGCGCCGCCCATGCCACTTTCTTCGCACCGCGACTTCAAGGCCGCGTTGAACTTTGCCGCCTCGTCGGTCGAGCACACCATGGACCGGCTGCTGCCCAAAGGGGACACCGGCGAGGCGCGGGTCTTCGAGGCCATGCGCTATGCCAGCCTGGGCGGTGGCAAACGCCTGCGCGCCTTCTTCACGCTGGCCGGGGCCACCTTGTTCAAGGTGGCCGCCCTGCCGGCCCTGCGCACCGCCAGCGCCATCGAGTTCCTGCACGCCTATTCGCTGATCCACGACGACCTGCCAGCGATGGACGACGACGACATGAGGCGCGGCAGGCCGTCCTGTCACCGTCAGTTCGATGAGGCGACGGCGATCCTGGCGGGCGACGCCCTGCAGGCACTCGCCTTCGAGGTCCTGGCGCACGAGGATACGCATGGCGACCCGGCGGTACGGGTGCAACTTGTCAGCGAACTGGCCCATGCAGCCGGCGCCCAGGGTATGGTGGGCGGCCAGATGCTCGACATGCTGGCGGAAAGTCAGGGCGGCGACATGTCGATCGGCGCCATCACGCGCCTCCAGCGGCTCAAGACCGGCGCCCTGATCTCCTTCTCCTGCACCGCGGGTGCCATTCTGGGCAAGGCCAGCGAGCCGCTGCGCCTGTCGCTCTCGGCCTATGCCCACGATCTGGGGCTCGCCTTCCAGATCGCCGACGACCTGCTCGACATCGAAGGCAGTGCGGCGGAGATCGGCAAGACCCCCGGCAAGGACGCAGCGGCGGGGAAGGCGACCTTCGTTTCCATCCTGGGCCGCGAGCGCGCGCGCTCCCAGGCCGAGCTGCTGGCGCGACAGGCTGCCGCGCATCTCGAACCGTTCGGTGAAGCGGCGGATTTGTTGAGGCAGGCCGCAAGATTCGTGGTTGAACGGCGGGCGTAAGCCGCCACGCCGGAGTATGATGTTTTCATGACTGGGCAAAGCACGCCGCTTCTCGACACCGTCGATATTCCGGCCGATATCCGTCGGCTGCGCCCCGAGCAGCTTCGCCAGCTCGCCGACGAACTGCGCCGGGAGACGATCTCGGCCGTTTCGGTGACGGGTGGGCATCTCGGCGCCGGCCTGGGGGTGATCGAGCTCACGGTCGCGCTGCACTACGTGTTCGACACGCCGCGCGACCGGCTGATCTGGGATGTCGGCCATCAGGCCTATCCGCACAAGATCGTCACCGGACGGCGCAGCCGCATCCGGACCCTGCGCCAGGAAGGTGGCCTCAGCGGCTTCACGCGCCGCAGCGAAAGCGAGTACGACCCCTTCGGCGCGGCCCACTCGTCGACGTCCATCTCGGCCGGCCTGGGCATGGCGGTTGCCCGCGATCTGCAGGGCGGCCACAACCACGTCGTGGCCGTGATCGGCGACGGCGCGATGAGTGCGGGCATGGCCTACGAAGCCATGAACAATGCCGGGGCGCTGCGCAGCCGACTGACCGTGGTGCTGAACGACAATGACATGTCGATTGCGCCGCCGGTCGGGGCCCTGTCGGCGCACCTGTCACGCCTCCTGTCGGGCCAGCCCTATGTCAGCCTGCGCAACCTGGGCCGTAGTGTCGCCGAGGCCTTGCCCAAGCCGCTGGAACTGGCGGCCAAGCGTGCCGAGGAGTTCGCGCGCGGCTTCGTGGCTGGCGGGACGCTGTTCGACGAGCTCGGATTCTACTATGTCGGGCCGATCGACGGGCACAACCTCGACCATCTGCTGCCCGTGCTGAAGAACGCACGGGAGAGTCGGCTGGACAAGCCGATCCTGCTCCATGTCGTGACGCAGAAGGGCAAAGGCTATGCGCCTGCCGAGAAGAGTGCCGACAAGTACCACGGCGTGGTGAAGTTCGACGTCATCACCGGCAAGCAGGCCAAGCCCGTCGCCAATGCACCGGCCTACCAGGCCGTGTTCGCCAAGGCGCTGATCGCCGAAGCCGAGGTCGACAAGAAGATCGTGGCCGTCACGGCGGCGATGCCCTCCGGGACCAGCCTCGACAAGTTCGCCGAGCGCTTCCCCGAACGTTGCTTCGATGTCGCCATCGCCGAGCAGCACGGCGTGACCTTCGCGGCGGGCATGGCCTGTGAAGGTTTCAAGCCTTTTTGCGCGATCTACTCGACCTTCCTGCAGCGTGCGTTCGATCAGGTGGTGCACGATGTCGCCATCCAGAAGCTGCCCGTGCGTTTCGCCATCGACCGCGCCGGCCTGGTCGGGGCCGACGGTGCGACCCATGCGGGCTCCTACGACGTCACCTACCTGGCCTGCCTGCCCGACTTCGTGGTCATGGCGGCAGCCGACGAGCTCGAGCTGATGCACATGGTGGCAACGGCGGCGGCGATCGACGACCGGCCATCGGCCTTCCGCTACCCGCGCGGTGAGGGCGTCGGCGTCGACCTGCCGGCACGCGGCACGCCGCTGGAGATCGGGAAGGGCCGCATCGTGCGCGAGGGCAGCAAGATCGCCATCCTGAATTTCGGCACCCGGCTGCAGGAATGTCTCGTCGCCGCCGAGGATCTCGCTGCGAAGGGCCTCAGCACGACCGTCGCCGACGCGCGCTTCGCCAAGCCGCTCGACAGCGACCTCGTGCGCCGTCTGGCACGAGAGCACGAAGTGCTGATCACCATCGAGGAAGGGGCGATCGGCGGCTTCGCCAGCCAGGTCCTGCAGGATCTGGCGATGGGCGGTCTGCTCGACCATGGGCTGAAGATCCGGCCGATGATGCTGCCCGACCGCTTCATCGATCATGCCTCGCCGGCGAGGCAGTACGAGCAGGCTGGCCTGAACGCTCCGGCGATCGTGGCGACCGCCTTGGCCGCCCTTGGTCAATCGGCCGAACGCGCACGCGGCTGACGGTGCGTGGCCGACTTCGGCCGAACCGCGGGCACGATGCCCGCGGTCGAATGCATGAGATGATTCCCGGTCAGTCCTTGGGCTGCGGGACGATGCGCAGGTAGGGCTTCGGGGCCTTCCAGCCGCCGGGGAACTTCGTCTTCGCCTGCTCGTCGGAGACGGCCGGGACGATGATGACGTCCTCGCCGCTCTTCCAGTTCACCGGCGTTGCCACCTGATGCCGGGCCGTGAGCTGGCAGGATTCGAGCAGCCGCAGCACCTCGTCGAAGTTGCGGCCGGTGCTCATCGGATAGGTGAGCATCGCCTTGATCTTCTTGTCGGGTCCGATGATGAACACCGAGCGCACCGTGGCATTGTCCGCGGCGGTCCGGCCCTCCGAGGTCGAGCCGGCGCCCTCGGGCAGCATGTCGTATAGCGTGGCCACCTTGAGCTCGGGGTCGCCGATCATCGGGTAGGTGACGGCGTGGCCCTGGGTCTCCTCGATGTCTTTGGCCCACTTCGAGTGGTTGGTCACGGGATCGACCGACAGGCCGATGATCTTGGTGTTGCGCTTGTCGAACTCGGGCTTGAGACCGGCCATGTAGCCCAGCTCGGTGGTGCAGACCGGGGTGAAATCCTTGGGGTGGGAGAACAGGATCGCCCACCCATCGCCGATCCACTTGTGGAACTCGATCGGGCCTTGTGTCGTCTCCGCCTTGAAGTCAGGCGCCGTCGAATTGATGCGAAGCGTCATGATTTCCCCCTTCGGGTTGGACATGCTCCCGGCTGGCTAGATAGCCCTTCCGGACGAGCGGTCAAGCCTTGGCAGGAATCCAGCTTATGAGGCCGATTCCACCATCGACTTCTACCGTGGTGCCTACCATGTAACGACCAAATCTTTCTGACAGGATCGCCACGGCCACCTGCGCGATGTCGTCGGGCGTGCCGGGCCGGCCGATGGGGATCTGCGCCACCAGGTCCGCGAGGTTGTCGGCGACGAAGCCGCCACCGGGGATGGCACCCGGCGCGATGGCGTTCACGCGGATGCCGTCGGGCGCCAGCGTCCGTGCCAGTTCCTTCATCACCATCGTCATGCCGGCCTTGGAGGCGCTGTAGTGCGGCAGGTTGCGCGGCATCTCTCGGTGCTGTGACGTGACCAAAAGGATGCGTCCCTTGATCCCGCTGTCGCGCATGTGCCGGCCGACTTCGCGCGCAAGAAAGAACCCTGCGCGCAGATTGATGTCGACCATGGCATCCCATGTCTCCTCGCTGACCGAGAGCGGCGTGTCCGCCTCCAGGCGCCGCGGGCTCGCAGCGTGCACGAAGAGGGAGATCGTCCCCAGCCTCTTGAGCGTGTCATCGAGCAGCGCCTTCCAGCCGTCGCGCCGGGAGAGGTCGGCGGCGAGGAACGCGATTGCGTCCTCTGCCGGCGGCGCCTTGATGTCGCTGCCCAAGACCGTGGCGCCTTCCGCCGCCAGCGCCTTGGCGATGCCGCGGCCGATGCCGCCGGCACAGCCCGTGACGAGGGCGCGCTCGCCCTCGAGAAGTTTCGTGCTCATGCACGGCATGCTAGCAGGTGGCGCGAAAGGGGAAAGCGGTGGCCAAGACGCGACTGGACGTGGCGCTGGTCGAGCGCGGGCTGGCGGAAACGCGGGCAGCCGCACAACGGCTCGTGATGGCCGGTCTGGTGTTTTCCGGCGGACGCCGGCTCGAGAAGCCGGGCTTGGGTGTGGGCGCGGACACGCCGCTCGAAGTCCGGGGGCAGCCGCATCCCTATGTCTCGCGCGGCGGACTGAAGCTCGAGAAGGCGCTGGACCATTTCGCCATTCCGGTCGCTGGCCGGATCGCCCTGGATGTCGGCGCTTCGACGGGCGGCTTCACGGATTGCCTGCTGCAGCGCGGGGCGGCGAAGGTCTATGCCGTCGATGTCGGCACCAATCAGCTCGCCTGGAAGCTGCGCAGCGATCCGCGCGTCGTCTCGATGGAAAGGACCAACATCCGCGACGTGACGCGGGCGCTGGTCCCCGAGCCGGTCGACCTCGTCGTTTGCGACGCGTCGTTCATCGGTCTGCGCACCGCGTTGCCCGCCGCGCTGGCCTTGGCGGCGCCCGGCGCCCACCTGGTCGCCCTCATTAAGCCGCAGTTCGAGGTTGGCAGAGGCCGAGTCGGCAAGGGCGGAATCGTCCGTGATCCTGCGCTCCATGAGGAGGTCTGCAGCACCATCTCGGCCTGGCTGGCGGCGCAGCCGGGCTGGCGGGTGCTCGGCATCACCGACAGCCCGATCGAAGGCGCCGACGGCAACAGGGAGTTCCTGGTCGCCGCCCAATTCCACTCATGACGCAGGGGCAGCGGGCCGAAGGGTCTATCTGGTGGCCCGGGTCACCCGGAACTTGTTGTTGTCCGCCAAGGTCTCGAACGACGCGAAATGCGCCTTGAGCTGGGGCTCGTAGGGCAGCCCGCGGTTGGCCACCATGTAGAAGCGGCCGCCGGGCTTCAGGGCACGCGCCGCGGCGGCGATGACGCTCTGGCCGAGCCCGGGCTCCGCGGCGCGGCCGGCATGGAAGGGTGGGTTGCAGACGATGGCGTCGTAGGCGGCGGGTGCGGGCTCCTGCACCAGATCGAGCCAGTGGAAGGAGGCGCGCGGGTCGACGATATTGGCGCGCGCCGCTTCGATGGCGAGATGTTCCGCATCGATGAGATGGATGCCGGACACGGCCGTGGATCGACCCAGGATCTCGCGCGAGAGATAGCCCCAGCCGCAGCCGAAATCGGCAACCTGGCCTGCTAGGTCGTCGGGCAGGTGATGGGCAAGCAGGGCCGAGCCATCGTCGATGCGGTCCCAGGAGAAGATGCCGGGCTGGCTGAGCCATGAGCCGTCACCGACGGGTTTCAGGGTGGCCAGCTCGCGCCAGTAGTCGGGCGGCTCCCGGTCGCCGCGCGCGAGCCAGAAGACGCGGCAATGGTATTTCGAGAGCGCCCCGGCCAGGCCGAATGCCTTGCCGACGTGCTTTTCGAGGCTCGCCGCACCGTCGTCGTTCGCGCCGGCGCAGACGAGGATGCCGCCGCCGGCCAGCAGCGCCCAGGCCCGCGCGATGTTCGCGAAGTTCTCCTCCTTGTGCTTGGTCAGCAGGAGCTGCCCGAGACGCCAGGTGCCGTGGTCGATCCGCGGCACGACAGACCATCCTGCCTGGCGCAGGCGCAGGTACGCGGGCCGGAACGACTGCTCGGCGTCGGTGTTCCGGAAGGGGCCCAGTTCGGCCCGCAGGAAGAACGCCCGTTCGGGGACGAGCGCTCCGGTATCGAAGGCGTGCGCCAGCGCACGCCCTGCGTTGCTCACGGGGAAGCCGTCACGGAACGAGGACGGCCCGTCCCATGATCAGGCCCTTGCGCAGGTCCTGCAGCGCGGCGTCCGCCTCGTCGAGCTTGCGCTTGACGATGGGGACCGGCGTCACCTTGCCGGAGGTGACGAGGTCCATCATCTCCTTCATCTCGCCCGGGGTCCCGGTGACGGAACCCATGATCTGGCAGCCGGTGAAGGCGAACATCGGCAGCGGCAGGCTGAACGTGCCGCCGAACAGGCCGACGATGACCAGCCGTCCGCCGCGACCGAGCGCGCGCACGCCGAACTGGGCGGAGGCCTCGGCGCCGACGAAGTCGATCGCGGCGCCGACGCCGGTACCGCCGGTCAGCTCCATGATCTGCTTGCGCGCCTCCTTGTCGCGCGGATCGACGGCGGCGCAGGCGCCGTTCTCCAGCGCCAGCTTGCGCTTGCCCTCGTCGATGTCGGCCACGATCGGCTCGCGTCCCAGCACCGACTTGGCGAAGCGCACGCCCATCAGGCCGACGCCGCCGGCGCCGATCACCAGGACGGGCTTGCCTGCGTCGTGGCCGACCGCCTTCTTGACGGCGCTGAACGCCGTGATGCCCGAGCAGGCGTAGAGGCAGGCCAGTTCGGTCGGCAGGTTGCCGTAGGGGTAGAGATACTTGGCGTCCGGCACCAGCACGTGGTCGGCATAGCCGCCGTCCTTGTTCACGCCGAGGGCGCGCGGCGCGGGGCAGAGGTTTTCGCTGCCGGTCTCGCAGTACCAGCACTTGCCGCAGCCGATCCAGGGATAGACGACGGCCTTGTCGCCGATCTTGGCGCCCTTCGCCTCCGGTCCGAGCGCTTCGACCTCGCCCACGATCTCGTGGCCCATCGTGCGCGGCGGCGCCATCGTCTTCTCGGTCGAGTACTTGTTGCCGCCGCCCATGTCGAAATAGCCTTCCCACAGATGGACGTCGCTGTGGCACACGCCGGCCGCGGTGATGCGCACCAGCACCTCGGCGCCCTTTGGAGAGGGATTGGGCTCCTCGACCTTCTGCAGCGGCTTTCCGAACTCGACGACCTTGTAGCTCTTCATGGGCCTTCTCCCGTGTCTTGCGGCCCGGAGCATAGAGCATCCAGCGGCTTTTTGTGTTATTCGTTCGCAATCAATGAATGTTCGGGAGGGAAACAAAATGCGGAGACGCATACTGCTCGTGGTTGGCCTCTTGTCGTGCGCCGCCTCCGGCGCAGCCGCCCAGGACACGGTCAAGATTGGACTCATCCTGCCCATGACCGGGCAGCAGGCTTCGACCGGCAAGCAGATCGATGCCGCCGTGAAGCTCTATCAGGCGCGCAACGGCACCACCGTCGCCGGCAAGAAGGTCGAGGTGATCCTGAAGGACGACACGGGCGTGCCCGATGTCGCGAAGCGGCTTGCCCAGGAGCTGGTGGTCAACGACAAGGTCGCCGTGCTGGCTGGCTTCGGGCTCACGCCGATCGCGCTGGCGGTGGCGCCGATCGCCACCCAGGCGAAGGTGCCGGAAGTCGTGATGGCGGCCGGCACATCGTCGATTACCGAGGCGTCTCCCTTCGTGGTGAGGACCAGCTTCACGCTTGCTCAATCGTCGGTGCCGATGGCCGAGTGGTCCGTCAAGAACGGCATCAAGCGGGTCGTGACCTTGGTCAGCGACTACGGGCCCGGCATCGATGCCGAGAAATCCTTCACGGAGAGATTCAAGGCGGAGGGCGGCACGATCATCGAGAGCCTGCGCGTGCCGCTGCGCAGTCCGGACTTCTCGCCTGTGCTGCAAAAGGCCGCCGACGCCAAGCCGGACGCGCTGTTCGTGTTCGTGCCGTCGGGGGCGGGCGCCACCTTCATCAAGCAGTTCGTCGAGCGCGGGCTCGACAAGTCGGGCATCAAGCTGATCGCGACGGGTGACGTGACCGACGACGACCAGCTCAACGGCATGGGTGACGTGGTGATCGGCGTCATCAACACGCACAACTATTCGGCCAAGCATGACAGCCCGGCCAACAAGGCGTACGTCGAGGCGTTCAGGAAGGCAAACGGCGGCATGCGTCCCAATTTCATGTCGGTCGGCGGCTATGATGGCATGCACCTGATCTACGAGGCCTTGAAGAAGACCGGCGGCTCGACCGACGGTCAGAAGCTGATCGCGGCCATGAAGGGCATGGCCTGGGAGAGCCCGCGCGGGCCGATCTCGATCGATCCCGAGACGCGCGACATCATCCAGAACATCTACGTGCGCAAGGTCGAGAAGGCCGACGGCGAGCTCTACAATGTCGAGTTCGCGACCATCCCGAACGTCAAGGACCCGGTCAAGGCGGCGAAGAAGTAGCGTTCCGGCCGCATGGCCACCATTCTCTTCGACGGCGTTGCCTATGGCATGCTGCTGTTCGTGCTGGCCTGCGGGCTGGCCGTGACGCTGGGGCTGATGAACTTTGTCAACCTGGCGCATGGGGCTTTCGCCATGACAGGCGGCTACGTCACCGTGGTGCTGATGCCCCGGTGGGGCGTGCCGTTTCTCGCCTGCCTGCCGGTGGCCTTCATCGTCGTGGCGCTGCTGGGCTGGGTGCTGGAACGCACGCTCTACGTCCATATGTATGGCCGTTCGCACCTCGATCAGGTGCTGTTCTCGATTGGCCTCGTTTTCATGGCCGTTACGGCGGCCGACTGGACGATGGGATCGAGCCAGCGCCATGTCGAGCTGCCGCAATGGCTGCAGGGGCGTCGCGACATCCTGGGCGTGCAGGTTGGAATCTACCGCTCGCTGATCATCGCCATCTGCGGTGCCCTCGCCATCTGTCTGCAGCTCGCGCTGATGCGCACGCGCTTCGGCAGCCGGCTGCGCGCTGCCGTGGACGATGCGCGGGTGGCGCGCGGGCTGGGCATCCCTGTGGGGACCGTGTTCGCCATGACCTTCGCGGCAGGCTCGGGGCTTGCCGGATTGGGCGGCGCACTGGGCGCCGAGCTGCTCGGGCTCGATCCGAATTTCCCGCTCCGCTTCATGATCTATTTCCTGATCGTCGTCACGGTCGGCGGCACATCGGGGATCGTCGGCCCATTCGTGGCCTCGCTGCTGCTGGGCATCGCCGACGTGGCGGGAAAATACTACGTGCCGTCGCTCGGCGCCTTCATGATCTATCTGGTCATGATCGTCGTCCTGGTGCTGCGCCCGCACGGCCTGTTCGGGCGGCCGCGCTGATGGCGCCGCACCGCACGGCCGCCGAGGCGCTGGCGCGGCGCTCCCGCTGGCGTTGGCCCGAGGTGGTGCTGTGGCTGCTCGCTTTCGGGATGCTGCTGATGCCCTCGGGCAGCTACCTGATTCTGAACGAGATCGCGATCCTCGCGCTGTTCGCGCTCTCGCTCGACCTGGTCCTCGGCTATGCCGGCATCGTCTCGTTGGGGCACGCCGCCTTCTTCGGTGTCGGCGCCTACGCTGCCGGACTGCTGGCCAAGCACGTGACGGGCGCCCCTCTGGCTGGCCTCGTGGCGGCGATCGGCGTCGGCGCGCTGCTGGGATTCGTCACCAGCTTCCTGGTCCTGCGGGGCAGCGACCTGACACGCCTTATGGTGACGTTGGGCATTGCGCTGGTGCTGGGCGAGATCGCCAATGCCCTGCCGGGCGTCACCGGCGGCGCCGACGGCCTGCAGGGCGTCGTGATGGACCGGCTCCTGGGCCTCTTCGAGTTCGACCTGTTCGGTCGCACTGCCTATGCCTACAGCCTGACGACGCTGTTCGCGCTGCTGATGCTGGCGCGTGTGGTCGTGCGGTCGCCGTTCGGGCTGTCGCTGATGGCGATTCGGCGCAACCCCCTCCGCGCCGCCGCGCTCGGTGTTCCCGTGAATGGGCGGCTCGTCGCGGCCTACACGCTTGCTGCGGCCTATGCCGGTGCGGCGGGCGCGCTGCTGGCGCAGACGACGGCGTTCGTGTCGCTCGACGTCTTCGAGTTCCACCGCTCGGCCGACCTCCTGCTGGTGCTGATCATCGGCGGAGCGGGCTGGCTGTATGGCGGTATCGCCGGCGCCGTCGTCTTCAAGCTGCTGCAGGACACGCTGGCCAGCCTGACCCCGCAATACTGGCAGTTCTGGATCGGCCTCTTCCTGGTGGCCTTCGTCATGGTGGGCCGCCAGCGCCTGATGGGCGGCCTCCACGGGATGCTCGCCGTCATGAGGCGCCGATGAGCATCGTGCTGGAGACCCGGCGCCTGGCCAAGCGGTTCGGCGGCCTGGTCGCGACCGGCGACGTGTCTTTCCGGCTCGAGACGGGCGCGCGGCATGCCCTGATCGGTCCCAACGGCGCCGGCAAGACGACCTTCGTCAACCTGCTGACGGGGGTGTTGCCGCCGTCCTCCGGCCAGGTGCTGCTGCTGGGCGAGGATGTCACCGGACTGCGGCCGGAGGCGCGGGTCCGGCGTGGGCTGGTGCGGACGTTCCAGATCAACCAGCTCTTCGGCGAGCTGACGCCGCTGGAGACCCTGTGTCTCGCGGTCGGAGAGCGGCTGGGGCAGGGGCGCGACTGGCGTCGCGGCGCCGGCACACGCGGCGCCGTCGCCAACGAGGTCATGGGCGTGGCCGAGCGGTTCCGGCTTGCCGATGTGCTCGAGCGGCGCACCGACACGCTTCCCTATGGCAAGCAGAGGCTGCTGGAGATCGCTGCCGCCTTCGCCTGCGCGCCGAAGGTGCTGCTGCTCGACGAACCGGCGGCGGGTGTGCCGGAGGCGGAGCGCCACGATATCCTGCAGGCCATTGCGGCCCTTCCCGAGGAGGTCGCGGTCCTGCTGATCGAGCACGACATGGATCTGGTGTTCAGTTTCGCACGCCGCATCTCCGTCCTTGTCGACGGCGCGTTGCTGGCCGAAGGCGCGCCCGACGCCATCGCTGCCGACCCTCGTGTGCGCGCCGTCTATCTCGGTGAGAGTCGCGATGGCTGACCTGCTCGAGGTCGCAGGGCTTTCCGCCGGCTACGGCCGCGCACTCGTCCTGTCGGAGGTCGGCTTCCGGCTCGGCGAGGGGGAGGCGCTGGCAGTGCTGGGCCGCAACGGCGTCGGCAAGACGACTCTGATCGACACGCTTGTCGGCGTGACGCGCCGCTTCGCCGGTTCGATCCTGCTCGACGGCCGCGAGATCGCCGCGCTGGCGCCCGAGCGGCGCGCCGCGCTGGGGGTGGGCTGGGTGCCGCAGGAGCGCAACATCTTCCGCTCGCTGAGCGTCGAGGAGAACATCGCCGCCGTCGCCCGGCCGGGGGCCTGGACGATCGACCGCGTCTACGCGCTGTTCCCGCGGCTGGCGGAGAGGCGCCGTCAGCCCGGCGGCTCGCTGTCGGGCGGCGAGCAGCAGATGCTGGCCATCGGCCGTGCGCTCGCCACCAATCCGCGGCTGCTGCTGCTCGATGAGCCGACGGAGGGGCTGGCGCCGATCATCGTGCAGGAACTGCTTGGCGGGCTGACGCGGCTGCTGCGCGAGGAGGGCCTTGCCGCCATCATCGTGGAGCAGCATGCGCGGAAGATCCTGCCCATCACCGGCCGGGCGCTGATCCTCGAACGGGGGCGCGTCGTCCATCAGGGAACGAGCGCCGCGCTGCTCCGTGATCCCGCGCCGCTCGATCGGTTCCTCGGAGTAGCCGGCCGCTAACCTCGGCATCGTGTCCATATTCGAAAGTTTCGAAACTTTCGAAAAATCGTTTACAGCCCGGTGATCATGGCCCAACATCGGCGGCAACGACGCGCGGATCAAAGCGCGCAGACTGGAGGAAACGATGGGCCAAGGGATGGGCGCATGGCGCCGCCGCCGTGTGTTGGCGGGCATTGTCGGAGCAGGGGCGTCGCTGGCGTCGCCGGCGATCCTCCGGGCAGCGCCGTCCGGCAAGCCCGTGCGGGTCGGTGGTACATTGTCGCTCACCGGCTTCCTCGCCCAGACGGCAAGCATCCACAAGATCGCCGCCGAGATCATGGTCGAGGAGATCAACGCCCGCGACGGCTTTCTCGGCCGGCCCGCCGAGTATGTCCTGCTGGACGACCAGTCGAAGCCCGACGTTGCCCGCAGCCTCTACGAGAAGCTGATCACCGTCGACAAGGTCGATCTGATCATGGGGCCTTATGCGACGGCGCCGATCCTGGCGGCCATGGGCGTGGCGCAGCGCTACGGCAAGCTGATCATCCAGAGCAGCATGGGAATCCCCAAGCTGCAAACCTATGCGATGGCGTTCCCCGCGACGCCATTCGGGCCCGAGCCGGACAAGACCTATCCCAATGTCATCCTCGATGCGATGGCGAGCCTGCCGGCCCCGCCCAGGAGCATCGTGGTGCTCACCAGCAAGTTCCCGTCGGCGCAGTTCATGGCCCAGGGCATGAGGGCACAGGCCGAGAAGCGCGGCGTCAAGGTGCCGCTCTATCTCGAGTATGAATCCGGCAATCGCGACTTCGGCGCCATCGCGGCACGCGTCAAGGAAGCCGATGCCGATTTCCTGTGGGTCGGCTCGCTGGGGCTGGAGAGCAACCAGATCCTGGAAGCGCTGCGCAAGCTCGACTACAAGCCGAAGAATTCGTTCCACCTCTATCCGGCGCCGGGACCGCTCGCCCTGTCGCCCGACGGCAATCTCGTCTGGTCGTCGACCTTCCTCGAACCCGATGAGCCCTTCATGAGCCGGCCCGGCATGAAGAAGATCGCCGAGCTGTACAAGGAGCGCGCGACCAAGGCGAACCTTCCCTATCCGATCATCGACGCCCAGGCCGCCGGCATGATCGCGTCGTGGCAGATCCTCGAGCAGGGCGTGAACGGCGCGAAGAGTCTCGAGGACAAGCAGATCGCCGCCTGGCTGAAGAAGAGCGTCGTGACCACGGTCTACGGGCCGACCAGGTTCGACGGCCTCTACAATCACGGCGCACCGGCGCAGCTCATCAGGCAGGTCCAGGACAAGACGTGGAAGGTCGTGTGGCCCAGGGAGTTCGCCGCCCCCGGCGTCAAGCTGCTGAGTGCATGAGGCATGCGGAGCGATAGTCCAGCCGTCTCGCCGTCCGCGTTGGCGAGGAAGAGGACGGCATAGCCATGCCCAGCGCGACGCTGCTCGGACAGGCCATGATCTCGGGAGTGCTGGCGGGAGGCATGTACGGGCTGCTGGCCCTGGGCCTCAGCCTGAGCTGGGGATTGCTCCGGCTGGTGAATCTCAGCCACTTCGCCCTGGCGTTCCTCGCCGCGTACCTGACCTACGAACTCGGGACGACCTATCACGTGCCGCCGTGGTGGGCGGCCGCCCTTGTGGTGCCGGCGATGTTCGCGATCGGCATGGTGCAGCATTGGCTGTTCGATCGCTTCAAGGTCAACGAGCTGGCGTCGCTGCTGATCACCTTCAGCTTCGCCATCATCCTCGAGGTCGCTATCCAGCTTTACTGGACCGCCGACTACCGGCGCTTCGAGACGCACTATTCGACGCTGTCGATCAAGGCCGGCCCATTCTTCATTCCCGTCCTCGAACTGGTGCTGTGCATGGTAGCCGGTGTCCTCGCCTGGGGGACATGGCTGTGGCTGCGCAGGACCTATGTCGGCAAGGCGCTGCGCGCGGCGGCCGAGGACGCCGACATCGCGGCCGCCTATGGCGTCGATCACAGGAAGCTCGCCTATCTGCTGTCAGGCATGGGCGCGGCCTATGCAGGCATCGCCGGCTGCTTCATCGCGCTCATCGCGACCTTGGCGCCGGCCCAGATCTGGGCGTGGCTGGGCGTCGTGTTCGCCGTGGTCATCATCGGCCGGCTGGGCAATCCCTTGGGAGCGCTGCTGGCCGGCATGCTGATCGGCGCCAGCGAGTCACTCGCCATGGCCGTGTTCAGCCCGGCCTGGGCGCCGGTCGTGTCCTTCTCCGTGCTGATCGCGATCCTGCTCTGGGATCCGGAATGGCTATGAGCCCGGCGCGCGATCTTCCGAAGGCCGTGGCGGCCCTTGGCGTCGTCGCGCTGGCCTTCGTGCCGGCGGCGGGGATGCCCGCCTTCTACGAGTCCTTCTTCTATCTCGTCTTCTTCTGGGTATCGCTGTCGACGAGCTGGGCGCTGCTGAGCGGCTTCGCCGGCTACTTCAGCCTGGGGCATGCCGCCTTCTTCGGCGTCGGCATGTACACGACGGCGGCGCTGACGACCAAATTCGAAGTGCCCTTCCTCGCGACCATACCGCTGGGCGCGGGCCTCGCGGCGCTGCTGGCGGCGAGCATCGGCGCCGTCGTGTTCCGCCTGCGCCGGCTGCGTGGCGAGCTGTTCGCGCTGCTGACGCTCGCCGTCACCTTCGTGATCGCGACGATCATCCTCAACACGCCGATCGACGGTGGAGCCGGGGTGTTCATGAGCGCGGTGCCGCTGCCTGCCCTGACGTCGACGCCCACCGGCACGATCTACATCCTGGGCTTCATCATGTGCGTGATCACCCTGGCAACCGCCTGGTGGGTAGCGCACGCTCGACTGGGCATGGGGCTGTTCGCGATCCACGACGACGAGGACGTGGCGGAGGTCAAGGGCGTGCCGACCTTCCGCTACAAGATCGTGGCCTTCGCCCTGTCGGGCGGCATCGCCGGCGCGGTTGGCAGCATCCATGCCATGTATGTCGGCTTCCTCACCGTGGCCGGCACGTTCGAGCTGTCGGTGCCGCTGTTCGTCGTCCTGATGAGCGTGCTGGGCGGGGCGCGGCACTGGTTCGGGCCGGCGATCGGGGCCACCGTCATCACCGCGCTGCTCTACGCCTTCATCAGCGGCGGCGAGGCCATCATGGGTCGCGCCATCGTCGGCCTGGTGCTGATCGTCGCCATCCTGTGGCTGCCGGACGGTGTGGTCCCCGCCCTGCAGAAGTGGCGTCGGCGCCACCGCGCCGCGCCCGCGCAGGCCGTGCGGCGCGCCGAGGTCGTGCCGGTCATGCCGTCGGCGCCGCCGGCCATCGGGCAGCGCGACATTCTCGAGGTTCGCGGCGTCACCAGGCGGTTCGGCGGCCTGCAAGCGCTCGCCGGCGTCGACCTCGGCGTGCGCGAGGGCGAGATATTCGGGCTGGTCGGTCCGAATGGCTCGGGCAAGACGACGCTGATCAACGTCATCTCCGGCTTCTATCCCCTGACCAGCGGTACCATTACCGTCGATGGCGCCGAGATCGGCCACGCGCCGGCGCACGAGATCGCCCGCCGCGGCGTCGCGCGGACGTACCAGATACCGCGGCCTTTCGCGAACATGACGGTGCTCGATAACGTCATGCTGTGCGCGACGTTCGGCGGGCCCGTGCGGTCGAGGGCGGAGATCCGGGACGAATCGGTGCATTGGATCGGCTTTACCGGCCTCGCCGGCAAGGAGGAGGCGATGCCGGCGGAGCTGAACCTGCACGAGCGCAAGTTCCTCGAGCTGGCGCGTGCGCTGGCCGCTCGTCCGAAGCTGCTGCTGCTCGACGAGGTGCTGTCCGGCCTCAATCCCGCCGAGGTCGACAACGCCATCCGCTTGGTGCGGGCCATCCGGGCGCAGGGCTCCACCATCGTCTTCGTGGAGCACCTGATGCGTGCGGTCGTCGAGCTGTCCGACAGGGTCGCCGTGCTCAACGAGGGCAAGCTGTTCGCGCTGGGGGCGCCGCGCGAGGTCATGCGCGACCCGCGCGTCGTCGGCATCTATCTGGGCAAGGCCTATGCTGCTTGAGATCCGCAACCTTCGTGCCGGCTATGGCGACGCTACGGCGATCTGGGATGTCTCGCTCGACGTCGATGCCGGCGAAATCGTGTCCGTGATCGGCCCCAACGGCGCCGGCAAGACGACGCTGATCAACACCCTTGCCGGCCTCCTGCGCTGCCGCAGCGGCGAGCTGCGTTTCGACGGCGCCGACATGACGCGGGTCCGTGCCCACGACTATTGCAGCCATGGCATCGCGCTGGTGCCGGAGGGCCGTCGGCTGTTCACGAAGATGTCGGTCGAGGAGAATCTCGAGCTGGGTTGCTACCTCTCCGCGGCGCGCGCCCACCGGCAGGCATCGCTCGACCAGGTCTACGGCCTCTTTCCGATCCTGCGCGAAAAGCGTCTGCAGCCGGCCGGGGAGCTGTCGGGCGGCCAGCAGCAGATGGTGGCCATCGGGCGGGCCCTGATGGCGAGACCGCGCATCGTGCTGTTCGACGAGCCGTCCCTGGGACTGGCGCCCACGATCGTTGACGACATGTTCGACATCATCGGGCGGGTGCGGGATCAGGGGGCGGCGGTCCTGCTGGTCGAGCAGAACGTGCTCAAGGCGCTGGAGGTCGCAGACCGCGCCTACGTGCTGGAACAGGGCCGAATCGTCGGCACCGGTCTGCCGGACGATCTGGTAAGACAGCCTCATATCCGCGAAGCCTATCTGGGCGTTTGAGGACGAACGATGAGGACGACATGGCCAAGATCCTGAAGATGCCGCTCGAGGCCACTGGCCAGGCCCCGGCGGCGACCACTGCGCCACAGGACGTGCTGTCCGAGGACGCCGCGACCTTCGACGTCCTGCGCCGCATGCGCGAGGACATCCTGTGCTGCGTACTGAAGCCCGACCAGCGGCTTCGCTTCGGCGAGCTGCGCCAGCGTTATGACACTTCCGTGGGCACGTTGCGGGAAGCGCTTTCGCATCTGGTCTCGGAGGGGCTGGCGCGCACCGAGGCCGGCCGCGGCTTCAGCGTCGCGCCGATCTCCCTGGCCGACTTCCTCGATCTCAGCGAACTGCGCGTCTACCTGGAGACGCGGACTCTCGCCGACGCGATCCGCCATGGCACCGATGCCTGGGAGGCCGAGATCGTGAGTGCGCACTTCCTGCTGAGCAAGCTCGCGCCGCCCAAGACCGACGATCCGGTCAGCGTCAAGCGGGAGTGGGGAAAGCGGCACAAGCGCTTCCACGATGCGCTGGTCGCGACCTGCACGTCGCCGTGGTCCCTGCATTTCCGGAGCGAGCTGTTCGACCAGGCGCGGCGCTACCACTGGCTGACCATGATCCATGCCCGCTCGCGGCGGCGCAACGAGCACCTGGAGCTGCGCGACGCGGTGCTGGCGCGCGACGTCGATCTCGCCTGTGAGCTGATCGAGAAGCACATCCGCACGACGGTGGAGCAGGCCGCCTCGGAGGTGCCGGGGCTGGCGATGGACACGGCGCAGGGTTCGCGCCGCCGCAGGAGCTGACGGACGGGTCGAATTTCGGCAGTGCACGTACGAGGGATGGAAGCGTCATGAGCAAATACGGAATCGGACAGCCGGTCCTGCGATTCGAAGATCCGCGCCTGCTGCGCGGGCAGGGCCGGTTCGTCAATGACGTGAACCTTCCTGGCCAGGTTCATGCCGTGTTCGTCCGCTCCCCGCACGCGCATGCCAGGATCCGGTCGATCGACATCGAGGCGGCGAAGCTCGCGCCCGGCGTGGCCGCCGTTCTGACGGGCCACGACGTGGTGGCCGACGGCCTCGGCATGCCCAAGGCCAACGTGCCGCGCAAGCGGCCTGACGGGAAGCCGATGTTCGCTCCGCAGCGGCCGGCGCTGGTCACCGACCGCGTGCGCTATGTCGGCGATCCGGTCGTCATGGTGGTGGCCGACACGCTGGCGCAGGCGAAGGACGCCGCAGAACTGGTGAACGTCGAGTACGAACCGCTGCCATCCGTGACGGCGACGGAGGACACGGTCAAGCCGGGTGCGCCTGCGGTCTGGGATGAATGCCCGGACAACATCTCGAACTTCATCGAGCGGGGCAATAAGGCGGCGACCGAGGAGGCCTTCAGGTCGGCGGCGAAGGTGGTCCGCCGCCGCTACGTCATCAGCCGCGTGCACGCGCAGTACATGGAGCCGCGCGGCACGCTCGCCACCTACGACGAGGGCGAGGACCGCATGGTCCTCTATGCCGACGTCCAGTATCCCCATCGTGTCCGCAACATGCTGGCCCAGAACGTCTTCAAGGTGCCTGAGAGCAAGATGCGGGTGATCGCCCAGGATGTCGGCGGCGGCTTCGGCACCAAGGGCTGGCAGTATGTCGAGCACCGCCTAACCCTGTGGGCGGCACGCAAGCTGCGGCGGCCGGTCAAGTGGACCTGCGAGCGCAGCGAGGCCGTGATGGCCGACGAGCATGGCCGCGACAATATCGGCGAGATCGAGCTGGCGCTCGACAAGGACAACAGGTTCCTCGCGCTGCGGCTCGAGATGCTGGCCAATATCGGCGCCTATGTCGGCTCGGACCGCAATCTGCTGTCGCCCTTCGGCATGATCGGGACGGTGCTGGGCGTCTATCTGATCCCCAAGGCCTACATCAACGTCGTGGGCGTGCTGTCCAACACCAACCCGACGGCACCGTATCGCGGCGCCGGCCGGCCGGAAGCGATCTACCTGATCGAGCGCCTGGTCGACGATGCGGCGCGCGAGCTCGGCGTCGATCGCATCGAGCTGCGGCGCAGGAACATGCTGCCCGAGTCCATGCTGCCCTATCAGAGCCCGGTGGGGCCGTTCTACGACTGCGGCCAGTTCGAGAAGAACCTCGACATGGCCCTCGAGCTGGCTGACGTGGCGGGGTTTGCGGCGCGCCAGGCCGAGTCGAAGCAGCGAGGTCGGCTGCGCGGTCTCGGGGTGATCAATGCCATCGAGCAGGCGGCCGGCACGGCGCAGCCGGAATATGCCGAGATCCGCTTCAATCCCGGCGGCACGGCAGCCTTGCTGATGGGCACCAAGGCCCAGGGGCAGGGCCACGAGACCATGTTCAAGCAGATCCTCAACGAACGCCTGGGCATCGACCCCGCCGACGTGCAGTTCATCGACGGCGATACCGACCGCGTCGCCTTCGGCATGGGCACCAACGGCTCGCGCTCGACGGTGCTGGGCGGCTCGGCACTTTTCCTCGCCGCCGGCAAGGTCATCGAGAAGGGCAGGAAGCTCGCCGGCCACCTCCTGGAGGCGGGCGAGCAGGACATCGAATTCGGGGATGGCACCTTCACCGTCAAGGGCACCGACAGGAAGGTGTCGCTGAAGCAGGTGGCGATGGCGGCATTCAACCCCACCAAGTGGCCCAAGGGCTTCGAAGGCGGCCTCTACGAGAACGCGACCTATCTCGGCCAGAAGGACACCTTCCCCAATGGCTGCCACGTCTGCGAGGTCGAGGTCGATCCGGAGACGGGCGAGACCAGGCTCGACCGGTATGCCGTGGTCGACGACGTCGGCACGGTGATGAACCCGATCGGCCTCAAGGGGCAGATCCATGGCGGCGTGGCGCAGGGCGTCGGGCAGATCCTGGGCGAGCAGGTGGTGTGGGACAGGGAGAGCGGCCAGCTGCTGACCGCGAGCTTCCTCGATTATGTCATGCCGCGCGCCGACACGATGTGCAGCATGGAGGTCAAGAGCAATCCGGTGCCCACGCAATACAACCCCCTGGGCGCCAAGGGGGCAGGCGAGGCCGGCACCGTGGGCGCCATGCCCGTGGTCATGAATGCCATCATGGACGCGCTGGCGCCGCTCGGTGTCGGCGACGTGGCCATGCCCGCGACGCCGTTGAATGTGTGGCAGGCGATCCAACAAGCGAGAAAGTAGGGGGAGCGAAATGAGCGTACTCGAAGGGCCGCGCCGGGAGATCCGGCGCGTCGTGTGGAATGGCAGCGAGCATTGGACCGAGTTCAGGGATGGCCGCATCGTGTTCGCCGACGGCCGCAGCTGCGGCGAGGACGAGGTCGTGCACCTGCCGCCGTGCAACCCGACCAAGATCATCTGCGTGCACGTGAACTACATCTCGCGCTACTACGAGTTCAACAACACGCGCACACCGCCCAGGTCGCCGACCTATTTCCAGAAGCCCCTGACCGCGCTGAACGCCCACAAGGGCGAGCTCATCCGGCCGCATGGCTACAAGTACGTGAACTACGAAGGCGAGATGGCCGTCGTGTTCGGCAAGGTGACGCGCAACGTGACGCGGGAGGAAGCGTGGGACTGCATCGCCGGCTTCGCGCCGGCCAACGATTTCGGCTGCCACGATTTCCGGGATACCGATGCGGGATCGATGTTGCGCGTGAAGGGCATGGACGGCTTCTGCCCCATCGGGCCGGGGCTGGTCTCTGGCGTCGACGTGCGCCAGTCGACCCTGCGCTCGTACCGGAACGGCCGGCTGGTCCAGGAAGGTGCGATCAGCGAGCAGATCTTCGACTGCGGCTACCTGATTGCGGATCTTGCGCGCCACATGACCTTCCTGCCCGGTGACATCCTGCTGACAGGCACGCCCGCCAACTCGCGCCCGCTCGACGTTGGCGATACGATCGATGTCGAGGTGACGGACGTCGGCCGGCTTTCCAACAAGGTCGTCGAAGTGCCGGCCCCGCGTTCGAACGACGGCTTCCCGGCCAGCCCGGACAGCGATGCCGTGCGACGGGTCGCCCTGGGCAACGAGGAGCGCCTGCCGGACAAGCTCAAGACCAAGGCATAGCAAGAAGACGATGCCGCAAGCCTGGAGGAAACGATGGTCGCGATCAGAGCTGCAGAGTTCGCGTTCCCGCGCCTGGAGGCGCCGGACCTCGATGAGATGGAGGAATTCCTTACGCACTTCGGCCTGATCCGCGCCGAGCGGACGCCGGATGCGCTCTACATGCGCGGCGCCGACGGCCATCATCACCTGCACGCCGTGCACAAGGGCGGTACGAAGTTCATCGGCTTCGCCTATCACGCCGAAAGCGAGGATGACCTGAAGCGCCTGGCCGGACTTCCGGGCGCATCGGGCATCGAGGCCGTCGACGAGCCGGGCGGCGGCAAGCGGGTGCGGCTGACCGAGCCGAACGGCTACCGGATCGAGGTCATTCACGGGATGGAAACCGTGCCCCCGACCACTGTCGAGCGCGACCCGGTGAATACCGGCGGCGATCCGCTGCGGCGCAAGGGCCGGCTGATGCGCCTCGGCAAGTCGCCGACGCCCATCCAGCGCATCGGGCACGGCGTGCTGGCGACTCCCAGGCTCAAGGAGACGGTTGCCTGGTTCCGTGAGACGCTGGGCATGATCCGCTCGGACGACGTCTATGCAGGGGACAAGGAAAACGTGATCGGCGCCTTCAGCCGCCTGGATCGCGGCGACGACTACGTCGACCACCACGTCCTGTTCTGCGTCCACAACGAGAAGACCGGCCTGAACCACGTCTCCTACGAGGCCCAGGACATCGATGCCGTCTTCCAGGACCACGAATACATCAAGGGCCTGGGCAAGTACGAGCATATGTGGGGCATCGGCCGCCATTTGCTCGGCAGCCAGGTCTTCGACTATTGGTCGGACCCGTGGGGCCGCGTGCACGAGCGCTGGGCCGACACCGATCGTCTGAATGCGGCCAACGGAGGGAATCTCCTCAGTGTCGAGGAGGGCTTCCAGTCGCAATGGGGCGACCGGCCGCCGGACCGTTTCATCGGACACGCCAGCCCCTGAGCCGACCGTCGGAAACCAAGGAGGAATCCGTGTCCAAACCACCCGTCTCGTCGTCGGCAGCGCGCGATGCGCTGCGTTCGTTCGCGCCCAAGCTGGTCGATCTCACCGACAACGTGCTGTTCGGTGACGTCTGGGAGCGACCAGGCCTGTCCAAGCGCGACCGCAGCCTGATCACTTGCGCGGCGCTGATCGCGCTCAACCGCACCGAGCAGCAGACCGGGCATTTCCAGCGTGCCCTCAATAACGGCGTCACGAAGGAAGAGCTGCTGGAGGCCATCACGCATCTCGCCTTCTACGGCGGCTGGCCGGTCGCCATGTCGGCGGCCAACGTCGCCAAGAAGGTGTTCGAAGGGGGAGAACAGAAGTGAAGCTTTGCTATTTCGACGACTGGCGGATCGGCGTCATCAAGGGCGATACCGTCGTCGACGTGACCGATGCGGTGAAGGACATACCGCATCTCGAGCCGCGGGGCCTGATGATCGGCCTCATCGAACGCTGGGATGCGTACAAGGCCAGGGTCGAGAAGGCGGCTGCCGACGGCAAGGGCGTGCCGCTGAAGGGCGTGCGGCTGCGGCCGCCGGTCCCCAAGCCGGGCAACATCGTCTGCATGGCCGTGAACTACATGGAGGACGGCACCCTCAAGGAGAAGCCGCCGATCAACGCCTTCCACAAGGCGGCGACGGCGGTGATCGGCGAGGGGGACACGATGGTGCTGCCGGACGTGCCGGCCACCATCTTCGAAGGCGAGGCCGAGCTCGGGCTCGTGATCGGCAAGCGCGCGAAGCGGGTGAGCCAGGCCGACGCCATGAAGCACATCTTCGGCTATACGTGCTTCATCGACGGCTCGGCGCGCGGCCTGCCACCGCCCAATAACGTCTTCTTCCAGGTGAAGTCGCGCGACACCTTCGCGCCGATCGGCCCCTGCATCGTGACGGCCGACGAGATCGCCGATCCCCAGAACCTCGCCATCGAGCTCAAGAACAATGGCGAGGTGATGCAGAAGTTCAACACCAGCGACATGGCGCACCCGATACCGCGCTGCATCGAATGGGCGAGCTCGATCCACACCCTCGAGCCGGGGGACATCCTGGCCACCGGCACCAACCATCGCGGCCTGCATGCCTTCATGGACGGCGACCGGATCGAGCTCACCATCGAGAAGGTGGGCACGCTGCACATCGACGTGAAGGACGAGCACAAGCGCAAGTGGGCGCGCACCACTCGCTCGCAGCACAAGGACAAGGGGGGCGAAGGCCCCCATACGCCCCAGCTCTCGGGCAAGTACGCCAAATAGTTCGTTCACTCTGCCGATGCCTGGCAGAGGAGCGCGCATAGGAAAAGGCGCTGCGGTTGCCCGCAGCGCCTCTTCTGTTTCAGGGAGACCCGTCGTCTAGTGGGTCAGGGCCGGCGGTGCAGCCTGGACGGGGATCGCACGGGGCTTCTTCTCCTCCGGGATCTCGCGCTGCAGCTCGATCGTCAGCAGGCCGTTGGCAAGCTTCGCGCCCGTGACCTTGACATGGTCGGCGAGCTGGAAGCGGCGCTCGAAATTGCGCCCGGCAATGCCGCGATAGAGATACTGCTTCTCGTCCTGGCCGTTCTGCGCCGTCTGGCCGGTGACCAGGAGCTCGTTCTCCTTCTGGGTCACGTTCAGCTCGGCTTCGGCAAAGCCGGCCACCGCCATGACGATCCGGTAGGCGTTATCGCCCGCCTTCTCGATATTGTAGGGCGGATAGCCGTTCGTGCCGGACTGGCTGGCCACGGAATCGAGCAGGTCGAACACCCGGTCGAAGCCGACGGTGGCACGATAGAACGGTGAATAGTCGAAAGTACGCATGTTGATCATCCTCCGATGAGCGATGTGTCTGCTGTCCCAGCCCCGGGACGGGCACTGGAGACAGGCTGGATTTAGGTACGGCCGGCGGACCGTCAAGGGGACGAAAAATTTCCTTCCGGCGCGCCTGGACGGCAGGAAATGCTCGCCGCCGGGATACCTTCGGCAATTCAAGCCATGGCGGATATGCGAAGACAGGCCAGATCTTTTTCCGAGCCTTTTCGGTGTCCCCCTTTCGGTGTCGCATGGCCGAGATCCTTCGCAATCCCTCCAGCCGCCCCTGGCTTCTTTCGATCTCCCAGGCGGCAGGCATGCTGGCCATGAACATCCTGTTGCGGGCGGTCGTGGCGTGAAGCACCTGCCGATCTTCTTCGATGCGCGCGGGCGAACGATCGTGGTCGTTGGCGAAGGGCCTGCGGCCGATCGGCGTGCCGCCCTGGCCGGCTCCGCCGGCGCGCAGGTGCGTCGGGTGGCCGAGCTCTCCGGGGATGATCTCCGCGGCACGGCGGTGGCGTTCATCGCCACGGGCGACGAAGACCGGGACGGCTTTGCATCCCGGCTGGCCCGCGCCGCCGGTGTGCCGGTGAACGTCGCCGACCGGCCGGCGCTCAGCGACTTCATCATGCCCGCCATCGTCGATCGTGACGATGTCATCGTCGCCATCTCGACCGGCGGCGCGTCGCCGACACTCGCCGGCATCCTGCGGGGACGCATCGAGGCCATGCTGCCGGAACGCATCGGTGCCCTGGCGCGGCTCGCCGGGACGTTCCGCGCCCAGGTCAATGCGTTGCTCGGAGACCCGGCGCGGCGACGCGGCTTCTGGCGGCGCCTCGCCGCTGGCCCCGCGGCCCGGCTGACGCTGGCCGGCGACGACGCGACGGCGCGACGGGTTGCGCTCGCCGAGCTGGACGATGCCCGTCGCCGCCTGGCGCCTGCCGGCATCGCCCATATCGTCGGGGCGGGGCCGGGCGATCCCGACCTTCTCACCCTGCGCGCGGCGCAGCTTCTGCAGGAGGCCGACGCGATCCTCCATGACGAGCTGGTGCCGGCGCCGATCCTGGCGCGGGCACGGCGCGACGCCGAGTTCGTGCCGGTGGGCAAACGCAAGGGCCGGCGCGGCTGGACGCAGGACGAGATCAATGCCGAACTGGTGCGCCGCGTGCGCGCCGGCCAGGCGGTTGTGCGGCTGAAGGCGGGCGATCCCTTCATCTTCGGGCGCGGCGGCGAGGAGCTGGCGGCACTGCGCTCGGCCGGCCTGCCCGTGTCGATTGTCCCGGGCATCACCGCGGCGCTCGGCTGCGCGGCCTCGGCCGGCATCCCGCTGACCCATCGCCACCTGTCGTCTTCGGTGACCTTCGTGTCCGGACATGGCGCCGACGGCCGCGACGTGGCGTGGCCGGCGCTGGCCGCGCGAGGCCATACGGTCGCGCTCTACATGGCGGCGAGCGAGGCGGCGGCGGTCCACGAGCGCCTGCTGGCGGCGGGCGCCGACGCGGCGACGCCGGTTGCCTTCATCGAAAGCGGCACGCGGCCGGACGAGCGCGTTTCGACGGGCCGCCTCGGCGATCTGGCGCGGCTGGCCGCATCCCATGTCACGCGTCCGCAGGCGGGTCCCAGCCTGATCATCGTGGGCGACGTCGCCGCCTTTGCAGCGGCAGACCGTCCGAAACTCGCAGAGGTGTCCTGATGGCCAAGAACCTGAACGGCGAGCTGTCCGTCGTCTCGGCCAACCGTCTGGTCGACGGTGTGGTCGTGTTCCTCGACGATGCCGGGCAGTGGACGACGCAGCTCGACCGCGCTGCGGTCGCGCGCGATCCTAGAGGCGCCGAGATCCTGATGGAGCGCGCCCGCGCCGAGGCGTTCGGCGTGATCGACCCGTTCCTGGTGGCGGTCGCCGAGGACGACGCCGGACGCATCGAGCCGGTGAGCCTGCGCGAGAAGATCCGCGCGTCGGGGCTCACCTTCGACGCCATTGCCGCCGAGGCGGTGCGCTATGCCTGATACCCATTTCTATCGCTACGACGACTATGACCGCAGGCTGCTCGCCGAGCGGATCGCCCAGTTCCGTGATCAGGTCCGCCGCCGGCTCGCCGGCGAGCTCACCGAGGAGCAGTTCAAGCCGCTGCGGCTGCAGAACGGGCTTTATCTGCAGCTCCATGCCTACATGCTGCGGATCGCCATCCCCTATGGCACGCTGTCGACGCGTCAGTTGCGCAAGCTGGCCGACATCGCGCGCCGCTTCGATCGCGGCTACGGCCACTTCACGACCCGCCAGAACCTGCAGCTCAACTGGATCCGGCTCGAGGACGCACCCGATGCGCTGGCGGCGCTGGCCGAGGTCGATATGCATGCCATCCAGACCTCGGGCAATGTGATCCGCAACGTCACCGCCGACCATTTCGCTGGCGCCGCGATCGACGAGATCGAGGATCCCCGGATCTGGTGCGAGATTGTGCGCCAGTGGTCGACCCTGCACCCCGAATTCAGCTTCCTGCCACGCAAGTTCAAGATCGCCATCACCGGCTCGCCCAACGACCGGGCGGCCGTCCGCGTGCACGACATCGGCCTGCGGCTGTGGTGCAACGATGCCGGTGAAGTTGGATTCGAGGTCATCGTGGGCGGCGGTCTTGGCCGTACGCCGATGATCGGCAAGACGCTGCGCGCGTTCCTGCCGCGCGACGAGCTGCTCGCCTATCTCGAAGCGACGCTGCGCGTCTACAATCGCTACGGCCGGCGGGACAATCTCTACAAGGCGCGCATCAAGATCCTGGTCCACGAGATCGGCGAGGAGAAGATGCGCGAGGAGGTCGAGGCCGAGTACGCCGCGATCCGGGACGGCGCGCTGAAGCTGCCCGCCGCCACCATCGAGGCGATCACGCGCCAGTTCGCGCCGCCCGTTCTGCCGCGGCGGCCGGCCGTCTCCGCCGAGGTCGAGGCACTCAAGCTCGAGGACCGCGACTTTGCGCTATGGCTCAAGTCCAACGTCGCACCGCATCGGGTCCCCGGCTACGCCATCGTCACGGCGTCCCTGAAACCGGCGGGTGCCCCGCCGGGCGATGCCAGCGCCGTGCAGATGGAGGGCGTTGCCGACATCGCGGAGCGTTACAGCCAGGCCGAGATCCGCGTCAGCCACGAGCAGAATCTCGTCCTGCCGCATGTTGCGGTAGAAGACCTGCCGGCCGCATGGCGTGCCCTGGGCGAGCTGGGCTTCGCCGAGGCCAATGTCGGCAAGATCACCGACATCATCGCCTGCCCGGGCCTCGACTACTGCGCCTTGGCCAATGCCCGTTCCATCCCCGTGGCGCAGCGCCTGTCGATGCATTTCGCCGGAATCGCGCGGCAGCACGACATCGGCGATCTCAAGATCAAGATCTCGGGCTGTATCAACGCCTGCGGCCATCACCATGTCGGGCACATCGGTATCCTCGGCGTCGACAGGAACGGCGTCGAACTCTACCAGATCAGCCTCGGCGGCGATGTCGACTTCGGCAAGACGGCGCTGGGCGGAATCCTGGGCCCGGCCGTGACCGCGGACAAGGTGGTCGAAGCGGTGGATGCCGTGGTCGCGACCTATCTCGACAAGCGCACCGCGGGCGAACGCTTCGTGGAGACCTACCGGCGCATCGGCGCCCAGCCGTTCAAGGAGAAAGTCTATGCCGCTGTTTAGCGAACGCGACACGCCGTCCGTTCTCGAGGCGCTGCCTTTCGCCGAATGGCAGCAACGACCGGCCTGGCCGGCCGTGGCTCTGGCGAATTCCGACCCCGTCGAGGATCTCGCGCCGCATGTCGGCCGGCTGAGGCTGGTCGTTCTGAACTTCCCCAAGTTCAGCGACGGCCGCGGCTACAGCCAGGCCCGGCTGCTGCGCGGCCGCCTGGGTTATGCCGGCGAGCTGCGGGCCGTCGGCAACGTACTGCAGGACCAGCTTCCCTTCCTGCTGCGCTGCGGCTTCGACTCCTTCGAGAGCGAGCAGAAAGGATTCGGCGAGGCGCTGGCGAAAGCGCGTACGCTGTTCAGCGTCGTCTACCAGCCGGCCGAGGATGGCCGGGTGCCCGCGGCACTGCTGCGTCTCGGGCGGCAGCCGACGACTCCACCCTGACGCCATCGCCTGTGTTCGATATCCGACGGGGGAGCAGGCCATGGCAGGCAAAGGAGGGGCCTCAGGGCGCCCTCCTTGGCCTTCGGCCGCCTACCGCATCCGCTGCAGGAGCTTGTCGCGCACGACGGGATCGTACTGCGCCACCTCGATGATGCCGACATACTCGTCGACCGACAGTCCCTGGTCGGTCACGGCCTTGGTCATCGCGTCGGCAGCCTCGTCGGCCAGCTTTCCTTTTTCCGACTCCGGCGCACCGGCCAGCTTCTCGTCGTAGGCGGACTTGATCGCCGATACGTTCTTCACGGCCACGGCGGTGGCGTCGAGCTTCTTCTCGGAGATGTCGGAGGGTTTGACCTTGTACTGAGGCGTCGTCGGCGCAGTCCCCTGCGCATGTGCGGCGGCTATAGGCAACGTCGTGACGGCTGCGGCGGTGAGGATCGCAGCCAAGGTTCCCGCGAGTCGAATTGATCGCATGTCGGATCTCCTTCGAGTTGAGGGGGTCTGGCGACGGGGTTACTGGCGACTGTCTGTCTCGAGGTCGACGACAGTGGCCGTTGCCTCGGGCTGGTGAGGCTGCAGGCTCTGGCCGGTGTCGTCGGTCCAGCGGGCGAGGCTGACCCCCATGCCGAGGCGGCCATCCGCTTCTCCTTCCTCGATCGGCTCGACGATGCTGAGGCCCCGTGCATCGAGGATATAGGTGTGGCTGCCGAACAGCCGCTCCAGTTGCGGCACGAGCGGATGCTCCGCAGGAATGGCCTGGGCATTCAGGGCTTCGGTATTCAGCTTCTGCAGCGTCCGCTCGATTTGTGCGGCGTTCATCTTCATCGCACGCTCCTGTCTGGTGGGGAGAATATCGGTCGCGAGGTGCTGCGTCGGTCGGCCTTCCGCCCGGTATGCCTCTGGCATGGGGTGGTAGTCGCGGCTCTGTGTCGACGCCTTGTCTTACCTAAGGCCGTGAGGCCAATGGTCAACCCGTCGGATGGTGGGAAACGAACCCACTCTCGCGGCGGCCGGGCGTTCAGCAACGAACCGGAACGCCCTCGTGTTCCAGCAGCCACTTCTTTCGAGGCAGGCCGCCGCCGTAGCCGGTCAGTGTCCCGTTCGAGCCGATGACGCGATGGCACGGGACCACGATGCTGATGGGGTTCTGGCCGTTTGCGAGACCCGCCGCGCGGATCGCCGTGGGCTTGCCGATGCGTTGCGCCAGTTCGGCATAGGAGATCGTGCGTCCGGCGGGAATTTCCCGCAGAGCGCGCCATACGCTGCTTTGAAAGGGGCTGCCCGTGGTCTCCACCGCCAGGGAAGCGATCACACCGATGTCACCGCGGAAGTAGGCGCGCATCGCCTTCGTGAGACCGCCTGGATCACTTGCTGCATCCATCGTGTATCTGCCGCGTCCGTAGTAGCGATCCAGCAGCAGGCGCATGCGCGGCTCGTGATCGGTCCAGTCGATGCTGCGCAGACGGCCATGTCCGTCGGCGATGATCAGCAGTTCACCGATCGGCGTCGCCAGCCGGTCGACCAGCAGAGGCAGCGGCTCAGCCATGGACGGCCCTTTCGAGATGTTGTGCGGCGTAGGCCTGCCACGGACGCCAGGCCGCCGGGGCATTGGTGGAGGCGAGCGTCACCGTCTCGTTCTCCCAGTCGCCCGGTGCGCGCAGGCCCGGCCGCTTCCTGATGAGCGGCGCGAGTCTTGGGTCGCGCGCCAGGTGGCTGTCGATCGTTGCGATATCGGCGCCGAGGTCGAATACGCGCCGGACGCGCGTCACGATCGACGGCAGGGCCTTCACCGAGGGGAAGCGGATGGTTGCCAGCACGGAGTGCCTCGCAGGCAGATGCGCCACCGTCACATGGCCGCTTTGTCCTTCGACGTCGACGCGGCGATGCCAGCGGCCGTCCTCGATCCATTCGCTGCCGGCGGACGCACCCGCCGTCGCGCGCGACGACAGCGCCGAGAGCATGCCCGGCCAGTCGTAGGGCGGCCGATAGGCCAGCCGCAGCGTCACGCCGTCGCGTGCCGACGTATCGGGGCCGCTTCGTCGGCGCAGGGCGCTGGGCGGCCGTCCGAACAGGGTTCGGAAGGTCTCGTTGAAGCGCCGCACGCTGCCGAATCCCGACGCCAGCGCCACCTCGGCCATCGGCAGATGCGTGTCGTGCAGAAGCTGCTTGGCGAACAGGACGCGGCGTGTCTGTGCCACGGCGATCGGCGAGGCGCCGAGATGGCGCTGGAACAGCCGGCGCAGCTGCCGGCTGCCGACGCCGAGCCGTGCCGCCAGCCGCTCGATGTCCGTATCCTCGCCATCGAGCGCGCCGTCGGAAATCAGCGCCAGTGCGCGGTTCACGGTGTTGGCCGTGCCGCGCCAGAAGGCGAGACCCGGCGCGATCTCGGGGCGGCAGCGCAGACAGGGGCGGAAGCCTGCCTCCTGCGCCGCCGCTGCCGAGGCGAAGAAGCGGCAATTCTCGAACCTGGGCGTGCGCGCCGGGCAGATCGGCCGGCAGTAGATGCCGGTCGACGTCACCCCGACGAACACGCGGCCGTCGAAGCGGGCGTCACGCGTCTGGAAAGCGCGGTAGCAGGTGCGGCGGTCGAGCAGTTCCATGGCGCCATTCTTCCATGGGGCCGGCGGCAGTGCTCGCGGTTTTCGGACCTCTATGAGGGCGGCAGGGACAGGCGGCGGCCGATGCCGATGTTCTCGAGAAAGGCCTCGTCATGGCTGACCACCAGCAGAGCCCCGTCGTAGGCGCGCAGTCCTGCCTCGACCGCCTCCAGGGAGTCGACGTCCAGATGGTTGGTGGGCTCGTCCAGCACCAGCAGGGGCGGTGGCCGCATGCCGCCCACGACGCAGGCCAGCGCTGCCCGCAGCATCTGGCCGCCGCTCAGCGTTCCCGCGACCTGCAGGGCGGCGTCGGCGCGGAACATCAGGCGCGCCAGCGCGGCACGGCAGGCATTTTCGTCGGTCCCGGGGTTCAGCCGGCGGAAGTTGTCGCGGATGGAGATCGCTGGATCCAGAAGGCTCACGTGCTGGTCGAGCATGGCCGTATCGGGAATGACATGCACATGGCCCGCGGCGGGCTGAAGCCGCCTTGTCGCCAGCGCGAGCAGGGTGCTCTTGCCGCTGCCGTTCGGCCCGGTGACCGCTACGCGTTCGGGACCGACGATGCCGAACGACAGGTCTCGAATGACCGGCAGCCTGCCGGCATGGCCGAAGGTCACGCGGTCAAGGCGCAGCACGGTGCGCCCTGCCGGCAGGCCGGTCGATGCCAGCGCGACGGTGATGGGCTGCAGAACCTCGATGCGTGCCCTGGCGGCCGTCGCTTCGGCCAGCGCCTGGGACCGCCGCCGTTCGGCCAGACGCACGTTGCCGCCGCCGGTCGCTTCACTGCGCTCCTTCTGGCCGCCCAGCAGGATGCGCGGTGCGCCGCCTTTCGATGCGCGCTTTCGTCCGGCGCCGTCCTTGCGCGCCTTGCGTTCGGCCATGGCCTGGGCGTCCTCGTCGATTCCGGCGATCCGGCGTTCGGCCGCCTCGAGGTCGTAGCGTGCAGCGGCCAGTTCCAGCGCGCGGCGCTCCCGATAGACGCTCCAGTTGCCGCCGTAGCGGGTCGCGCCGACGGAGGTCAGTTCGACGATCGCATCGACCGTTTCGAGGAGTTCGCGATCGTGGCTGACGATGAGGGCGCCGCCAGGCCACGTGGACAGCAGGTCGATCACGGCGTGGCGGCCCTGCCGATCGAGATTGTTGGTCGGCTCGTCCAGCAACAGGAAATCAGGCTCGTCCAGCAGCAAGGCCGCCAGCCCCGCGCGGGTGCGCTGCCCGCCGGACAGCGCGTCGAGTGGCGTCTGGAGATCGGCGTCCAGGCCGGTGCGTGCCAGGGCAGCGGCGATTCGTGCCTCCAGGGTCCAGTCCGCGATGGCAAGCTCGTCGACGCTCGCCTCGCCGGCTTCCGCCCGCTGCAGCACGGCCAGCGCGTCGCGGACTCCGAACAGGTCCGCCACGGTCTCGTTCTGGCCGACCTGCACCACCTGGCGCAGAACGGCGATCTTTCCGCGGACGTCGACCGTGCCGGCTTGTGGAGGCAACCGTCCTTCGATCAGCGCGAGCAGGGTCGACTTGCCGACGCCGTTGCGTCCGACGAGACCCGTGCGTTCGCGCTCGAAGCCGAGATGAAGGTCAATGAAAAGCGGGCGACCGTCCGGGGTCGACCAGGTGAGACCGGAAACCGCGATGGATGCAGGCATGGAGCGGGAACTCTGCGATGGCAAGACGGGCGAGTATTGCGATCGGCAGATGATCCACGGCGCACGCATCCTTCTGGAGGGGAGGGGACCTGTTTGTAGCGCCCGATCGTGGCGCAACCAAGGTGAATTGACCCGCGGTCCGGAACATGATCATTCGGCCGGCATGGCGGAGGAAACGGCGCCGCAGCAGACGGCGGACACGGGCTGGAGCGCATTGCTGCAGCCGGCATGGCTGTCGGCGGTGTCGGTCCTCGTGGGCGGCGTGCTGCTGCATTCCATGAACGTGCTGATGCTCGCCACCGTCCTGCCGAGCGTCGTTGAGGAGGTCGGCGGTGCTCCCCTGATGAGCTGGACGAGCACGGCCTTCCTCGCCTCGTCGATCATCGCGGCCACCTGCACCGGCTATCTCGCGTCCATCGTCGGCGCACGCACCGTCTTCTGCGCCGGCGCACTGATCTTCGGGGCCGGCGCCCTCGTCTGCGCACTGGCCCCGGCGATGGGGCAGGTCGTGGCCGGCCGTTTCGTCCAGGGATTCGGCGGCGGATTGCTGACCGCGATGGCGTACGTGCTGGTGCGCAACACCTTTCCCGACAGGCTATGGGCGCGCGCTTTCACCTTGCTGTCGGGCGCCTGGAGCATGTCGATCCTGGTCGGGCCCATGGTCGGCGGCCTGTTCGCCCGCTACGGTGACTGGCGCGGCGCCTTCTTCCTCGTGGCGGCGCTGGGCTGCGTGCTGGCGCTGGTCGCGCTGCTCGCGCTTCCGCGCGCCGCGACCGCCGGCGGAGCGCCGAAGGTGCCGGGCCTCCGCGTGCTGCTGATCTGCCTCGCCATTGCGGCAATGTCGCTCAGTGCGGTGGTCGGCCAGCCGCTCGGCAAGGCCGGCCTCTTCGTCCTGGCGCTGGCGGCGCTGGTCGCGATTCTCCTGCTCGATCGCCGCGCCGCGCGGCCGCTCCTGCCGAGCGATGCCTTCTCGTTCGGGTCGCTTACGGGCGCCGGGCTCTGGCTCGTGCTGCTGGTCTCGATCGCCTACAGCCCGATCCAGATCTTCCTGCCGATCTTCCTGCAGGTGCTGCACGGCCTTGATCCGCTGGGCGCCGGCTACATGGTGGCGGGCGCCTCGTTCGGATGGACCGCCGTGTCGCTGGTGGTGGCGGGCTTCTCGGGCGATCGGGCCGACAGGCTGCTGATGCTGGGGCCGATGGTCATGGGGCTCGGCCTGCTCGGCATCGCGCTGCTGATGCCGCTGTCGCCGGTGCTCGTCGTGTTGCCGGCCATCGTTCTGGCGGGCAGCGGCATGGGAGCGTGCTGGGCGTTCATCGCCCACAAGGTGATGACCGGCGCGCGGACCGGGGAGGAGGATATCGCCGCGTCCTCTGTCGCCACGGTGCAGCAGACCGGCTTCGCGTTGGGTGCCGCGCTGGCCGGCCTCGTCGCCAACGTCGCAGGACTGTCCGGTGGCCTCGCCCGATCCGATGTGGCGAGTGCAGCCCTGTGGGTACCGGCCTGCTTCGTGTTGGCGGCTCTGGGGGCGGCGCTCGTCGGCCGTCGCGTGCTGCGCCTGGCGGCGTGATCCTGGCGCTTGTTGGCAACTGCTGTCGCGAAGCCGTCGTTACTGGTGCTCATCTCCCATGGAGGCACCATGAGCGTGGACGATACCTGCACCCCGGTGCGGCCCCCGGGGCAGCCGGACAAGGACCCTCCCGAGAATGGAAGTCGTGCCCACCGGCGCGCGCTTCTTACCGGCGCGACGGGCTTGATCGCGGCCGTCGCTGCACCGGCATTGGCACAGGATCAGGCAGCGGCCCCCGGTCAACCCGCGTCTCCGGAAGACGGTCTGCAGAACCCGGTCGACCGATATCCAAGACCGCCATTCGAAGTGCAGCAGCAGCCCTGGCCGGGTCTCGCGAGCCGCATGGATCCACGCCCCGACCATGGCGAACGGAGCTACCGTGGATCGGGACGGCTGACCGGGCGCAAGGCTCTGATCACCGGCGGCGATTCCGGTATCGGCCGAGCAGCGGCGATCGCCTTCGCGCGTGAAGGCGCGGACGTCGCGATCAACTATCTGCCCGCCGAGGAGGAGGATGCCCGCGAAGTGGTCCAGCTCATCCGCGACGCGGGGCGCCGCGCCGTCACGCTGCCCGGCGATATCCGCGAGGAGGCGTTCTGCACCGGGCTGGTCGCCGATTCGGTCCGTGAGCTGGGCGGGCTGGATATCGTCGTCAACAATGCGGCGCGGCAGGTCTCGCAGGCCTCGATCGTCGACATCACCACCGAGCAGTTCGACGATACTTTCAAGACCAATGTCTACGCGCCCTTCTGGATCATGCGGGCGGCGGTGCCGCATCTGAAGCCGGGTTCGGCCATCATCAACACGGCCTCCGTCAACTCCTACGAACCGGGCGAGAACATCATCGACTACGCCGCCACCAAGGGCGCGATCATGATCCTGACCAAGGGACTGGCGAAGCAGCTCGCCGCGAAAGGCGTGCGCGTGAACGCCGTGGCGCCGGGGCCGGTCTGGACGCCCTTGCAGGTCACGGGCGGGCAGGCGCCGGATAACCTGCCGAACTTCGGCGCCAATACGCCGATGGGACGCCCGGGACAGCCGGCAGAGCTCGCCGGCCTGTTCGTCCTGCTGGCCTCGCCGGAGGCGAGCTACTCGACTGGCCAGGTCTTTGCCGCGGTCGGCGGGCGTGGCGGACCGTGACGCGCCTCGCGGCGATCGGTCAGCCGATCAGCCGGTGCGCCGGTGTTCCGAGAGGGCGTCGCCGAACGCCCTGAACAGGGTCCGATTGATGGGATTGGACTGCGGATCGTATTCGGCATGCCACTGCACGCCGAGTGCGAAGGTGGGGGCCTCGGCGATGCGGATCGCCTCGATGGTGCCATCCTCCGCGATACCCTCGATGACGACACGCTGGCCGGGGTCGAGGATGCCTTGGCCGTGGAGCGAGTTGACGCGGATCGATTCGCAGCCGAGCAGGCCGGCGAAGACTCCGCCGGGCGTCAGCCGCACCTCGTGACGGTCGGCGAACACGACCAGTGGATCGGGATGGATCTCGCCATTCTCCAGGCGCGGCATGCGGTGGTTCATGCGTCCCGGCAGTTCGCGGATCTCCGGATGAAGCGTCCCGCCGAACGCCACGTTCATCTCCTGCAGGCCGCGGCAGATGCCGAACACGGGAATGCCGCGCTCGACGCAGGCGGTGATCAGGGCGAGCGCCATCGCGTCGCGCTCCTGGTCGTAGGGCTCATGCTTGGGGTCGGGCTCAACCCCGAAGCAGGTCGGATGCACGTTGGCGCGGGCACCCGTGAGCAGGATGCCGTCCACCGTATCCAGGAGGGCGCCGATGTCCGTGATTTCGGGCGTGCCGGCAAACATCAGCGGCAGGGCGTTGGCGACTTCCGCAATGGCGCACAGGTTGCGCTGGCCGACGGCCTGAACGGCATGGCGATCGTTGACCATGTGCGCGTTGCCGATCACGCCGACCACGGGTTTTGCCACGCTTCGCATTCACGCTCGCTGTAGAAAATCCTTCTGTAAGTCTTACCCGCCAAGCTCATTTCATGCCAAGGCCAAAGCGTCCGACGGCGGCCTGCGCGATGGCACGTATGCAAGCGATGCAGCAAAGAGCGCCGCCAGCCGCTCGCGCCGAACTTCCTCCACCACGGTGATCCGGCAGGGTCCCAGGCGTCCCGACGGGTCCACGACCGTCATGCCGCGCGTCAGCCCGGGCGCCAGGGACACGGCGATCGCGGCGCTGGTGGCGCGAGTCACGATCTCCGGCTCGACGGTCACGCAAGCCGCAAGGGTATCGATGAAGTAGAGGCAGTCGCCCTTGCCGTTCCGGATGTGCCGGCCGCGCTCATGGTCGATCAGGACCTGGACGAACGTCCTGTACTCACCGTTCGCCACGGCTGCGACCAGGCGGTCGATGTCGGGGCCTGCCAGGGCGTGGGACATGCAGGGTTCCCAGGGGATCACCGTCGCGGGAATACCGCTGCCGAACACCACATCGGCTGCTTCAGGATCGGCGAACACGTTGAATTCGGCCGCGGGCGTGACGTTGCCGCGCCCGTAGGCCGTGCCGCCCATGATCGTCAGCCGGCCGACGCCTTCGACGAGGGCGGGCTCCATCTGCAGCGCCATCGCGAGATTGGTCAGCGGACCGATCGTCAGGAGATCGACGGGATCGCCGTCGGCGGCTGCCTGCCTCAGCGTCGAGACCAGGAAGTCGATAGCGTCGAGACTTGTCGCCTCTGCAGTCTGCGTCGGGCGCGGCGCGCCGCCCAGCCCGTCCTCGCCATGGACATGCCGCGCATCGATCCTTTCGCAAGCCAGCGGCGAGCCGGCGCCGGCATGCACGGGAATCGAAGCGCCGGCGACCGCCAGGGTCGCCAGCACGTTGCGGGTGGCATCTTCCAACCCGACATTGCCGAAGACGGTGGTGATGGCGTCCGGTGGCCGGCCTGCCGCGATCAGCAGCAGCAGCGCCTGCGCGTCGTCGACGCCGCCGTCGGTATCGAGGATGAGGCGATTTCGGCCCATGCCGCACTCTACGCGGCCAGGGGGCAGCGGCGAAGCCGCCGCTTCGGCGCGCGGCGAAACAACAGCCGGCCTGGCGCGCCTAACGTGCGCGCGTCATCGAGCGAAGGAGAAAGCCATGTCCGATCTGCATGCCCTGCGCGACGGCCTCGTCGTCACTGCCTTCTGGGAGGCCCGGCCCGCCGAGGCCGATGCCGTCTGCGACATCGTCCGCGAATTCCTGCCACAGGCCCGGCGCGAGCCGGGCGTGAAGGCCTTCCAGATCCACCAGTCGCTGGACGAGCCGCACAAGTTCTTCTTCTACGAGGTGTTCGCCGACGAGGCGGCGTTCGCCGAACACCAGAAGACCGGGCATTTCAGGACGCTGATCCTGGAACGCGCCGTGCCGAAGCTCGCCAGGCGCGAGCGCACGCAGCACCGCTTCGTGTAGCGCCTGTCCGGATCGCGGGCGTCCGGCCCGCGATCCTGCTCGCCGAGGCCGGCTACTCCGCGGCGACGTGCGCTTTGCTGGGCCATGCCGCGACCTCCAGCCAGGTGCTCTGGTAGGTCGCGCCTTCGCCCATGTCGGTGTAGCGGTCCGAGCACAGCATGTTGATCGTGCCCGAGACCGCTTCGCCGGTCGGCCGCTGGCCCGGCACCAGGACGACGCCAGGCTGGATCTCGTCGCTCACCTGGAGCATCAGGCCGATCTCGCCGCGGTCGTTGAACAGTCGCACGGCGTCGCCCTGCGCGAGGCCGCGGGCGGTGGCATCCCGGGGATGCAGGACGCAGAACGGCTTGCCCTCGCGCCGACGCAGGAAATCGACGCCGGAGAAGGCGGTATGCGCCTGGAAATAGCCGGGGGCGGTCAGGAGTCGCAGCGGCCATTTCTTCGCTTCCGCGACCTCGGCCGGGTCTTCCTGCCAGTCGGGCACGGGCGATAGGCCCTGCGCGGCGAGCTGCTCGGAATGGAACTCGAGCTTGCCCGACGGCGTCTGGAACGGCTGGCCGTCGCGATCGTGGGCGATATGGATCGGCTCTCCCGAGAACAGCTTCGCCGGGTCGGCACCGGCCGCGGCGGCGGGTCCGGTTGCGCCCTTGAACAGCTCCAGCGCGGCCTGCTGCGGCGGCAAGGCGAAGATCGCGTCATCCAGCCCCATGCGCCCGGCCAGCGCCTGCGCCACGTCGAAGTTCGAGCGCGCCTCGCCCTGCGGCCTGGCGGCCTGCCGGCCCCATTGCATCCAGTAGGCGCCGTAGGCGCGGTACAGATCGTCCGTCTCGAGATAGGTCGTGGCGGGCAGAACGATGTCGGCGTACCTGGCGGTGTCCGTCATGAAGGGATCGTGGACCACCGTGAAAAGATCCTCGCGCAGCAGGCCCTTCTGCACCTTGTGCACCTCGGGGCAAGTCACCACCGGGTTGTTGGCCGCGATGAAGATCGCGCGGATCGGCGGATTCATCATCGTAAGCAGGGCCTCGCCCAGCCGCAGATGGTTGACGTTGCGCGTCGCCGCCGGGCCCGACGGCCGGCGGACCGCTGCGTAGTTGAGATCGCACGAAGCGGCGGTCAGGAGCAGGGCGCCGCCGCCTTTCACGCCGTAGTGCCCCGTGACGCCGGGCAGCAGTGCGACGCTGCGCAGCGCCTGGCCGCCATGGGTGAGGCGGGTCATGCCTTCCCCGAGCCGGATGAGCGCCGCCCGGGCGCGGCCGTACAGGCTCGCCAGCTTCTCGATGTCGGCCACGGCGAGGACGGTGATCTCGGCCACGCGCTGCGGTGGGAACTTCGGCAGGGTCTCGCGTTCGACCTTTTCGAAGGCCCACGGATGCCCGGGGGGGGAGTCCCGGGTTCGGGG
>Ga0182792_1000281_pt1 | contig 49936 bp, 38 predicted proteins | sample Passage237B_FD_130497 | JGI IMG/M metagenome (GOLD analysis project Ga0182792, IMG submission 130497) | Cellulose adapted compost microbial communities from Newby Island Compost Facility, Milpitas, CA, USA - Passage2 37B (version 2) (version 2) ...
ACATCTTCCGCGGCGAATACATGGCCATCATGGGGCCTTCCGGGTCGGGCAAGAGTACGCTCTTCAACATGATTGGCGGGCTGGATAAGCCTTCACAGGGGATGGTGTTCATCGACGAAGTGGACATCGCCGCTCTCGACAGTTACGAACTGGCGTGGATGCGCTGCAGGAAGATCGGCTACATCTTCCAGAGCTACAACCTGCTGCCCACGCTTACCGCCCTTGAGAACGTGACCATGCCCATGGTCTTTGCTAACGTCGATCCTGACGACGCGCGTGACCGAGGGTACGACCTTCTTCAGAAAGTGGGCATCGGCCATCGCTGGGACCACCGGCCCGGCCGCATGTCCGGCGGGCAGCAGCAGCGTGTGGCCATCGCCCGCGCCCTGGCCAACAACCCGGCCATCGTGCTGGCTGACGAACCCACAGCCAACCTGGACCTGCATACCGGGGCCGACATTATCGCCATGCTCAAGCAGCTCTGTCGAGAGCTGGGTGTGACGGTGATCAGTGCCACCCATGATCACAAGATGCTCGACATCTGCGATCGCGTGGTGTGGATCCGCGACGGCCTGATTGAACGTATTGAAAAGCGTGAAGACCTGAAGATTCAGGTCGGCAGCATCGACGGAGAGCACCATTGAGGCCCTTCTGGCGACACACTGTGAAACGTAACGTCTGGTCATGGCTGGCTGCTGCTTTGTGCGTCCTGCTGACCACTGCTGCCATGGCGCAGGCTCCGGCCAGCCCATCGGCTTCTGCATCTGTTCAGACAACACAGGCTCAGGATGCCCTCGAGCAGCTTCGCCGGCTTTCCCAGCAGGCCCCTGCCCGCCAGATGGGCCAGCCCGGCGAGGAAGTGATTGATCGCTATGTTCGTGAACGCTTCGCTGATGCAGTTCAGAGCCAGAGCCCCTCGGATCGGCTGCAGCAGGTCAACGCGCTGCTTGAAGAGATTCAACGCAAGCACATCGAACTCAACCAGCATCGCAACAACACGGCGATGCCTCAGCAGACGGTTGAAGAAGTCTCCAGCCCTATCTATGTCCACCTGACCGTGGAGAGGCCGATGCCTACGGTCATTATTGCCCTGCTCGTTTTTGTGATGGCTGCCGCAGGCTACGCCGTGCAGAAGCGTCAGGGTGTGCTGATCATGGCAGGAGTTTCCCTGCTGATCGCCATTGCTCTGCCCATTGCCGCCAGGCTGATTGATACGCCTTACGAGCAGGCACTACGTGAGACGCGAGGCGAATCGGCCGAGGGGTCGCTGCTGGAGGTCACTGCCCGTGAACTGCATGCTTTGAATGTCAAAGCTGCTCAGGAGATGGCCGGCCTGTGGCAGAGTGGCGAAATTACCTATCCCGCTGCGGTGTTCCAGCCTGGACAGGCTCAACTGCAGGGCCCGTCGGGCAGTGCCAAGCTGTATCAGATGGCCCCCAATCTGGTGGATCCGGGCAACCTGCCTGACCTTCAGTTCAACGGACCGATCCGTTATGTGGGCGAGGCGACAAAGACCGAACTCAATGAAGTTGATGTCCGCGATGCGGCGGTCATCATGGAGTTCAATACCTACAAGCGATGGCTTGACGTGGTTCAGCTTGGAGCCAAACTCGTCATCTTCCTTGAACCCGGTGATGGCCAGGAACTGACTTTCGAGCAGGCCGCTGACAAGACCACCAATGCCCCGCTGTCCCTGCCTCGCTTCTACCTCAAGCGCGATGATCTGGCCGCAGTGTTTGGCAGCAACTGGCATGAATCACTCAAGGCCGGTGCGCAGGCCAGTATCGTCCAGACCACGCCGGGACGGTGGGTTCAGAAAGAGTCGGTCATCAACTGGCTCTTCATTCCTGCGGATCCGATCAAAAGCGCGACTATCAGCCCCGACGCCGGCCAGCAGCTGGTGCATATTCAGACCTATAAGGACACGGCTTCCATTGTTCCGGAGCTGTCGCCTGGTGCCAGCAGTGCGGCCAACCTCGTGGCTATCACGCGTCTGGTGGCTCACTTTGAGCAGTATCCCCCAGCCCGGCCCGTGCTGATCTCTGCGGTGACGGGACACACCCAGGCGCTGCAGGGAGAATCGGAATTTGCTCACTTCGCGTTTGCGAATCCTGATTCGCATTATCGCGAGCAGCATCTCAACGAAATAGAGCTTGCACGCCAGCTCTATCTGGCCCAGCTGCATGATGTGTCGAGTCGACCTCTGGATGACCAGCGCATCGAGTACATGCGAACTTCTGCGCCCATGGTGGCTGGTCAGGTGGTCAAAGCTAACAAGATGATTCTCGATACGCTTCGAGGTCGACGCAACGATCTGCGTGATCAGACCAGCCAGGCCCTGCTGGCCAAGGAAAAGCTTGGTGATGCCTGGACCCAGGCCCAGGAAGCGGAGCTGAAAGAAAAGCTGGCTCAGATCGACAAGCAGGCCCAGTCGCTGGTGCTATACATGAAGCTCTTCAACTGGCTGGGCAGCCAGGCGAAGCTCAGCGATCTGAGCCCCGAACAGCTGGCTGAGCTCAACCGCATTTTTGCAGGAATCTCCGAAGAGGCCAGCCGCAAAGCAGCCCTCATTCAGCGCACCAACCAGCGCCTGACAGATAATCTGGCCATCCGCAGACGACTGATGTCACTGGCGGGCGCAGGTTCACTCAACGCCAATGTTTCACAGGCTGACATGCGCGAGATTTTCACTCGCCTGCATCCGCCATTGCCCGCAGCGCTGGTTTTGAATGTGGATCTGACTTTTGGCGCACCAGAGCTGGGCTTCTTTGCAACGGACAGTCTGATTCAGAAGGATCGTTCGGAAACCGAGGCAATGCTGCGCATGGCGCGCATGTCTCGTTACACACTGGAAGTGGCCGCCAAGTATTCGGAGGAGTCAGGCAATCCGAATCTGCTTCAGGATACGATCCGCAACGTAGGCGGTGTGCCCTGGCAGGGTTATCTTGGCACGCCGCTGGCCTTTGGCTCGCGCATGTATCAGTTGATGGATCTGCCAGCGCTGACGCTGACGACCATCCGCGATACCCGCATGTATGCATACACGCCCTGGGATACTGTAGATCGCATCAATCCCGAGAACTTCAGCCGCACGATGGCGTTTGTTCAGGGCTACCTGCCGGCCCTGGTCGATGGATCCATGCTGTCGCACAATCGTCGGTCTGTCGGCAGAGCCGATTCACTGGCAGTGGAATTGAAGGTCCGACAGCAGGACCAGTTCTCCGTCAGCGTTCCGCAGATGCCTGTGGGGCAGGCGCTGGTTGTCATCTGGCGTAGTTTCCTGCCTGCGATGACCCAGCGCACCATGCTGGCAGACGTTCGGCCTTACCCCATTCTGATGACTGACGACCGAGGGGTAGCCGTCGTTCGCGGTGGAGCCATTCGAGAAACCACGGCTTCTACCTACAAGTATGACAGTCAGTTCAGCCGGATTGAATCCGTCCTGGATATGGGCGAAGGTGCCAAGCGTTTCACGGCTCTGATCAAGCCCAGTCTCAACGAAACCTTCGTCTCCAAAACCCTTGTGGCCTTCAATGCTTCCAAGGTTGATATTGTTGGCCTGACTGAGCCTCTGCTGCTTTCACCTGTGACCCAGGTGGATGTGCTGGATGCTCTTCAGGATGCTCGGCCGCGAAACTTTGCGGTGGTGGGTGTTCCCTCCCTATCCAATGTGGGTCTGGTTCCTCAGAATGCCGATGGCGTGGCCAGTGTGTTCGTGAAGCCTACTGGTGCATTCAAACTCCGCGCAGGGCTGGGGCTGCTGATCAACACCACGAAATCAGACCGAAGCGGAATCGGCTTTGATGCCCAGACTGGGATCATCCGTAACACCGCTGTGACCAGCGCAACAGATATGTGGAGGCTGACTGATGCCCGCCTGAATCTTCTGGCGAGCAAGGGCGTTTCCAACGACACCGCTCAGGATTTTAATGGGGATGCCAGGCAGTATCTGGACAATGCGATTGCGGCCCGTGATGCAGGTGAAAATGAAGACCATCTGGTCCAGGCAGAAGTGGCACGCGGTCTTGCATTCCGGGCTTACACGCGAGGCCTGACAACGATCAATGACCTGATTAAAGCCGTGGTGATTTTCCTGGCGATGGTCATCCCCTTCTGCTTCTTCCTCACCAAGCTGGTCTCGCCCTACACCGACGTCAATCGACAGCTGATGCTGTTCGGGATGGTCTTCGTCGCGATGGCGGTGCTGCTGTGGCTGGTGCATCCGGCGTTCAAGATTGCGTCAACGCCTGCGGTGGTGGTGCTTGCGTTTGTGATCCTCGGGCTGGCGATCTTTGTCGCCGGTGTGCTGATGAGCCGATTCAACTCGTCGATGAACCAGGCGGTGGAAGAAAGCCTGGGATCTGAGTCGGCTGATGCACCTCAAGGCCGGCTCATGGGTGTGGCGTTCATGGTTGGTATCAACAACATGAAACGTCGTCGAATCCGCACCACACTCACCTGCGTAACGATCGTGCTGGTGACCTTCACCATGCTCTCGGTTATCAGCGTCGGGCAGGATGTGGAACCGGCCCGCGTGCGCATGGGCCCGGAGACACCCTACAGCGGTCTGCTCTTTACCCGGACGGGTCTGGGAGCCATTGATGCCACCCAGATGCGTCGTCTGCGAGCTCACTTTGAGGGGCAGGCTCAGGTGGCGGCGCGTGTGTGGGTTCAGCGTCGCGGGGCGTATGGGGACTATCTGCCTTTCCATCTCAAGCCTGTTGGAGCATCTGAACAGGCTGCGGTTGACGCCGTGCAGGCCAAGGTCATTGTCGGGATGGATGTGATTGAAGATGGCTTCACCGGCCCGATGCCGATTGCAGCTGGCGGCCGATGGTTCAGCAGCAATGATGCGCAGGAAATCGTTCTTTCTGTTCAGGCCGCTGCGCTGCTGGGCATCACACCTGAGAACTTCAGCAACCAGTTGATCGATCTTAATGGCAGGCGGCTGAAGCTGATAGGCCTGCTCAACGATGAACGCTTCAGTGAGATGCGTGATCTGGCGGATCTGCCCCTGTCGCCGCTGCTTTCCGCTGCTGCGCAAGATGCCTCCAGCACCGGTGCGGAAACGTCACAGGCCAGTGGTCAGGAATCACTCGATGGTTCGGCTGACCTGATGAGTGCGCCGGGCATTGAACCTGCCCGACCGATGGACATCGCCATCGTTCCGCTCAACGTGGCTCGCAGCATGCCTCACAGCAACTACTACACGCTGTCGATCAAGTTTACGCCTGATGCAGGTGACACTAACCCCGCGGCGACCTCAGAAAAGACCATCCAGGCGGCCCGCCACTTTATCCGTTATCAACACGCCCGCCTGTATGCGGGGATTGAGCATCCGCTGACGATTCCGGAAACTGGGCGCACCATCGAAGCCGGTCAGTACTCCCTGACATCCAGTAGTTCGACGCAGGTGGGTGGCATCCTGAAGGTGGCGATCCCCATCATCCTGGCGGCGACGATTATTCTCAACACTATGCTCGGCTCCGTGATGGAACGTCGACGCGAAGTGTCGATCTACAACGCCATTGGTCTGAACCCCGGACATGTGATGGTCTTCTTCCTGGCCGAGTCGCTGGTGTTCGGAACCATCGGTGCGGTGGCGGGTTACCTCATCGGCCAGATTCTTTCGATGGCCATTACCTACTTCAACATCGTCAGCCTGAACCTGAACTACTCCTCGCTGTCGGTGATGGTGGTGATCTTCCTGACCATCGCCACGGTGCTGCTGTCGACGGTTTACCCGGCGATGATGGCAGCTCGGGCTGCGGTTCCCAGTGGCCAGCGACGCTGGGCGCTGCCTCAGCCGCAGGGCGATGAAATTTTCGTCCAGTTCCCCTTCTGTTATGACGCCAATCGCGTCAAGGGTGTCTGTGCCTATCTGCGTGAGTTCATGCATCAGAACTCCGAGGCTTCGACGGGTCAGTTCCTCGCCAGACTCGGACCGGTGGGAACCGTTCCCGCGCGGGCGGAATCGGGCTCAGAGGATGCCACGAACTACGCCATGCTTTTTGACATTGCTCCAGCGCCGTTTGACCTGGGGGTGAACCAGAAGATGGAAGTCTATGCCTATTACGATCCGCATGTGAAAGCGCACATGCTGGCCGTGTATCTGCGGCGAACCAGTGGCGAAACCAGCAACTGGAAAACCGTGAATCAGCCTTTCCTCGAGTCACTGCGTAAGCGTCTGCTGGGCTGGCGTTCGCAGCGTCCCGAGACTCATCAGGCCTACTACCGTCAGGGTGAACAGATGTTTGCCAATGCCGCTCCGCTGCCGGTGCTGACGCAGGATATCGCGGCCGATTCATCCCAGGGAGGCCGCTGACTATGTCCAGCGCACAGGACAAGGAACTCCAGCAGTATAGAGACCTGGTTCAGGTTCCCTCGAAGTTCGAGGACGGCTTTGGCATTCGCGCTGTCATCGGAGCCATCTTCCTGGGGATGCTGATGATCCCCGGCTCGATCTACATGCAGCTGTTCATGGGCCAGGGGCTTGGTCCTGCAGCTCGTTGGGTGACGGTGATCCTCTTTGCAGAAGTTGCCAAGCGCTCCATGAAGAGCCTGCGCAAGCAGGAAGTGTATGTCCTGTTCTACATGACAGGCATCGCGCTGGGCAGTCCGTTCTCAGGTCTGCTGTGGAGCCAGTATCTGGCCTACTCACCGGCAGTCAGCACGATGGGCATTGAGATTCCAGGCTGGGTCGCCCCGCCTCGGGAAGTGCTGGAGCAGATAGGCACGCGTACCTTCTTCCATGAAGTCTGGCTGATGCCTGCGTTGTTCTTCGCCGGGCAGTTTATTCTGGCCCGTATCGACAACTTTGGCCTGGGCTACGCCCTCTATCGACTCACCGCCCACGTCGAAAAGCTGCCCTTCCCGATGGCACCGGTCGGTGCACTGGGTGTGACGGCTCTGGCGGATGCTCAGGATAAGAGCGAACGCTGGCGCTGGCGGTGGTTCTCACTCGGTGGTGCACTGGGGCTGGGCTTCGGGTTGATCTACATCGGCGTGCCTGCCATCACCGGCGCGCTGCTGGTCAGACCGATCCAGATCATTCCGGTTCCCTGGCTGGATCTGACCTCCACGCTCTCCACGCGTGACATGCTCCCGGCCACGCCGATCAACCTCGTGTTCGACCTGGGGCTGGTGATCCTTGGTATGGTGCTGCCCTTCTGGGCCGTCATCGGCGGGTTCATCGGTCTGATCATGACCTTTATTCTCAACCCGCTGCTTTACCATGAAGGCGTGCTCACCAGCTGGACACCCGGCTCCGGGCTGGTAGATACGCTCTTTGCCAACACCATTGACTTCTACCTGTCCTTCAGTGTGGGCCTGGCGCTGGCGATCTTTGTGATGAGCGTGCTGCCCATCATCAAATCGCTGACGCAGTTCATGAATAAAGCTGACGGGCAGACTGAGCACCACGCAGCCAGACGCAGCTTCTCCGATGCCTGGCGTGAGCTGTGCACCCGCAACAAGGACCGTGGCGACCTTTCGATTTTTGTCGCTCTGGGCATTTATGTGGTGGCGACGCTGAGCTACATCGGCATCTGTCTGCTGCTGATGCCCGGGACGCCGGAGCGTGGCTATGCCGACCGGTTCCCCTGGCTGTTCTTCCTGGGTTTCGGGTTCATCTATCAGCCGATCATCAGCTATGTGAATGCCAAGCTCGAAGGTCTGGTTGGCCAGACGGTTCAGATTCCGATGGTGCGCGAAGCCGCCTTCATTCTGTCGGGCTACTCAGGCTCGGCCATCTGGTTCGCTCCCATTCCGATGAACGACTATGGCGCCACTGTTCAGAACTTCCGCGTGATGGAACTGACCGGGACGCGCATGACCAGCATCATCAAGACCGAAATGGTGGTGACGCCCATTGTCATTCTCGCTTCGATCTTCTTCTGGAACCTGATCTGGCGTCTGGCTCCGGTGCCCAGTGAAGCCTTCCCCTTCGCTCAGGAATTCTGGGAACTGCAGGCTCGTAACGCGGCGCTGCAGTATTCTTCAACGCTGGATGGCTCAAGCATGTTCGTCGAAGCGATCAAGCTTGACGTGATTGGCTGGGGCGCTGCTGTGGGCCTGACCAGCTTCGCCATTCTCAATTTCCTGAACCTGCCGACGATGCTGGTCTTTGGGGTGGTGCGTGGCTTCGGCCAGTCGACGCCTGGTGCGATGATTCCGGAAATCATCGGCGCGCTGATCGGCCGGTTCTATCTCGAACGCAAGTACGGGCACCAGAACTATAAGCGTTATGTATCCATCCTCCTGGCCGGGTATGGCGCAGGGGTCGGGCTGGTGGCGATGGGATCGGTGGCCTTTGCCCTGATTGCCAAGAGCACCAGCACGCTGGGGTATTGATCGGGTGTGACTGCCATCGGCTGGTCACCTGTTGAAACACTTAAACCGCATTGATGACATCCTCATGAACCAATCGGTCATACAACGAGTTGATTTCGACAAGCTTGAAGCCATGCAAGGCTCATCAGGCAAGGGACCGCGCCCACGCTTGCCGGACAAAGATGGATCGTTCTCATCACAGATGGTCCGCTGGTTCACCATTCCGCTGTCGGTGATCCTGTGCATCCTGATGTCTATGGTCACCATCAGCTCCAGTAACAACTACAACTTCACCATTACATGCACGCTGGTGGCCGTCATCGTCACCGGGACGATTTTCACGATGGCCCTGGTGCTCAACCCTCTGCTGAGGGTGATCTATCTGGGCAGGTGGATGAATGTTCAGAAAGTCGCCCGCCTCAATGGCCTTCAGAACACTCTGGGCGCGCTTGCATTGACCTCTCTTGCAGTGTTAGGCGCTGTGTCGGGCCTGTCCTTTCTGTGGACGGTGTTGGCCATCGTGGCCATCCTGCTGATGATCACCGCAGTGGGTAGCTGGATGCTGGCCCGCCGACCTGAAGCCAGCAGCAGCTGGGCTTCGGTGATGCACGGTGCGATTCGCTGGCTGGTGGCGATGATGGTCAGTGCACTGGTACTCTGGGGGCTGGCACCGCGAGCACCGCTGTGGGCCGTTGCAGCGCTTCCAGTGCTCGCTGCTGCGGGCTACGCTCTGTGCTGGGTGCTGACGACGCGGGCATTAACCCGTGCTGAACTGATGACCATCTTTGCTGCTCTGGTGGTGACCAGCGGTATTTCGACCTTTGGACTTACCGAGCAGCTGGTTCCTCTGATTACCACGCCATACAACCCGGAGTGGAACACCCCGCAGTCACGCTGGTCGCAGGAACTGCATCCGAACCTGCGAAAGGAATTGTTTATCACGGATGGTCCTGCTATCACGGAGTATCGTGAAGGACTCAAGTACACGCTGGATAAGCAGCCTCTGATTGCGCCGCCTGATAAAGGCGGATTCGATTCCTGGGTGGCCTGGACGGAGTATTACTGGAAGGTGGCCACGAACCTCCCCTGGAATCTATGGGTTTCGCCACTGGCCTACTGGCTGATCTTCGTCTTTGGGTGTTATGCCCTGTTTTACTCCTTGTCCTACACGGTGCTGGATTTCTGGGCGACACGTGAAAAGCTGATCTTCCCGCTGGCTCAGCTGCGCGAGACGCTGCTGCCCGACCCGGAATCGACTCACTGGTTGCCTGCTATTACGCGTAGTCCGGGCTTCTGGGCCGCCCTGGCGGTGGCCGGGGGTGTCTTTTCCTACAACGCCTGCGTGCGCTTTGGCTGGCTGGGCGACATGGGGCTGGTTCCTCAGGGCATGAATCTCTACACCTTTGCCTCGACGGTGAAGGACACCTTCCTTCAGGGGATCGCCGGCGGTGCCAATGGCATGCGATTCGCCTTGATGTTCACTGCCATCGGCATTGCGTTTCTGCTGCCGCTGGAAATCAGCTTCTCCATCTGGTTCTATTACCTGGTGACCCGTGTGATGTTCCTGGCGCTGGCTGGAGCGGGTTATGGCCAGACGATGATGGACTTCCCCTCCGACTGGCTTTATGTCCAGAATCAGGTCACCGCGCAGGGGATGGGCGCGCTGCTGGTGTTTTCGGCATTCATGCTCTATCGCGCCCTGAAGGACACAGGCAGCCAGAGCTTCTCACGTTCTCGCCCGGTTAAAGCAAGGCTGCTTTCAGGGCTGCCTGTCATCGGGCTGGTGGCAAGTATCACCGTGGTCACGATGTGGATCTGGTGGATGTGGCAGTGGAACATCAGCTACCTGATCTGGGCCTTTGTGTTTGTGCTCTTCCTGACTCTGCTGACGCTGGGCCTGATGCGCATCACTGCCGAAGGTGGTATCTACTGGTTCCAGGCTCACTCGAGCTTCTTCCATCTCTGGAAGATGCTGGCGCTGGGCAAGTTCCTGCCCGGGACGATCATCGGTCCGCTGCTGCCTGTGTACTCGGTGCTTTTCCTGGACATCAAGACGTTCATGGCACCCAACATTCTCGACAGTGCCAAGATGCACAAGGATGTGGGTGGCAGCCGAACGATCTATCACCTGAACATGGTGATTTCCATCGTGGTGGCAGTTCTTACCTCGGTGAGTTTTGCCATCATCATGGCCTACGTGCGCGGTGCGCAGCGTATGCATAGCTGGTTCTATTCCAATGGTCCCAAGAGCACCATGTCCACCGCGCAGCAGGCTGCGTCGTCGGTTCCTGAATTCAATACGTCGATGGCATGCTGGGCGCTGGGCGGCGGGCTGTGGGTGGCTCTGAGTGTGTTCCTGCGAAGGACGATCTTCTGGTTCCCCCACCCCGTAGGCTATGTCATGCTCATCAACCCGATGATCCATACGCTCTGGTTCAGCTTCTTCATCGGGTGGATCTGCAAGAAGCTGGTGGTGAAGTATGGTGGCAAGAACACCTTTGATAAGACCCGCGATATCTTCATCGGGCTGATCATGGGTGAAATTATCGCCATCTTCGGATGGGCCATCTTTACCATGATCACAGGCAAGACCACGGTTGGCATGACCCTCAACAACACCTTCTGATTGACTGCGATTTCAGTGGTTCCAACTGTGGCATTGTCTACTGCATCTGAGCTCATCAGTCCTGATCCAGCCTTGCGGCGTGTGGGCTGGGCCGGATTACTTTTCGACTGTCCCCGCTCGTTCCGCTTCGCTCGCTTGGAGGGCGATGCGGATCAGGGCAAACTCATCCTTGCAGATGACCACAGGCAGAGGCTGGAGTTCGCCTGGGCCCGCGTGCGATCCGATCATTACGACGGGTTGAAATTTGCCCGCAAGCGTCTGGCTCGCGTGCTGCGGATCAAGGATGTCACCTCACAGCTGGCCCAGGTGGCCAACGAACATTACAAGCCATTGCTTCACTATCGTGACCCGCAGGACAAGCTGGATCGATATGCAGGCTACTGCCCTGCTTCCAGGCGCGTGATTGAAATTGCGTACCACGCGGGGAACGCCGCCGAGGACAGATTGATCCGCCAGTACCTCGGGCCGGGACTGATCGATCAGAACATCCGTCAGCCCACGCGATGGTCATTCTTCGATGTGAGTTTCATTGCTCCGCCTGGCTACCGCTATGAATCAGCCAGGCTCAATCTCGGTGACATGCGTGTTCGCCTTATCGCAGGCTCAAGGCGATGGAATGGCCCGCGTCTGACCATCGGGCAGATTTACCCTGCAGAACTGGCGCTCAAAAGGCAGGACCTGCCTCAGTGGGTACGATCGCTGGCCGCAGAAATCCGCAGCCACTATCGGCCTGCCAAGGGTAAAACACTGGACGTCCACACGTGGGAAGCAGAAGGCGAATCCATCGCGCAGGCCGATCTTGTTCTGCGCAGGCGGTTCCGCCCTTTCCTGTGGAGCACTCCTCGACCGCTGCGGCTGTATGTGATCCATCACCACGTTCACAATCGACTGACCTTCATCAATATCAGCCATCGGGTGCATGAGAGCATGGATGAACACTTCCAGTTCATCCGGGAAAATTTGCACTGGGCAGGCCTGAGCAGCTAAGGTGAAGGCATGAGTCGTCAGGTGCAATTTACTCGCGAAGACGCTTTCGACGCCCGCCCGCTGGCGGCGAAGATTTTTGAGCGTCATGAGCTGCCCGATGGTGGCGCACGCATCGTCATTGGGTGCAAGGCCACTCGCATGCAGCGATTTCTGCTGCGCCTGCCTGAGATCGTCAAACGCGAATTTGAACTCGATGCCTACGGCATGGAGATTCTGGGGATGTGCGACGGGCAGAAGTCTGTGCGACATCTGGTCAAAAAATTCGCCCGCACTCACAACCTCAATCCACAGGAAGCCCAGCAGGCTATCGTCACGTTTCTGCAGTCGATGATCCGCAAAGGATTGGTGGTGATGGTGGTTCCTAATGGCGGGTCAAAGGCCTGATGCTGCAGCCCTGGCTCGCAGGCGATCGAGCACCTGACTGGCGGTCAGCCGAACGAGATCTGATTCCTGAGCATCCTGTGCCAGTTCCGCAATGCGCTGGCGAAGCTTCACGCTTGCCTCATCGCCAGGCTGCTTCTGAATGTAGTTGCCCGCAGCGATGATGGCGTTGCGTTTGAACTGATCGAGCTTGATGCGCTTCAGCGCCGACCCCTGCAGCGCGGCTTGTCTGGCGTGAACGTTCCAGTTCATCACTTCCAGCAGCGGCAGCGACACGTGGCCGTCGATCCGGGCGGTTTCGGTTTTCGCAGGCTCCTGATTGAACGGGCAGACTTCCTGGCAGATATCACACCCGGCGATCCAGGTTCCCATGCCTTCATGGAGGGATGGATCGATCGGGCCGCGATGCTCCAGCGTCAGGTAGCTGACGCATCGTGACGCATCCACGCTGTAAGGCGTGATGGCCTGCGTTGGACAGGCCTGGATGCAGCGCGTGCACTGGCCACAGTGATTGGTGCGGATGGCCTGCGCGGCGTCGATGCTGGTCTGCAGAGGGAGCGTGGTGATGATCTCGCCCAGCAGGAACCATGAGCCGAGTGTGGGATGGATCAGCAGCGTATGTTTGCCTACCCAGCCCAGCCCGGCCCGCTGAGCATGTTCACGTTCGAGCACCGGCGCTGTGTCGACGGTGGTCCGAAAGGTATGTTCAGGCCAGATGCCCCGCATAGCGTCAGCCAGGTTGTGTAGACGCTTTTTCAGATCGCGGTGGTAATCCCGTCGCCAGGCGTAGCGGGCGATACGCCCCGGAACGTTCATGGCTGCGTCTGGGGAAACAGTCTCTCTGCCTTGGTCCTCCGGAGCCTGCCAGGCGTAGGCGTCAGCCACACAGATGATCGACCGGGCTTCGGGAACGATCAGGGTCGGGTCGAGCCTCTGCTCTACATGCTCGCCCAGGTACGCCATTTCGCCATGTTTGCCTGCTGTAAGCCAGTCTTTAAGGAACGGGCCATGTTCGCTCGGTCTGGCCGGAGCGATCCCCAGCAGGGTAAACCGCTCCTGCTGGGCCAGACGATGGACGGTCTGGGCCCGGGGGGCATCAAAGGATGGAGTCAGGTTCGGTTTCATCAGAGCATCAGGCAACTACAGGCAGACGCAGGGCAATCAGGGCCAACGGGGCATTTTAACGTGATTAAACAGAGATTCACGCGAGCTAAGCCTCTGTCTCCCCCCTCTCCAGGGCTAATCCAGGCCCGCAGGGATGGGGAAAAGGCTCTGCCTGACCCGGGCGTTGGTAACATCTCCCTTTGCCTACTACAATAATGCGGATTGTAGCTGCTCAGGGCCGAGCCTCGCAGGCGACCCTGGGCGGCAGGACGATACCGCTTGCGTATACCGCCAGTGAGCAGACATGCCTTACGAACTACAGCCTCTGGACGTTGATATCGAGACGACGCCTTACCTGCGTCCCGAATCGGAGCAGGGCGACCGCTGGACGCTCAACTTCGGCCCTCAGCACCCGGCCACGCACACCACGCTGCGCCTGGTGCTCGAGCTCGATGGTGAACGCATCGTCCGGGCGATCCCCCACATTGGTTACCTTCACTCCGGCTTCGAGAAGCTGGCCGAGTCGCACGACTACAACCAGTATGTCTGCACGGTCAGCCGAATGAACTACATCTCCCCCATCGCCAACGACATCGCGTGGCATGGCACGGTTGAGAAGCTCTTCGGTATCGACCTGACGCCGCGATGCAAGGTGCTTCGCACCATCATGGCGGAAATGGGCCGTATTCAGGACCACCTGCTGTGCATCGGCGCTACCGCGCTGGACCTTGGTGCACTCACCGGCTTCCTCTATGGCTTCAACGAGCGTGAGCACATCAACGACATTGTTGAGTACATCAGCGGCCAGCGCTTCCACCCGGACTGGACGCGCGTCGGCGGGCTCATGCGTGACATTCCCGATGACGAAGTCTTCAAGCGCATGGTCCGCTCGTTTGTCGACGAAAAACTGCCTCCGGCCATCGCCGACATTGAAGGCCTGCTCAATCGCAACCGCATTTTCCGTGACCGTACGGAAGGCATCGGTATCATCAGCCGCGATGATGCCATTGCATGGTCGCTCTCGGGCCCGGTGGCTCGCGCCAGCGGCGTCCGCCGTGACCTGCGTAAGGACGAGCCTTATCTGTGCTTTGCCAACAACTGGGATAACCAGGGTGCCGCACCGGTGGACTTCAAGATCCCGATCTGCACGGCCGGCGACGTCTACAGCCGTTATCTGGTGCGCGTCGAAGAAGTAAAGCAGTCGATGCACATCATCCGCCAGCTCATCGATATCCTGCCTGGCGGGCCAACGAACGTGGACGACGATGGCAAGCTGCTCAAGCCTGACAAGGCTTCGGTGTATGGTTCAATCGAAGGGCTGATCCAGCACTTTGAACTGGTCATGTGGAACCGTGGCTGGAAGCCTCCGGTGGCTGAAGTGTATGGCGCTCAGGAAACCGCTAACGGCGAGCTGGGCTACTACATCGTCAGCGATGGCGGGCCTCGTTCGTGGCGTGCCCGTACGCGTCCGCCGAGCTTCATCAACTATCAGACATTCCCCAAGCTCATCGAAGGTCACCAGCTTTCCGACGTGGTGGCCGTGCTGGGCAGTTTGAATATTATCGCCGCTGAACTGGACCGCTGATCGACGCCGGCCTGTCCTGCTGAGACAGGCTGGAGCTGAGGGATTGGATCGAGGAATTTTTCATCATGGCATGGATTGTCAAAAACTCTGCAGGAACGCAGATTGAACGACGCGATGAACCTTATCTCACACAGGAGATCAAGGAACATTTCGAGGCGAACATCGTGACGCGTTATCCGTCGCGCCGCGCGGCCTCCATTCCGTTGCTGCACGCCCTGCAGGATAAATACAACTGGCTGCCTCCTCAGGCGCTGGAAGAAGCAGCCGAGTTCCTGGGCATTCAGGCCTCGGAGCTGATGGATACGGCTTCGTTCTACGAAATGTTCTGGCTCAAGCCCAAGGGCAAGTACCTGATCATGGTCTGCCAGTCGATTTCCTGCGAGCTGCTGGGCCATGAAAAGCTCATCGAAGCGCTGGAAAAGAAGCTGGGCATCACCGTGGGCCAGACGACGCCCGATGGCAAGTTCACCCTGATTCATGGTGAATGTCTGGGCTCCTGCGGGACGGCCCCCTGTGCGCTGCTCAACGACCGCCTGCATGAAAACCTGACCGTCGAGAATCTGTCTGCCATCATCGACAGCTGCGAGTGAATGCCATGAACTGGCTTGACCGCCTGAGTCGTAACCTCGGCCTGATGATTCACAACATCAGGAATCCCGAAGCGGACCAGACGAAGGTCACGCCAGTGAGCAAGACCGTTCAGGAGCAGCAGATCAACCCAACCACCATCCTGCGTCGCACCACGATTGAGGAAGTGGAAATTCGAAATGCACCAGTCCCCGGCCAGGACCGGGTAAAGTGAGAACCGACCATGCCCTTAGCCGAACCTGTCCTCACCAAACGCATCCCTACGTTTCCCTTTGGCGATCCGCGTGACCGCCGACTGATCTCCTACAACGAGTTCGTCGAGACCGGCGGCTATGCTGGCTTCCACAAGGCGCTGAAGATGACGCCCAAGGAAGTCATCGAAATCGTCAAGGCCTCCGAACTTCGTGGCCGTGGTGGTGCAGGCTTCCCCGCTGGCATGAAATGGTCATTCCTGCCGCCTGAAGATGGCAAACAGCGCTTTCTGACCATCAACTCGGACGAATCCGAACCGGGGACGTTCAAGGACCGCCTGCTGCTGGATTACGATCCCCACGTGCTCCTCGAAGGCATCGCCATCTGCATGTACGCCTGCCGACTGGACACGGCCTACATCTACATCCGTGGCGAATATCACGCTCAGGCCCGCACGCTTGAGAACGCCATCAAGGAAGCCTACGAAAACAACATCTTCGGCCCCAACTCGCCGCTGGGTGAAATCAATGGTCGACCGGCCAACTGCTACGTCCACCGTGGCGCTGGCGCCTATATCTGTGGCGAAGAAACCGGCCTGCTGGAATCACTCGAAGGCAAGCGTGGCTGGCCTCGCAATAAGCCTCCGTTCCCTGCGGTGGCTGGTGCGTTTGCCCGTCCGACCATCATCAACAACGTCGAAACGCTGGCCAGCGTCGGCCCGATCATCGACCGGGGTGCTGAGTGGTTCAAGACCATGGGCAAGGGCAGGCCTGAAGGCGTGCCCCCTACCGTCCCGGCCAGCTACGGCCCCAAGCTCTTTGGTATCTCCGGCCATGTGAACAGGCCTGGCGTCTATGAAGAGCATCTGGGCATTAAACTATCGACGCTCATCGAACAGTACGGCGGCGGGATGCGTAATGGCAAGAAGTTCAAGGGAGCGATCCCCGGTGGCATCTCCATGGGTATCCTGGACGCCAGCCAGTACGATGTGACCCTCGACTTTGACATCGGCAGGCATAACGTGCTGGGGCTGGGCACTGCAGGCGTCATCGTCATGGACGAAGACACCAACATGGTCAGCGTCGCGCGTAACCTGATCCGCTTCTACGCTCATGAATCCTGTGGCCAGTGCACGCCCTGCCGTGAGGGTGGCAACTGGATGTACAAGATGCTCAAGCGCATCGAAGCCGGCGATGGCACCACCAAGGACCTGGACCTGCTGCTGGAAGTTGCAGGCTCAATGGGTGCAATGCCCGGAACCACCATCTGCGGTCTGGCAGACGGGGCGAACTGGGCGGTGCGCACCATCGTCAACAAGTTCTGGGATGACTTCGCCAGCCGCGTGCGTAAGTCGCCGACCGTCTCCCTGGCGGTTGCAGGGCATCGGTAATCGGGCATGAGGGGGTATAATGGCAGGTGAGCCTCGGACGTTTGACCGTACGGATTCTCGGATCAGGTACTCAAGCGAAAGGGTAAGCCATGCAAGCCATTTCCACCTTTCATCGCTCCAGCGAAGGCCCGAACCAGATCGTTTTTGAAATCGATCCTGCCCGATCATCGGGTATATTTCTGCTGACCACCCTGCTGGGACAGTTCATTGTCACGCTGGTGCTCGGCGGAGCGATTTTCATTGTCGTTACCTACGCCATTGGTAAACCTTTGATCGGCGCTGCCTTGGGCCTGGCGGCGACGTTCGCCCTGTTCTGGATGGTGGAGTGGCGTCATTACTTCGTCAGCCAGCGCTATCGCAAGCACAGGCAGATCAAGATCAGCCCCAGGGGTGTGGAAGCGGGCGGGCATATCATCCCGCAGAATCAGATCACGCATCTGGAATTGCGTGCATGCGCCGATGAACCTGAGCAGGCTCCGGTGATTGCCCGTGGTGAGCCTTTCACGACGGACCTCGCCGGTGGCGGGTATGTGACGGATGAATCTGCAGTGACGGATGCGGCGGCGCAGGATGTGGATGAATCAAATCCCCCGGTCCGCGGCCAGCTGGCAGAACGGTCCTATCTGCTGACAATGCGACCCAGACAGTCCACGGAACTCAAGGTCCTGGCCGGCGGCCTGACCCTCGAATGTGGGCAGGCACTGGTGCATGATCTGTCAGACGCCATTCGCGAAAAGATGCCTGCGCTCGATACGCACCATCACTGAAAAAGGCTGCGCGCTTCGAGTGAGCAATGCACTGCTTGTCGTCCGCCCTGTTTACATCGACTCGATCAATTCCCCTGCGTCTGGCTGCTCTGCCAGTCCTGATGCCACTCCGAGAGTCGCACCACGGGCAGATTGACCAGAATCCCATTGTGTTTGCTGGTGATGTCGCCCAGTGAGCCGGGTTCTTCGCCGAGATAGACCACATCCACCTTGGCATTCTTTTCCAGGCTCGCCAGAGAAGTGGAAAGTGCGGTTGTCAGTTCCGGAGTCATATCCTGCGAGGTGATGAGGATGATCTGCGCGGGCTTGACCGCCAGAGCCATGCTCAGCGCAGAGGTCAGAGATGTTGAGCCAAACGGGCGAGCCGCGAAGACTTCATCCTTGACCTGCTGCAGCGTCGTGTCAGTCAGCGGTGCCAGAGTTTCAGGGATTGCCTGTGACGCACCATCACGAGCCAGAATCACCTGATATGCCCCCTGCCCAGTCGCAGGCAGACCGGCGATAAGTGCGTCGCCGGCCATGGACAGCCAGCGCCTGCTCTGACTGGAGGTATCGAGCACTACCACCACGCGATCGGCTGGTTTGAGGCCCAGCACGTTGGGCGTCTTAAGCAGCAGCGGATTGACTTCAGGATCGTAATTGCCCTGAGCTTTGCGGACGTCTTCAGCGATCTGCTTTGCGTTCCTGCTTTCACCTGAAGGCTTGGAGAGCATGGTGATGCCCAGCAGCACCATCAGTGTCATGGCCAGCATGAACACGATGAATCCCGTGATGATGCCGATGCGCATGGCTTTGCGGCGGATCGCGGTAGGAATCGCAGTCTGCGCTGTGATGCGCACTTCCCGGCCTGATGCAGTGGTGTACACCCCTGCATCGATCGGCGTCTGTGCTGCGGCAGGCGGAGCTGCGGGCCTGCCTGTTGATACGGATTTGCTCTGCTTCGCTTCGGGCTTACGGGATGACGACTGGACCGGCGCATCGGGACGCGAGGGCCTTTCGGCTCTTACACCGGGAGGCGCATCAGGACGGCTGTCGGCAGCAGGGGCACTGCCGCCGGGCTGGTCGGGCCTGTCGGGACGGGTCAGCCTTTCTGCGCGTTCACGACGGGGATCCGAGGGAACGGTCATCAGCGTTCCGCAGGTTGAGCATCGACAGACGCCCCCTGCAAAAGCGATATCAATTTCCAGCTTGGTGCGACAACTGGGACATTCAAGTTCCATCGTATCCATTAAAACCATGCTCCTTACCGGCAGACCCGGACATCCCCCCATCCCCCGGGGCAGACGATGAAATGATGACAGTCGTCAGAGGTGTCGTCTGATCGCCTCCTGCGACAACAATGAGCTTACTGTGGCAGCCAGAGATGATAAAAGCCAATGTTGGTATCTAGCAAACCCGGTGCGCCACTCGTTGGAAAGTTAATCTGTGCCAGATTGACCTGCGTGCTGCCCGGACTGCTCTGGGACTGCGCATAAGGCGAGCCGATGTACTGCGTCACCCGGTGATAAACCACCACGTCGGCTTTGCTGATGCCCGCTGCCTGCCTGGCTGCGGCCAGGGCGCTGTTGAGATCACCCACTTCATCGACCAGGCCGGCCGCTCTGGCGTCGGGGCCTGAGAGAACGCGGCCGTCGGTAAGTCGGGCGAAGTCTGTATCTCGGATCATGGGCCTGCGCTCACGCACGATCTGGGTGAACTGGCCATAGAACTGATCCACGAGCCTTTCGAGAATCTCCCGGTGTTCAGGCGTCATGTTGGCCAGAGGAGATGCAACTTCCTTATTGGGGCCGCTGGTGATGGCCTGAGCGTGGATACCCCATCGGTCTAATGCGGGCTTGAAGCTGACGGTCTGCACGATCACGCCAATGCTGCCTGTGATGGTCGATTGGTGCGCGATGATGTGATCGCCCGCGCAGGCAATGTAGTAGCCACCACTGGCTGCGACATCCATCATCAACACGATGACAGGCTTGCCTGTCGCCTCACGGAACTGGCGCAGCTGGCGATACATGATTTCACTGGCGTTGACCGTTCCTCCTGGGGAATTGATTCGCAGAATGACTGCTTTGACCTTGTCGTCATACGCTGCCAGCGCCAGCCTTTCCGCCAGCAGGCTGGTGGGGCTTTCCGATTCACCCACCAGCAGAGGCTTGGTGCCGTTGTGAATCATGCCGTTGACATCAATCAGGGCCACTCTGCTGCTGCCCCACTGGCCATCGGCGTGAACCTTAGTGACGACCAGATCGCGACGGGCCGATACCAGACTGATCGACAGCGCCGTAGGCCCACAGCCAACGGACAGGAGAAGTATCAGCCCCAGCAGCATCCACTGGGCCGAACGTGCAAACGCCGCGTGAAAGCATGCGATCATGTTCAGCCTTTCGCGGTGTGGGTTTCCCGGGAGGTTTTCACATCATCCGTTGATTGGGCATCCGAAGACTTCTGGGCCTTCTTTTTGCGGTTGGCGTTGACAGCTTTGGCAATGGCGGATGCGCCCAGTGCTTCTTCAATCAGCTGGTCGACATCAGTCAGGAATTTGAAGGTGCACTTCTTCTTCACTTCGGGATCGACTTCTTCCATGTCCCGCTTGTTCTTTTCGGGAAGCAGAATGGTCCGGATGCCCGCCCGCGCTGCAGCCAGGGTCTTTTCCTTCACGCCGCCGATGGGGAGCACCAAGCCGCGCAGGGTGATTTCACCTGTCATACCCAGGCGGTGTCGCACCGGGATGCCCAGCAGCAGCGAGACGATGGCGGTGTACATCGCCACACCTGCACTGGGGCCATCCTTGGGAATCGCACCGGCCGGGACGTGGATATGCAGGTCCAGCTCCGCCAGCTGGCTGATGTCATAGGCGAACTGATCGGCTTTGCTCTTGAACAGCGACACCGCTGCGGTGACCGATTCCTTCATCACATCACCGATCTGGCCGGTGAGAATCGTATTCCCTCGGCCGGGATAGGCTGTGGCTTCGATGAAGAGAATCTCACCACCCACCGGCGTGTAGGCCAGCCCGACCACCACGCCGGGACGACTGGTACGGATGTCCAGCTCGCGGACGTACTTCTCAGGCCCCAGCAGTTCACGGACACGCTCGGCGTTGAGTGTAACCACGGACGAGCCTGAGCTCCTGCTGCCACTCCTGGAAGCAGAGCCCTTCTCGGAATCACCGTTGGATTTCTTGTGGTTCTTATCTCCTGCTTCAGGAGCCTTGGCCACGCGGGCAGCTACCGCTCGACAGACGGCGCCAATCTGACGCTCCAGTTCACGCACGCCGGATTCCCGTGTGTAGTCTTCGATGACCTTGCGCAGGCCATCGGGTGTCCACTTGGCATGCTTCGTGGTCAGCCCGTTTTCCTTGAGCTGACGAGGAACCAGATACTTGCGGGCGATCTGGAGCTTGTCGTTGTCTGTGTAGCCAGCGACATCAATCATTTCCATGCGATCGCGAAGTGCAGGCGGGATACCTTCGATGTAATTGGCAGTGCAGATGAAGATGACCTGCGAGAGGTCGAAAGGCACGTCCAGGTAACGATCGACAAAGGCGTTGTTCTGCTTGGGGTCGAGCACTTCCAGCAGCGCGCTGGCCGGGTCGCCACGGAAGTCCGAGCCGAGCTTGTCGACTTCGTCGAGCATCATCACGGGGTTGCGCGTTCCCGCTCGGCGGATTTCCTGAATGATGCGGCCAGGCATCGCGCCGATATACGTGCGACGGTGACCGCGCATTTCTGCTTCGTCACGAATCCCACCAAAGCTCATGCGCACAAACTGTCGGCCCAGCGCATCGGCGATGGACTGGCCCAGGCTCGTCTTGCCAACACCGGGCGGGCCGATGAGGCAGAGAATCGGGCCCCGCCCCGTCGGGTTGAGCTTACGCACGGCCAGATACTCAATGAGCCTGCGCTTGACCTTGGCCAGATCGAAATGATCGCGGTCAAGAATTTTCTGAGCGCGGTCCAGATCCAGATTGTCCTCACTGAGCTTCTGCCAGGGCAAATCTGCCAGGAGCTCGAGGTACGTAAGAATCAGCGAATATTCCGGGCTGGCTGCGGGGATGGATTCCAGGCGATTGAGATCGCGCGTGGCTTCCTTCATCACATTCTCAGGCAGATTCGCTTCGTTGAGGCGCTTGCGCAGTTCCTCGACCACCTGAGCGCCGCCTGTGTTGTCTTCACCCAGTTCCTTCTGAATGGCCTTGAGCTGCTCACGCAGGAAATACTTCCGTTGTGAGTCGCCAATGGAGGACTGCACATCCTGCTGAATCTTGGCCTGGAGCTTGGCGATTTCAAGCTGGTCCGACACATACTGATGCACATTCCGGATACGCTTGGCCACCTGCGTTTCTTCGAGCAGGTCCTGCTTCTGGCCGAGATTGAGATTGAGGTTGGCCGCCAGAAAGTCAGCCAGATTGCTGGGCTCTTCAATGTTCATCAGCACGGTCACGGCCTGCTCAGGCGCATTGGGCGTCAGCTCAATGAGCATACGGGCCTGATCGCGCAGCTGATTCACTGCGGCTTCGTAGTTTTTTCCCTGGCCGGGAATTTCGGCCACGCGTTCCACCTGTGCACGCAGGAAAGGCTTGCGCTGGATGTAGTTCTTGATGCGGATGCGCGACAAGCCATGGACGATGATCGACACCGTCTCATCAGGCTGACGTACCAGCTTGAGCACCATCACCGCCACGCCGATCTGGTAGAGATTCTCCGGATCGGGATCTTCATCATCCTCGTCACGCTGGGTTACCAGCGCAATGATCTTGGATTGAGGCAGCGATTCATCCAGCAGCTTGCGACTGCTGGGCCTGCCCACGCCAAGGGGCACCACCGTTCCGGGGAACATCACCGTGCCACGGATGGGCAGGACAGGCAGAACTTCAGGAATTTCAAAGGGAATGCTCTGGGGCGTCTTATCAGGCGCAACAGGAACAGCCACGGCATCCGCCAGACCTTCGCCCGCAGTCTGATCGAGACGAGCCGTGGATTCATTCACGGACTTTTTCTGCTTTTTGTCTGTTTTTTTATCGTTCAATGCGTTCAGCCTTTGTCAGGAAAGAGCGTGAACAGGATGGTCAGGATCTATGCTCAGCATCGCGGCTGACGAAGAGATCAGCCAGGCTCCCTGAAGGGCAGGCGGATCCACAGCCAGCCTTCCTCATAGCGTGATTCGACGCGCATCAGATCAATATGTTCAGGCAGCGGGATCGTTCGCGCAAAGGGGCCATGGTCAATCTCCATGCAGAGTATGCGCATGGTCTGCCCTTCCATGTCAGCGGGCTCGGGAGAAGCTCTGAACCCGCGGATGATGAGCCTCCCTGGCTCGACGCGGACTTCAATCGCTCGCTTGTCGATCCCAGCCAGATCAACACACACTTCCAGATGGCGAGGCAGCCGATAGACGTTGACCGATGGCGACCAACTGTCGCCTGCAGCAAAACTGCCAAACGGCCAGTTCCCCAGCTTGCCCATGGCGAATGACAATTCACCAACGATCTGATCGAAATCGCCTTTAGCCATGGTGAAAATTCTTTCTTTCTGCTAAAGAAAACCTGTTCTTCACTGCAGCCCTATTGTGGCCGGTTGTGTGGGATTGTCCAGCAGGATTCTTCGTAATTTTCCCCATATGTCTGCCTGTGTACGTCAGAGTCTTTCCACCGCGCGCGGACCCGTACGCGGGGCAGGTTGGCCGGGCAGATTCACTGGCTGGAACGTGTGGGTATTGGCCGACTCACGGGCTGCCAGACACATCGAAGCGCTGAGGATGCCATCGTTCAGATTGCTCAGAGCATCGGCCTGGCCCTTCATCATTTGGATGAAGTTGGATGCCAGTTTGCCATCGCCCCCGCCGTGGCCATCGTCGCTGCCCTTGGGGTCGATGTGGATGTTGTCCACACGCTTGCGCAGGTGATCGACCACGCGAATGTTGTTGGTGACCCAGTCGAATTCGAGTGTACCTGCGTGGCCGGTGATGATGGCGCCACGTCGGCCGGCCGATTCACGTGTGACGAAATTCTGCGAATAGACAGCATGCAGGCCATTGTCGTACATGACGATCGCTGAGCCTGCATCCTGATGGGTGACCGGGCAGTCGGGAATCGGATCCTTGTCGGTGCGGATTTGGGCGATCTCCTGAGGAGCAACCGGGTGATCATAAACCTGCCTGCTGATCATGGCCGCCACGGAGACAGGCTGGCTTTGCGCCAGCAGGTTGACGTAGTCCAGATCATGCGTGGCTTTCTGAAGCCAGAGGCCGCCATTCTGTTTGAAATCGCGATACCATTCGTGGTAGTAGCAATAGCCATAGTAGACGTTGTTGATGGCCTGGATCTGATTGATGACGCCGAGCCTGCCTGACTTGATGATGGTCAGAACGTCTTCAAACAGTGTGGTGAGTCTCAGAGGGAACGACACGAGCACCTGATGTTCCCGACCGCGGTAGGCATTGCTCAGCTCGACCAGCTGGTCATAGGTGAGGCCGACAGGTTTTTCCAGAAATACAGGTCGCTGGGCCTGGGCCACTGCCACAGCCATGGGTGTGTGGAGGTTGCAGCGCGTCCCGATCATGATGCCATCAAATTCATTACGCCTCTCGACCAGCTCCTGCGCCGAGGTAAGCAGAGCGGTCCTCTCAGGATTGAAGCCCATTTCCTTCAGAGAGCGAACCACCTTGTCCGGCGAAGGATCGACTACCGCAGTGATCTCGATGGTTGGATCCACCGCCTTCATGGCTTTGCACATTCCCACCGCACGACCGCCCAGACCAATGACCGCTAATCGAGCCATCACACACTTTCCTTAAGTAAAGACGGATACAAACATTGGGTATCAGGCTATCAACATTTGGCCTGGCCTTCTAATTCCATACCCCGCCATCTTTTGCCATTGGCGGTCAGATGTCCTAGGATGATCGATCCAACTGCGCCTGCCATGGCCGGTCCCCTGTTTGATCAGCGGGACGATGGCAGTTTTCAGGTGGGATGTACCCCAATACTCCTTGATTCTTTTTAATCGATCCGAAGGGACGATCCATGGCCGAGACTGCCGCCCGATCTGAAAACAACTCCAAGCAGGCAATGCCCGACGTACAGGCCAGTTCTGATTCGCGCCAGGTTGCCATCGACAAGGTGGGCGTCAAGGGAATTACCTATCCCATCACGCTTCACTGCCCTGCCACCGGAGGCAGCCAGCACACGGTGGCCAAGGTGAACATGTACGTCAGTCTGCCTCACTACCAGAAGGGCACGCACATGAGCCGCTTCCTGGAAGTGCTCAACAAGCATCATGACAAGATGCGCTCAGACCAGATCATGCAGGTGGCCAGCGATGTGCGTGAGCGCCTCGAAGCCGAGTCGGCCCATCTGGAACTGCGATTCCCCTACTTCATCCATAAGAAGGCTCCGGTCACGGGCGCTCCGGGCATGCTGGATATCGAAGTGACTTTCGAAGCCACCAGCAGCACCTCCACGGGTAATGATTTCATCATGGGCCTGAAGGTCCCGGCGACGAGCCTGTGTCCCTGCTCGAAGGAAATCTCGGCCTATGGCGCACACAACCAGCGCTGTGAAATCGAAGCCAGGGTGCGCTTCGCCAAGGGCAAGATGATGTGGATTGAAGACGTCTTTGCCATCATGGAAAAAGCAGCCAGTGCCCCGGTGTTTGCGGTGCTCAAGCGGCCTGACGAAAAGTGGGTGACCGAAGTGGCTTACGACAACCCCAAGTTCGTCGAAGACATTGTGCGTGACCTGGCCCTGGCTATGAACGCTGAATCTCGCATCGTGTGGTATCAGATCAACAGCGAAAATTTCGAGTCGATCCACAACCACAATGCCTACGCCTTCATTGAGAAGGACAGTCGGTAAAGCGTAGGGTTCTCTGTCCTTAATCGAATTTATGAAACCTCGGCTTGTCCGAGGTTTTTTTCATAGACAGGATGCCAGGGATGATCATGAAGCCGCAGCCTCGGATCCCGCTGATTGTTCCGGTCATGAAGACGATACAACCTGATATCGTCAGGGCTGTCGCGACGGGGTATCTGACCCACGCAGATAACTTATTCCAGTTCATGACAGCTCCCGGAGGGAATCAGAAGGAAAACTGACCTGGAGGATAACGTAATGCGAGCTTTCATCCAGGAGTGGTGATGTATAATCCCGTTCATGACTCAAGCCCAAGGCGCACTGGATAGACCCCGGGAAATTCCACTGTGGAGGAACATCAACTTTCAGTTGATGTGGAGCAGCATCGCCGCCAGTGGGTTTGCGGACCGTATCATTCAGCTCTGCGCGTACATGTTCCTTGGGATTGCCACGGGGCTGGATGCAGCGCCCGTGCAGGCCGGGGTAATGTTCTTCTTTGTGGTCCCTTACATTTTCTTCGGGCCCATTGGCGGGGTGATCGCAGATCGTCTGCCTCGCAAATGGATCATGTTTGCCTGTGACGAAAGTCGCGGGCTGCTGCTGTTGTTTGGCGTGATTCTGATCTGGCTGCTGACCGAGCCTGGCTACATGGGCGAGCCGATCCCCGATGGCCATCGGTATGAGACCGTGGGTCGCGTGAGTATCTATGGCATTGTGGCGCTGTCGGGAGCTCTGGCGTGCATCTTTGGAACCTGTCGTGACGCCATGACACCGCAGGTGATTCCCCTGCGACATCTGCAGGCAGGTAACGCTGTTATTCTGGCGATTGCCAGTATTGCTGCGCTGATTGGCCTGGGTGTTGGCGGACAGATTCTTCAAAATCATGGCGTGAAAGCTGTCCTGATCGTGGCAGCGCTGTGCTATCTCATCACCGGGGCCTTCTGGGCGGTCATCAACCCGGTTCAGCACACAACGATTCTCGAGCCTCAGCAGCAGCGCAAACGCCGGTTCGTGGATGTCATCGCCTATGTGCTGAAACATAAGCGGCTGATCCAGCTTTATGCCATCTCCTTCCTGTTCTGGTCGCTGGCGTACGTGTTCTTGGCCGTGCTGGCAGCCCTGGTCAAAAGCCCAGAGTATTACGCGACCGACCCGGATCAGATTGTCGCTCGTTTCGGCTTCATGCAGATGTTCATGGGCGCCGGCATGCTTGGCTCCAGCGTGCTGCTGATGCTGGTGCGCAATATCCGTCTGGCCCCCAAGCTGATCCATATCGGGCTGATGATCAGTGGTCTGCTCCTGATAGGCATCTGGATCAATACCAGCTATATCTTCGGTCTGGGCATCGCCTGTGGGATTGGCTTCTTCAGCAATTTTGCCCGCATCGGATCAGACTCACTGACACAGATCAATGCGGCTAATTACATGCGAGGCCGAGTCTTTGGCGCTCGCGATATCCTTACCAACCTCGCAGCTGCGGCGATCAACCTCTGCATCTGGCAGTTGCCCAATGCGGACCAGCGCATGATTATCCTGCTGCCTTTCATGGGGCTGGTGATGGTGGCCTTCGGGGTCCTGGGCTTCTGGATTGTCCGTCACACCGGCCCCAGGAAGCCACAGTCAGTTGCTACGGTCTGAATGACATCGTCCGAAATGTGGTGCTGATGTTTCTGACAATGCAGGCAGATTTCTCTTTTTCACCGGCGAAATAAAAGTGTATCGGCTGCGTTCTACAAGCCGTACGATGTTCGAAGATTTACGTAAACCATTTCCTTATCCCTTCCGGAGGCTTCTTCATGTTCAGTCGACTGACGACGGGCCGCATCATGGCAAGTCTGACACTGGGGCTGCTGCTGACGGCTCTGAGCCCCGCACACGCTGCAGATATCTATGTTTCCCCTACTGGCGATCCCAAAGCTCAGGGCACGCGAAGCAATCCTATTGATCTCGCCACCGCGCTTCGCAGCAGTGCAAGTCCTGCCAAGCCCGGCGATACCATCATTCTCCTGGAAGGCCGATATGACGGCCCGATGAACGGTATCAAGCGAGTTCCGTTTGAATTGACCGTCTCGGGCAAGGAAGGCGCACCGATCATCATCCGCCCGGAAGAAGGCAAGTTCGCCCATGTCAATGGGACCGTGGCGTTCACTGCTGACTACGTTCATCTGGTCGGCCTGGATATCGGGGACCTCAACTGGGATCTGATGCGTGAAAAGCATGACGCCAGCACGGCCATGAACGTCACCAAGGCCAAGGAAAGCAAGGCCATCAACTGCAATATCTTTGGTGGCTCAATGGGCACAGGCATCTGGACGCCGGCCATCAATTTCGAACTGTATGGCTGCATCATCCACGACTTTGGCGGCATTCACGACAAGGGCAAAGGCCGAGGCAGCGGCCATGCTGTCTACACGCAGAACAAAGATGGCACCAAACACTATCGCCACAACGTGTTCTATCGTGGCGCTGGCTGGAACCTGGATATCTACACGCAGCAGGGTGAAGTCCGCGGCTTTGATGTCATCGAAAACATCAGCTACATCGCCGGTTACTACAAGCCCGGCCAGGTTTCGTTCAGTTATGGCGTGATGGGCTGGAAACCTGCGGCCCGCATCCGATTTATCGGGAACGTGGCGTATCAGCCCCGCGATGGTCAGCCTTGGCGCAGCAATATGCGCATCCTGGGCCATTACAACCCGGAACTCGAACACGAAGATGCACTCGTTAAGGACAACTACATCATGGGGGCCTTCCGCGCCTTCTCGGCCGGCCGAATCAAGGACCTGACCCTCACGGGTAACACCTTCTGGTCTACGGGCGTTCTGATGGAAATCGCCAGCGCCCCTGCTGGCTCGGGCATCAGCAACAATGAAGCAGGTAAGCCTGACCTGAAACATTACAAGCTCACCAACAACACGTACTATGCCAATGGAAACGATCGCCCCTTCCGCTACGGCGCTGGCGTCGAGAAGGGCCCGGATGACGAATTGATCAGCTTCTCCGAATGGCAGAAACTGGGTGTTGATACGGACAGCAAACTGGTCATCGGTAAAAACAACAAGCCTGCAGGCACGAAGGTTTTCGTGTTCCCCAACACCTACCAGCCCGGCCGCGCCAACGTGGGTGTGTTCAACTGGGATGGCAAGGATAGTGTGGAAGTAGATCTTTCCACCGCCCTCAAGCAGGGGCAGAAGTACGCCATCTACAACCTTCTGGACATCAATCAGACCATCGCTCAGGCCAACCCTGTGGTGACTGGTACATTCAATGGCAAAGCCATCACTCTGCCTCTGCGCAAGGAATCGTACTCGCCTGATTTCGATGCCTTCCTTGTGTTGCCCGTTCAGTAATTCAATTCAGCTTTTGTGAACAGGAGGCCTGCAATATGCGGGCCTCTTTTTCACATAAGGCAGATTGAATAACTCAAATGCTTGCAACGCGTGATTATTCATTGGACACTATGAAGCCCCGCCTGGTCAGGATCGGCCGGGCGATTCCGCCAACCTATTCTGGAGACTTCCCACCATGCCCAGACCTGTTACGCTCTTCACCGGCCAGTGGGCCGACCTGCCTTTCGAAACCATGTGTCAGAAGGCCAAGTCTTTCGGCTACGATGGCCTGGAACTGGCCTGCTGGGGCGACCACTTTGACGTCGTCAAGGCTCTGAACGATAAGAACTACGTGAAGCAGCGATGGGAGATCCTCGCCGATCACAAGCTCACGGCTTATGCCATCTCAGCTCACCTGGTTGGTCAGGCGGTGTGTGACCTGATCGACGAACGCCACAAGAGCATCCTCCCCGAAGAAATCTGGGGCGACGGTGACCCCGAAGGCGTGCGCCAGCGTGCTGCCCAGCGCATGATCGACACGGGCAAAGCCGCCCGCCTGTTCATGAATGCCAAGCCGGGCCATGACAAGAACGCCCCTGCGGTGGTCAACGGCTTTACTGGCTCGTCCATCTGGCATTCCATCTATGCCTTCCCCCCCACAAGCCAGGAATACTGGCAGCGTGGCTTTGACGATTTCGCGAAGCGCTTCATCCCGATTCTGGACGCTTTCGACAAGGAAAACGTCAACTTCGCGCTGGAAGTTCACCCCTCGGAAATTGCCTTCGACATCGCCTCTGCCCAGCGTGCTCTCGAGGCGGTCAAGAAGCACAAGCGTTTCGGCTTCAACTACGATCCGTCGCACTTCGGCTATCAGGGTGTGGACTACGTGCGTTTCATCCGCGTGTTTGCCGATCGCATTTTCCACTGCCATATGAAGGACGCCTGGTGGGGCCATGGCAGCCGCGAAGCTGGCGTGTTCGGCGGCCACACCACCTTCACGGATCCCCGTCGTTACTGGGACTTCCGCTCCGTGGGGCGTGGCGATATCAACTTTGAAGAGATCATTGTTGCTCTTAATGACATCAACTACCAGGGCCCGCTGTCCGTGGAATGGGAAGACGGCCGCATGGACCGCGAACACGGCGCTACCGAGTCGGCGGCGTTCGTCCGCAAGCTCGACTTCAAGCGTTCGGACATCGTCTTCGACGCTCAGTTCGACCGCTGATCGATCACGATCTTCCTGATCAAATGCGAATCAAGAATCACCCGGCCGGGCACCTGGCCGGGTGATTTTTTTGAATCCAGCGCGAATGCGTTACACTGCGATCATGCAGGAAACCAACCGTAAAAAACGCTCCGTGCGCAAGCCTAAGTCCCAGCCGCCCCAGTTCAGTTATCCCCGGACGCCTCATCTGGTGGGGATGGACTGGATTGAACTGCCTGTTCCTGATCCGGCGCTCTCTGCAGAGCTGTTAATGGAGATCGGCTTCACCCCGCGCGGCTATGTGGGTAAATATCCCCTCGTGGCGGTGGGTGGCACGGTTTACATGCTCACACCCACACGGGAAAAGCCCCTGCTGGTCGGCCCTGCGAGACTGACCATTCAGGTGACCACCGACAACATCAAGCTCAAACGCCAGCAACTGCTGGATATTGGGGTCAGGCCGACTGCTCTGAAGCGCCAGCCTCGCGGCGATATGACCTTCACCCTCCGCTGGGGGCTGGATTATGTGCTGCGGTTCACAGGCCCGGTTCGTGAATGAACAAGACCGCAGTCATTAACCGATAGATAGTCCGGAAACTCCTCCTATGATTGAAGGTAGTCAGGAGGGTTGTCTGAGGGAGTCTATGGCGTGGGTGATCTGTTACAGGACTTGGCGTTTGTCATGGTCTTCGCTGCATTCGCGGCGGTGGTATGCAATCGACTGAGACAGCCTGCTGTACTTGGCTATCTGTTGGCCGGGCTGGTCATCGGCCCGCATGTGGGCAAGCATATCTGGACGGTTTCTCACCCGGACAATATCTCCACGCTGGCCAACATCGGCGTGGTGATGCTCATGTTCGGGCTGGGGCTGCAGTTTTCGCTGGGCAGGCTGATCAAGGTGGTCCCCACCGCCATGACCGCGGCCACGCTTGAAATCATCCTGATGGTATGGATCGGCTACCAGGCCGGGCAGGTCTTTGGCTGGTCGAAAATTCAAAGCCTGTTCCTGGGAGCCATGCTTCTGAGTTCTTCGACCATCATCATTGTGAAAACGCTCAATGATCTGGACCTGTCCCGCGAAAGATTCGCCGAAACGACCTTTGGCATTCTGATACTCGAAGACATATACGCTGTTCTAGCCATCGTGCTGGTCACCGGGCTGGTGGCGGCGGAGGCGTTCACGATTGATCAGGTGGTCCATGTTGGAACGAACATGGGCATCTTCCTGACGGTGACCGCAGTGATCGGGCTGATCTTTGTGCCCCATCTGCTTCGCTATGTGGCCAACACCCGCAGCGATGAAATCCTGCTGGTGACGGTGTTGGGTCTGGGCTTTGGTATCGCACTGCTGGGGGTCAAACTGGGCTACACCGCAGCGCTCGGTGCGTTTGTGATTGGTGCCATCGTGGCCGAGACACGCATGGCCGGAAAGATCATCCAGCAGATCGAACCGATCCGCAGCATGTTCAATGCGATCTTCTTCGTCGCCGTGGGCATGATGGTCGACCCCGCTGCCTTCGTGGAATACTGGCCTCACATTCTGCTGATCACCGGCGTGGTGGTGGCTGGCAAGATCCTCACTGGAGCACTGGGCTCGCTGGTGGCCGGCCATGATATGCGGACCTCACTTCGCGTTGGGCTCACACTGGCGCAGATCGGTGAGTTTGCCTTCGTGATCGGCCACCTGGGCTTGATGCTCAAAGCCATTCCTGAATCGCTGTTTTCCATCATTGTTGGCGTGTCGGCTTTGACCACCCTGCTGACGCCGTGGCTTATCAAATACTCCAATGGGCTGGCGGCGATCATTGAAAAGCCAGTCCCATTTCCGATTCGGGACATGCTGGCGGTGTATCACCGCTGGTTCCATCGGGGCGCGAAGAACCCGATGTATGCCCCGGTGAAGAAGCTGGTTCGCAAGACCATTCTGCAGATCATCCTGAATCTGGTGCTCATGGCCGCTATCTTCGGTGTCGCGGCATTTCTCATCAGCTACACCGCGCCGTGGTGGCCTCAGACCGTGGAGTGGACCATCGTGCGTGGCTCCACCTTCTGGCTGCTTGCTTCCGCAGCCTGTATGCCGCTGGTGGCGGCGACGATGCGTAAGCTGCGTGCGATGGCGATGCTGCTCTCCGAGCTGTCAATCACTCCGACGCTGGCCGGGCCACGCACGAAGATCTACCGCATCATGTTTGTGAACACGATCATTGCCTCGGGCATTCTGGGGCTGGCGATGTATATCCTTCTGCTCAGTTCGGCCATCATGCCGCCCTGGCCGATCCTGGCGATCATGCTGGTGGGCCTGGCGATTTTCACCCGTTATCGCTGGAATGCCTTTATCCAGATCTACGCTGCTGCGCAGGCTGAAATCGGCGACACACTTTTTGCCCACGATCCCCTGCATGAGGAGCAGGAAACCGCTCCGCCTGCCAGGCCGATGCCTGCTTTGCTGGTGGCTGCCGAGCTTGAAATGGTGGCGATTCCCGAGCACTCGCCGGTGGCGGGCAAGTTCCTGCGTGAAGCCGAGCTTCGCACGCAGACCGGGGCCAGCGTGGTGGGCATCGAACGCAATGGCGACAACATCGTCAATCCCAGCCCGGATGAGGAAGTTCAGGTAGGTGATAACGTCCTGCTGCTTGGGACCAAGGCTCAGCTGGCAGCGGCCCGCAAGATGATCAGTCCCCCCCTGGAATCCACCTGATTTTCCGCGATGTTTCCCTGCGTTGTTGCTCTATGCATCGGCCCGCTGAACTCTATAATTTTCCCCTATGGAAGCAAAGATACTCTGGGCTTTGATCATGCTTGGGCTGGCGGTCCTGCTCTTTCTGATGGAGGTATTCATTCCTTCAGGCGGAATCATCGGACTGCTGGCGGCGATTGCGGTGGTGACGGGTGTCGTCCTTATGTTTCAGGTGAATACGACGCTGGGGCTTATCAGCGCCATTGTTTGCATTGTGGCCATTCCCTTTGTCATCGCGGCCATGATGAAGCTCTGGCCGAACACCCCGCTTTTCAGGTTGCTGGTACTTCGTGGGCCTGAAGGTGAATCTGAAGAACCCGTCAGGCAGACCCCCCGCGTCATTCCCGAAGCGGCTGATCTGAAAGTGGGTGACGAAGGGACGACGGAAACCTACCTGCGCCCGGTGGGCATCTGCCGCATCAATGGCAAACGCGTGGAGTGCATCGCCGATGGCGACCTGATTCCCGCAGGCAAAGCAGTTCGCATCACTCACATCGATGGCCTGCAGATCAAGGTCATTCAGTCCTGATGGACTACTGCTGGCGATCGAGCAGACGATATTGAATAGCCTCCGCCAGATGATGTACCTGAATGGTGCTGCTTTCTTCCAGATCCGCAATCGTGCGACTGACCCTTCGGATCTTGTCATACGCACGCGCAGACAAGCCCAACTCAGTCATCGCCTGATTAAGCAGTTGCTTGCCTGACTCATCCAGAATAGCCACCTGATCCAGTTCTCGGCCTGTCAGAGCGCTGTTGGCTTTGTGCTGATCGGGTGATCGCCTGGCCTGGAAGGTTCTGGCTTTGATGACATCCTGACGCATCGCCTGAGTATCTGTTCCTCGCTGACTACTGGATAGCTGCTGATAGGGAACCGCAGGGACTTCAATGTGAATGTCCACACGATCTACCAGTGGGCCGCTGATTCTGCCCAGATATTTGTCCATCTGACGCTGGCTGACTTCATCCGTCGGCTTACCACCTTTGGGCGTGGGATTCATCGCCGCCACGAGCATGAACCGGGCAGGCAGGCGAATGGCGCTGTGCGTTCGTGCGATGGTGACGCAGGCGTCTTCGAGTGGCTGGCGCAGCGTCTCAAGCACTGGCCGAGGAAACTCAGGCATTTCATCAAGAAACAGGACACCCTGATGTGCCAGGCTCACTTCGCCAGGCTTGGGGATGCTGCCTCCGCCTACCATCGCCGGGCTGCTGATGGTGTGGTGAGGTGAGCGCACCGGGCGATGCGTCATCAAAGGCTGCCCCTTGGGAATCTGCCCCACGCTCGAGTAAATGCGTGTCACTTCCAGCGCTTCATCGCGTGAGAGCACGGGCAGCACGCCAGGCAGCGCCTTGGCGAGCATGGTTTTGCCAGTCCCGGCTGGCCCGATCATGAGAATGTTGTGCATCCCTGCTGCAGCGATCACCATCGCCCGCTTGGCAGACTCCTGTCCGCGAATGTCACCGAAATCCACTGCAGGCTTCACACTGGAGAGAATGTCCTCCACGGCCAGTTCGGGATGAGGCTCGATTTCGTACTGTTCATTGAGGAAGCCGACCACACTTGTGAGGCTGTCGGACGGGTAGACATCAATGCCGCCGACAGCAGCGGCTTCCTGTGCATTGGCCAGGGGGACGACGATGCCCTTGATACCCATCCGTCTGGCGAGGATGGCCAGATTCACCACGCCATTGATCGGTCGAATGCGGCCGTCGAGTGCCAGTTCACCAGCAAAGAGCAGTTGCCTGTGATTCTGCGTCTGAATCACCTGCCCTGCCAGCAGCAGGCCGAGGGCGATAGGCAGATCAAAGCTAGGCCCTTCCTTGCGGATGTCAGCCGGCGCGAGATTCACCAGCAGTCTGGCCATCGGAAACGGATAACCCGAGTTAGTGATGGCAGACCGCACACGCTCAATGGATTCCTTCACCGCTGCATCAGGCAGTCCAACGATGGTCGTCTTGGGCATCCCGATTTCCGCAACATCGACCTCTACTTCACACGGAAGCGGCTCGATGCCTTGCAGGACGAAACTGTGAACTTGGGCGAGCATGTAATAAGTACACTTTCGAAAGGAATTGAATCGTTAAGGAATGCTGCTTTGTCAGCACACTGAAGTATCAAATTGCCAGATTGGAATCGTCGCGCGAATATTCGGATAAGCAGATTCCCAGATTCGCTTGAGGGCAGAACTGCATCAACTGAAGATAAATCACAGGTCCACCTCCTGATCCATTGCGGCGATCAGGTAGAACCCCTGCATACCCCCGCGTACCTTTTGCTCCAACTCTGGATATGCAGCATTGCCTGAAGCTGCTCCTCGTTTTCCTTCTGTTCATGCAGCAGCTTTCGAGGATTAAACCCCTGTATGAGGACGACCTGAATCTGCGGCTGTGAGGGCGCGTTGGGATTGGGCGTGTTCAAAGATGTCCCCGGAATGAATGAGAGAGCACGAGCTATAAGCCTGATGGGGCTTTATTCTGACATTCCAGGCAGCTTATCTCAAGATGAACCTCTCAGCCGCCCCGCTGAATGCCAGTTCAGAGGGAAATGTTTTGTCTGTGGAAATGAAACTTTTTCAATCCAAAGGCGTCTACTACCCCATGCTGCGTTAGAATCGACCTGGGTTCTGCTCACTTATTCCGTGGACTTTCTTTGCGCTGGAGCCTGCATGTCACAACGCCTGCCTGAATGGGCAAGACAGATGCGCGACCTGTTCCGCAGCGGGTCGGTATCGCAGTTCATCATTCATGGCGACATCTTCGACCTGGTCCCTTACAACGCTGGCCAGGGGATGAAGCACGTCGCGCTCGAACGATTCTTTGATGACGTGATGTTCTCCCGCTACGACGTGGTGCTCCGTTACGATCGCGGCCATGGCCTGCGTGCCACGCGAGGCGGGCATGAAGTGGCCAAATGGATCTCAGAGCAGGGCGGAGACAGTTTCGCCCTCCACACCGTGCGCGATCCCGCTCATGCGATGGAAGTCATTGACCGCTTCCTGCTTCGCTCCCTGAATATGCAGATGCTCGCGGGCTCGAAGGAGTCGCGCATCGCCGTGGTGATTGATTTTGCAGAGTTCGTGCTGCCTCGCGGTGATGCGCTGCAGCTTGGCAGCGCGTATGCGGGCAATGTCATCACTGCTCTGTCCTGGGCGAACGACCCGGCCATCCTGCAGGCCAACATTGTGACGATTCTAGTTACTGAAAATCTCAATGACCTTAACGCTGCGGTCGTGGGCAATCCAAATACCGCCAAACTTGAGATCCCTCTGCCTGATGAAACGGAGATGAATTTCTACGTTCAGGGGCTGTGCAATGAGGAACTTAAGGAACTGCCTGCGATGTGTGATGTGCCCATTGAAACACTGGGCAGGCGGCTGACGGGGCTTTCACGCATCGGGGCCAAGCGGGCTCTGTCTCTGGCAGTGCGTAATAAACAGCGGGTGACATCAAGCTGGTTGACGCGGATCAAGAAGGACCTGATCGAGAAGGATTGTCAGGACCTGCTGGCGTTTTATGAATCGCCTTACACGCTTGATCATGTGGCGGGCCACGAGGCTGCCAAGGCCTGGCTCAGGCAGGACACGCAGCTGCTTCGACGTGGAGCACTCAAGGCTCTGCCGATGGGGTATCTGATTGCAGGGCGCATCGGAACAGGCAAGACCTATCTGGTTCAGTGCTGGGCCGGCGAGCTGGGCGTGCCCTGCGTGGTCATCAAGAATTTCCGCGATCGCTGGGTGGGCGCGACAGAGTCGAATCTGGAAAAGATCTTCAACGTGCTGCGAGCCCTTGGGCAGGTAGTAGTCTTTGTTGATGAAGCCGACCAGATGGCGGGTAAGCGCCAGGGCTCAGATATGGATGGCGGCCTGTCAGGGCGAATCTATGCCATGCTCGCCAAGGAGATGAGCGAGACCGCCAACCGCGGGAAGATTATCTGGGTCTTTGCCACGTCACGTCCCGACCTGCTGGAGGTGGACCTTAAGCGTCAGGGTCGACTCGATGTGCACATCCCCCTGTTTCCGCCTCAGACCGAAGCCGAAAAGCATGCGTTGTGGCTGGCGATGGCCCGCAAGCTCAAACTTGATCTTGCACCTGAAGATATTCCTGCCCTGCCTGCCGGCATGATCCTGGGGGGCAATGAAATTGAAGGGGTTCTGGTGCGAGCCCTGCGTGAGCAGGAGATGGCTCTGGAGGATGAGGCAGCCAGACCGTTGAAGGAAGTCGTGGCGGATCTTGTCCGTCAGATTCGTCCCAGTGCGCATCAGAGGCAGCTTGAGCTGATGGACATGCTGGCCGTGCGCGAGTGTACGGACCATCGCTTTCTGCCTGAGATTTATGCGGGGATGACGCCCGAGCAGGTGGAATATCGCATTGCAGAGCTCAGCAGGATGGCATGAGCTTCAGGGTGTGGATTGGGGATGGACAGTAGACTTTATAATTGGTGAAAAGGGTCGGACGCCTGCACGTCGCAGGATGGCTTCAGATTACTTTCAAAACTACGGGGTATAGACCATGGCATTTTTTGCACGCATCGGCCGACTGTTCCGGGGATTTCTGGGGATATTTGTAGGCGGATTGGAAGAGCGTAACCCCGAAGCGTTGATGGAAGCGGCCCGTCAGGAATTCCGCGATCGCATGGCCCAGTACAACCAGGCCATGGCTCGACTGGCGGGCATCGCTGAACGCGTGAAGTCTCAGATCAAGAGCAAGAGTGCCCGTGCGAAGGACCTTGAAAGCCGAGTGCTGGCTAACCACCAGGCTGGCAATCTTGAACTGGCAGGCAGCCTGGCGCGTGAGCTGCAGGATCTGCGCAGTGACCTTGAGCATGACACTGCGGAACTCAATGAAACCGAACAGGCCTACCAGCTTGCTTTGAGTCAGGCCCGTACTACGCAGAAGGATTTTGAGGACAAGATCCGCCATCTGGAGCGTCAACTTTCGCAGGTCAAGGTTAAGGAAGCCCAGGCCGAAGCTGCTGCAGCGCTGGGGAACGTGGCGTTCAAGGTGGGTGATCTGGGCGATACGATGAAGACCGTGGAAGAAGTGCTCCAGAAGCGCTATGAAGCCTCGGCGGGTAAGGCTCGCGTGGCGGCGGATATGCTCGACAAGCAGGAAATCCAGGTGCGCGAAAATGAACGCAAGGCTCTGGAAAAAGCCGCGCTGGCAGACTTCCTGGCCTCCAAGGGTATTGCGGCTTCGACGCCCCCATCGGCCGACGCAACCCCGGCTGCTCAGCAGAATCATCGCGACATGGGCCCGGGCCTGAGCGAATCAAACTGATATAGTCTGCAGCGCATGAAGGCTGAATCTCATGCGTAGTAGCACGGAGTATGTCAGTTGTCACTGGATCAAGAGAATCGTCGAAATCGGCTGGGCCAGTTCCTCATGCGGGTGGTGCCCAGGCTGGCCATCATCCTGCTGGTATTCGTTGGCCTGAACTGGTGGGTTGGTAAAGACCGACAGCAGACCCTGTCTACTGCTACATCGACCACGCAGGTAGATAACCTCTGGGATGTCAGCAAGCCCCGCCGGCCGGGTTACGCTGTGGCCATTGTGATCGACGAACACCGCCCTGAATCGATTGATGTGGATGTGTTCAACGCCTGGCAGAGGAATATCCGGGATTCCCTCCGGGTGTATCAGAACAGCATTGTTCGAGTGGCAGGCAAACAGAATCATCTGCCTGTGCGCGTAGGCTTCTTTCGGACGAGCGAATCGTTGACTGCTGCTCAGACCGGGATGAAGCGGGAGCTTTCACCCCCCGCTCAGTCGGATGTGGATGAAGCAATGGACGCGGGCCAGTGGCATGGGCAGCAGCAAACGCTGGACAAGTTGATGCAGCAGGCCGTCGTGGCATTGTCTGATTCCGGTCTGGAATCCACTATGGTGCTCGTGATCCGTTATCCACTGCTGGAATCCAAGGAGTCTGTTTACCAGATCATCTCGCGATGGAAGCCTGCATTGCCTGCATCACCCGATGGGCCTCGCATTGTTGTGGATATGGAACTGCTCAAGGGCGAGAAGGTTTCGGAGAAGGATAGTCCGCTACTGCGCTCATTGCTCAGACTCACGTTTCCTGACTTGGAACTTGAGTTACCAGCCTCGACAGGACCTTTATCCAACTGAATTTAATCACCAGGGCTGCGTATTACAGATGTGGTCGGTGTCCTCGCCGGGCAGCGGGCCCTGCTGGAAGCTGTAGATTGGCAGCTGAGGTGGACAGAATGCCCGGATCGGCAGGTGCACTTCGCCCAGGCCGCGCGAGACCAGCCCCAGTGTTTTTCGCTGACGCAGAATGCCTGATGTCAGGTGCATGGGGTAATCGGTGGAGTTGATCAGCGGCTTTTTGCCAGGCAGTCTGCATTGCCCGCCATGCGTGTGGCCGGAGAGCATCACATCAAATTTCAGATCTGACGCCACGGGCAGATAGGTCGGATGATGGCAGAGCAGCAGTCGCAGGAATCGCTGGCTATTATTCGAAGGTTGAAGTGACGCCCGGTGCTCCAGCAGCGCCAGGCTGTCAGGCCAGACCTGCTGAAGCGTCTCCATGCCTGCGATTTCAACACCGATCTCAGGCAGCAGATGCGCCTGATTATTAAGCCAATGAATGGGCAGGTCCTGCAGTTGATGTCGCAGGGTAGGCAGATCATGGTTGCCAAAGACACCGAAGGAGCCAATGCGGGGCTTCATCACCTCGCTGAGTCTGTGCATGAAGGGAATGGCAGCCAGTTCGTCGCCGGGCAGGCTCATGTAATCGCCTGTCAGCAGAAACAGATCGACTTCCAGTGTTGCGATGAGGTTCAGCAGCTCATCCTGATCCCGGCTGGGTTTACTGATGTGGATATCAGTCAGATGCGCCACGCGCAGGCCCTGCGCCGCCTGTGGAAGTTCAGGCAGAGACAGGGTGACAGGATGGATCAACGCATGGGAATAGGTCATGATGGTGTTGTTCTTGCCCTGCAGTATCGTTGATGGAGGAGGCAAGGACAATTCTGCTGGATTACGCGCTTGTCAAACGGGATAATGCAAAATATCCTAAGCACAGGCAGTTACTGTATATTGAATGCAGCATGGAGCTTGGCGACCTAGCCTCCCCCATCAGTGGCGAAAGGCCCTGATGTCCAAAGCCTTACCAGGAGATCATGTCGATGGCCAAAATGTTCTACACGCTTGACGAAGCCGCGGAGAAACTGGGCGTCAGCGTCGATCAGGTCAAGGAAATGGCCAACAGCGGCAAACTGCAGCAGTTCCGCGATCGCGACAAGCTCATGTTCAAACGCGAGCACATCGACGCGCTGATGAACAACGAAGATTCCACCAGCGGTATTTCGCTGTCGGATGACTCGCTCAGCGGAACCAGCCTGGCCGGTGACAGCCTCAGCGGAACGAACCTGTCTTCGGACAGTCTGCTTGGCGGAACCAACCTGGCGGGCGACAGCCTGCTGGATGGCTCGAGCATGACCGGTTCGAGCATCCCCCTCAAGGACAGCAACGATACGGATACCATTGAGCTCAAGCTCGATGACTCCCAGGCCGGCTCCCCTGCCATCGCTCCCAAGCCGAAGGATGACCCGCGTGAACGCACGGGCATCAGCGTGTTTGATGCGGGCGAAGTGGAACCGGTTGACCCCTCGGCTCAGACCGTGGTGACCAACACTGTCGGTTCGGATGAAGAACTGGCGCTCGAAAGCGTCGGCTCCGGCTCGGGTCTGCTGGACCTGACCCGCGAAAGCGACGACACCAGCCTGGGCGCTGAACTGCTCGATGAAATTTACCCCGGTGGCAATGACGGCTCTGATGCCAAGATCGAAACCACCACGGGCTCGTCCGGCGTGTTTGATGGCGCTGCTACCATTGAACCCACTGCCAGCGGTCTGGAAAACATCCAGCAGGCTGGCGCTGCGGCTATGGCCAGCGGTGCAACCTTCGTGGAAGTGCCTGTCTCCGAGCCGGCTGATCCTTCGGGCAGCGGCCTGACGCTGGGCGGCATGCTCGCCGCAGCTGTCAGTATGGTGCTTGTGCTCATCATCGTTGTCTCGGCGATGGGTGGCGTGAGCAATCAGGTCACTGAACTGTTCCGCAGCTCCCTGTGGCTCTACACGGGTATCCTGCTGGGCGTGAGCATTGTGTTCCTGGTGGCGGGCTTCTTCATCGGTAAGACACAGGAACGCTAAGCCTGCAGTTCAGGCTTCGATTCCGGCGGATTGTGTTTTCATCCTCTGCCACGATTTGTGAGATCTGCCTACCATCATGCTCAGCGGTTACGGAAAAAATGAATGGCTCACGATCCTTGCGATCGGTGTCATGCTCACGGTCACACTGAGCATCGTCGGCTGGTACATCCTGGCGGTGATCGTTGTCATTGCAACCATCGCCCTGCTGCTGTTCTTCCGCGATCCTGAACGACGCATTCCCACGCAGCGCGGTGTGGTGGTGGCACCTGCCGATGGCAGGGTCAGCTCTATTCATACGGTCGAGCACTATGAGCCTTTTGGCGAAAGTGCTCTGTGCATCCGCATCTTCCTGTCGGTGTTCGATGTGCACGTCAACCGTGCACCGTGTCACTGCTCGGTGGAGTCGGTCACGCACAAGCCCGGGGCGCACATGAATGTGCTCAACCCGCAGTCAGCTGAGGACAACGAAAGCATCACGATCATCCTGAACCACCCGATCAAGCGCGTTCCGGTGGCGGCAGTGCGACAGGTGGCCGGGCTGCTGGCACGAACCATCGTCTGCGCCGTCAAGCCCGGGCAGACGCTGCAACGAGGCCAGCGTATCGGCATGATCAAGTTCGGCTCGACGACCGAGGTCTACCTGCCTGCACGACTTGAGCCCAAAGCTGTGGTCCAGCAGGGCCAGTACATCTACGGCGGAACCACTGTGGTGGCTCACATCAAGTCCTCTGCTGAGCTTGAAGCCGTCAAGAAGGCCCATGAGTCGACCGCTGCGGTCAACGCCCCTGCGGGCAATGAAGAGCCTGAAGCCCCCTCAGCTATCTCCCAGGCTCCGACGGATGCACCAGCGGCCAGCCAGGCTGAATAAAGCCATCTGAGAGTCAAATGATCCAACGTCCCCAGCTGTCGCAGAACGCGGCAGCTGTTTTTCATTGTGCCCATGACAACACGCTGTGGAGTTACTCTGCAGGCTTCTGTTCTGCCAGTTCCTGAACTGCCTGGTAAAGCTCAGCAGCGATGGCGTCGTGATCTTCACGACTCTGGCCGTAGGACTGGAACTGTCTGGGCTGGCCGATCGTCAGGGTGACTCTGCAAGGCCGAGGGCACCATGTCCCCTTGGGCCACGCCTTGCCTGCCCCGTCGAGATAGCAAGGCAGAACAGGAAGTGATGTCCCCGCCACCAGCTTGCCAATACCGGGCTTGAAGGGGTTCATCTGCCCGTTGGTGGAGCGTGTCCCTTCGGGGAACAGGATGAGAATGTTGCCAGGCGAATCATTGGCCAGCAGATTTTGACACAGGCTCACACTCTGGCGGAGGTTGGTCTGCCGATGGAAAGGCAGTGCGTTGACGATGATTGATGCCAATGCCAGTCGAGGCAGGCTGACGAAAAAGTAATCCGCCGCCGCTGCAGGAAAGGCGTGATGCAGCTTCCCCATCGGCAGCGCCGACAGCATGCACAGCGCATCCAGGTGGCTGCTGTGATTGGCCACCATGATGAATGAGCCCTGCCTGGGCAGATGTTCCTGTCCACGAATGGTGAAGCGATGCCAGGCTTTGAGCAGCAGACGAATCGTTAGTGCTCCAGCCAGCCGGGCGCCATAGACGAATATGTCCGGCTCACGCGGGAAGCGCCTCAGACGCTCTGCCAGCGTCTGATCCAGATCTTCCGCAGTCTGATAGTTCCACTCTTCCATGCGTGGTAGCCTCGGGCGGAGCATGCTTATTGGATGGGGTGATAGAAGCTGATCATGTGAAAGAACAGTGGCGTGGTGAAGATCAGGCTGTCGATGCGATCAAGAATACCGCCATGTCCCTTGATGAGTGCACCGGTGTCTTTGATGCCTACATCACGCTTGATGACGCTGATGGCAAGGTCGCCGATCTGCCCACCGATGCCCACGATCAGGCCGGTGAGGATCAGCTCGCGAGGTGTGAAGTCGGGCAGGGAGAACCACATCACCCAGGGCAGGATCATCGAAAAGATTAGAGCGCCGATGGAGCCTTCCCACGTCTTTTTCGGGCTGATTTCACTGCGCAGGGGATGCCTGCCAAAGAGCCGACCACACGTGTAGGCCGCCACGTCGTTGAGCGACACGGCCACCAGCAGATAAAGAATGTAACCATAGGCGTGATTGGCGTTGGTCAGAAAGCTCAGGTGGCCGAACATCCATCCGATGTAGATGAACCCCAGGATCGCCAGCGCCATCACCTGCAGCTGGCCCGCAGTGCGATTGCGCAGGATGGGCACCATGAGCAGCGCTGCAATCACGTAGACAGGCATCACAATGAACAGGCCATACCAGCCAGGCGTATGCAGGTTGGGATCGGTTACCAGGCAGGTGATGCCCACCGCGATGATGCCCAGATAGGCCGTGCCTGTCATGAAGAAGTCACGATACAGCCCGGTGGCGCGGGCATATTCCTTGAACCCGAAGATGGAGATGATGGTAAAGAGAAAGACTGCTGCGAACCGGCCAAGGAAGATGGCACCGATCACCAGTGGAACCATCATCAGCCAGCCAAGGTAGGAGCGCCAGGCGTGATCCATCTTCTGGGGCCAGCGCCATCGCAGAATGGCAATTGTGATGCCCGCAAAGGCAAGCAGACTCAGAATGGCCAGCGCATAGAACCGGAAAATGCCACTATCAATCGCGGCCTGGAGGGACATATCAGCGGGTCTCCGATGCAGGTCTGATCAATCGCAGCACGGTGAACAAGCGGGCAAACATCGTCTGAACACAGCCGATGATGATGACGAAGTGAGTCCAGTCGAGAATGGTCCAACCGCCCCAGCGGATGCGGCCGTCGCTCCACCAGATCATTGCCAGCGTGATCCACGCACCGATATGCAGAGCCACCATGCGCCAAGGCTTGGACATCACTCCGCCATACTGCCGCTTGACGCCCAGAGCCTGTCCCGACAGGCCGATGTAGGACACCAGCATCGCCAGGATGATCACCCAGTAGGCGATCAGCGGGTGACACAATCCGCTGTGTGCCACGCCTGCGAAGATCATGGTGTCGGAGAAACGGTCAGGCAGATCGTTGATCAGCTCGCCTCGTTTGCTGGCGCGGCCGGAAGCCAGTGCGACCATGCCATCGAGCATGTTGCACCAGAGCCTGATGTAGCACAACCCCGCCGCCGAGATGAGCAGCCAGGGGTATGGGCCACTTTTGTAAAAGCAGATGCCTGCGCCGGCGGCGGCCACGATGGAGGCGTAGGAAATAAGGTCCGGATGAATGCCCTTGTTGACGCAGAAATCCACGCTGGCATGGGCGGTTCTGCGGAAGATGCCTGCGATCGGTCGGCGGGAATCAGGCTGATAGGTAGTCACCGGTGATCCTCCCGGAAGGGTTGGGACAATTTTGATTTGCCTGAGTATATCGGTGAAACCCGATGGGCTGCTTGCAAATCATTGAATACCCTCATCGGCTGTGCTATCGTTGACCAGTTGATGCACCGCCCGGGGTCGCCATTCTTACACGGATGTAGAAGTATGAATCGTTTTGATCGTCTGAATCTCAGGCAGTCCCCGGCTGTGATGGAATCGCAGGTGGCCTCCCCCGCCACGACGGCCATTGATCCTGATACCCTGGCCCTGGTTCGCGACAAGCTTTCCCGAGGGGTGGAATACCTTCTTTCCCAGCAGTCCACCGAAGGCTACTGGTGTGCTGAGCTTGAAGGCGACTCCATCCTCCAGAGCGAATACATTCTGCTGCGATGGATCATCAATCGTGAGAACGATCCCCGCCTCAAGAAGATCGCCGACTACCTGCGCACCCAGCAGCGTGAAGATGGCGCATGGGTTCAGTATCCCGGTGCGAAGATCGATATCTCTGCCACGGTGAAGGGCTACTTCGCGCTCAAGCTCTCAGGCGATGACGTCAACGCTCCGCATATGCAGAAAGCTCGTCAGCAGATTCTTCAGCATGGTGGCGCTGAGAAGGTCAACAGCTTCACCAAGTTCTATCTGGCTGCGCTGGGGCAGATCAGCTACTCGGCGGTTCCTTCGATTCCGCCTGAACTGGTCTATCTGCCCAGGTGGTTCTACTTCCATATGGACAAGGTTTCGGCCTGGACGCGCACGATGATCATGCCGCTGGCCATCGTCACCAGCCACAGGCCGGTGCGTCAGCTGCCCTCGGAGTTGGGCATTGATGAGCTTTACAAGTCGCCGGCCGATCGTCACCGTCTGCTTCCCAATGGCACGTCGTACCACCCCACCTGGACGCGCTTCTTCCTGCTGGTGGACAAGATCCTCAAGCTCGTCCACAAGTTCGGTATGACGCCGGTGCGCAAGCGAGCCCTGCAGCGGATGGAAAAATGGATTCTCGACCGCACCGAGCACTCCGATGGTCTTGGCGCGATCTTCCCGCCGATGGTGTACATCCTCATTGCGCTGCGCTGCAGAGGCTATGCGCCCGATCATCCCAAGCTCATCGAAGCCGAGAAGCATCTGGATGATCTGATGATCCACGATGACGCCACGGGCATGATCCGCATTCAGCCCTGCCTGAGCCCGATGTGGGATACAGGCATCGCGGCTTATGCGCTGACCGACGCAGGCCTGAACGCTTCGAGCCCGGCGATGCGCAAGTGCGCTCAGTGGCTCATCAGCAAGGAATGCAAGATCGCTGGCGACTGGGTGAATAACATCCCCGCCCGCGACCGCGTTCAGCCCAGCGGCTGGTTCTTCGAGTTCAACAACGCCTTCTATCCGGACGTGGACGACACGGTGATGGTGGCCATGGCGCTGCGTGGTATTGGCGGGCCTGAAGCCGTGGAAGCCGCTGCACGCGGTGTGGCGTGGATCATGCCCATGCAGAACACCGATGGCGGATGGGCAGCGTTCGATAAGGGCACACAGGATCGCCCGATTCTGGAGTATGTCCCGTTTGCGGATCATAACGCCATTCAGGACCCTTCCTGCCCGGACATCACCGGCCGAACGCTGGAATGTCTGGGCCATCATGGCTACAAAGCCGATCACCCTGCTGTGGCCAAGGCCATCGCCTACATTCGCAGCAAGCAGTTCGACGAAGGCTGCTGGTTCGGCCGCTGGGGCGTGAATTACATCTATGGCACGTGGCAGGTCGTAGGCGGGCTGCGCAGCGTCGGGTTCGATATGACCACGCCGTGGGTCCAGAAGGCCGGTGCGTGGCTCAGGCAGGTTCAGAAAGCCGATGGCAGCTTCGGTGAATCTGCAGACACCTATGAAGACCCTTCCACCAAGGGGCAGGGCCCGTCGACCGCCAGCCAGACCGCATGGGGAACCATGGCCCTGATGGCCATCTATGGCCCGGGCGATCCGGATGTGCAGCGTGGCATACGCTGGCTCTGCGAAACCCAGCAGCACAATGGCAACTGGCACGAACCTGAGTTCACCGGGACAGGCTTCCCCCGCGTGTTCTACCTGCGTTACCACCTCTACAGAACTTACTTCCCCATCATGGCTATCGGCCGCTGGCAGCGGCTGGCCCACGAACAGGGGCTGATCTGAGAGATCAGGATGACAACCTCAAAGTCCAGGCCATGCATGGCCTGGGTTCTTTTCTGCGCCTGAAGTGACGCTCAATGAAACGGCCTGACTTCCACATTCGCCCTGCAGGCGATGGCAGCTTTTCGCCCCCATTCCAGGGCCTGCTCATGGCTGGACACTTCCAGTACCCACAGGCCGCCCATATGCTGGCCTGACTTGAGGTAGATGCCCTGTGTGACGCTCAGCTGGTCGTCAGGCCCATGATGGATGGCCGAGGCTTTCTCAACAGGCTGGAGCCCGCCGACGAACACACGGACTCCCGCAGCGACCATCTCGTCATTCAGAGCGTCGATTTCCTGACGCATCTGATCATCTTCTTCCCGGGCAGGATCATAGCCATCGGGACGGTAGATCGTGACGAGATACAGCATGGCTTTACTCCGGAATGATGGCGTCAATGGACAGCAGACCAAGGCAGGAAGACCTGCGGTTCAGCCGGTTGAATCACTCTATGTGGATCGGAATTACTGCCCGCCCAGCGCCGAGACACGCTGGTGGGGAGAGCCGATTGAGGTGATGCGGATGCCGAAGTTCTCGCCGACCTTGACGGCCTGGCCTCGGCCCATGGGGACGTTGTTGACCAGCAGTTCCAGATCTTCCTCGGCGGGCTTTTCGAGCTCAAGGATCGCACCGGGGCCCAGCGCAAGGATGTCATCCATCGCCATGCGGCGACTGCCTACCTGAACAATCAGCGGAACTGACAGCTTGAGAATCGTAGAAACATCCGTGCCCATATAACGCTTGTATCGGCTGTAAGGGGCTGAATCCTGTAATTCACAGATCTGATCAGAAAATCCTCTGGTTCGGTATACACAACGGGTCTGACTGTGTACAATACCGCCGCCAGATCATGACTGCAGCCCCTATGCTACAGACTTTTCTGGGACAGGTTTGGTGTCGAATTCAGAGCAAACAGCAATTTGAGGTGATACATGGGTGATCCGTTTCCCGTTAAGCCAGTGAAGGTTCCTGCGGTCAATACCAAGCACCGCCGCATCGCCACGGAAATTCCGCATCCGGACTCGGTGGCCATTCTCGAGCGTCTGCGCAGCGTTGAACCCGTGTGCATGGAAGGTCAGCCTGCCATCGTCTGGGATCATGGCGACAACTACTACGTTCGTGACTCCTATGGCAACCAGTGGATCGACTTCACTTCGGGCGTGCTGATCACCAACGCCGGCCACGGCCGCAAGGAAATGATCGACGCTATCACCAAGGTTGCGCAGCAGGGTCTGCTGACCAGCTACTGCTTCCCGCACTCCTACCGCGCTGATCTGGTGGAAGCACTGCGCAAGGTGGCTCCCCGTTCGACGGACAAGGTCATGCTCCTGTCCACCGGCTCGGAAGCAACCGAACTGTGCATCAAGCTCTCGCGTGAGCATGGCCGCCGCGTTGGCAAGAAGAACGGCGTGTTCGTGACCTTCAACAACGCCTTCCACGGCCGCACCATGGGTTCGCAGCGTGCGGGTGGCATCCCCGGCCTGAAGGAGTGGATCGGCTACGCTGACGAACACTTCGTCAACGTGCCCTTCCCCGATGGCGGCGTGCGCAGCCCCAAGGAAGCCGATGACTTCGCATACTTCGAAGCCTCGCTGGCCAAGCAGGGTGTGACGCCTGACCGTGTGGTTGGCGTGATGACTGAAAGCTACCAGGGTGGCAACTCCAGCTTTGCCCCGCCGCAGTACATCCAGCAGCTGCGCCAGTGGTGCGACAAGCACAACGTCATCCTCGTGATGGACGAAGTGCAGGCCGGCTTCGGCCGTACGGGCAAGTTCTGGGCCTTTGAACACTACGGCATCAAGCCTGACCTGATCGCCTGCGGTAAGGGCATCAGCGGGTCGCTGCCCCTGTCGGCTGTGATCGGCCGTCAGGACCTGCTTGACCAGTTCCCCCCGGGCTCGATGACCAGCACGCACTCGGGCAACCCGGTGTGCTGCGCTGCAGCCATCGCCAGCCTGGAAATCATCCAGCACGAAAAGCTGGTGGACAACGCTGCCAAGCTGGGTGAAGAAATCCTGCAGCCTGCGGCTCGCCGCATCCAGCAGCGCTTCAGCAGCCGCATTGTCGCGGCCCATGGCAAGGGCCTGGTGGCATCGCTTCACTGCGTGAAGCCCGGCTCGACCGAGCCGGACGACAAGCTGGCCTGGTCGGTCATCCTCAAGGCCGTGCAGTCGGGTGTGATGCTCTTTGGTGGCGTGGGCTCGGGTGGCGCCAGCGTGAAGGTTTCGCCTCCGCTGACCATCACCGCCGATGCACTCCAGGAAGCCCTGCAGGTGCTCGAAGAATCCTTCGCTGCAGTGCTCGAAGGCTGAGACTCCCAAGCCGGCTTATTATCGCGTCAGGCTGCTTTACGCGATACAATCTGAAACTCACCTGCCATCCGACAGTGTCCCTGTCGGATGGTTTTTCTTCTAACGGGTTGTGTGTATGAACCGCCTGTTTGTTCTGCTGATCCTCACGTGCATGGAGAGCTTCGCGGCGATCATCTTCGAGCGAGGGATCTACTTCTATGCGCGTCATCACCTGGACTTTTCCGACACGCTGAATCTGGCGCTGAGTCTGCTCATCGGCGTTTCGTATATCTCCGGAGCCATGTCCAGCCATAAGCTGGCCGGGCGGATCAGCGAGAAAGGCGTGCTCTACTTCACCCTGGTGGTGCAGCTGGTTACGAGCCTGCTGATGATGTGGACCACCTCTGTGCCTCTGTTCTTCGTGCTCAACATTGCCCTGGCGTATGTGTTCGGGATGAAGTGGCCGGTGATGGAAAGTTACGTCAGCGCCGGCCGCGATGCCCGCAGCACCTCACGGGTACTGGGCTACTTCAATATGTCCTGGGCGGTGGCGGTTCCGGTGGCCATTGTCAGCGCGGGGTACCTGATTGACCTTCACCAGACGAGTTTATTTCTGGTGGGCTGCGGAGTGAATCTGGTGACGATGGCCATTGCTGCCACGCTGCAGCGCAGGCCTGTACATCTTGCCCACGACCACCCGGACAGGCCACCCGCACATGAGCTTTCACGCTACAAGGCCATGTGCGTCAGCGCACGATGGAACCTGGTTTCCAGCTACACGATGATGTTCATCATCGCCCCGCTTTCGCCTTCGATTGCGGCGCGTCTGGGATATGAGTCGGCGTTGGAGGGCACACTGCTGAT
>Ga0182792_1000284_pt1 | contig 49884 bp, 38 predicted proteins | sample Passage237B_FD_130497 | JGI IMG/M metagenome (GOLD analysis project Ga0182792, IMG submission 130497) | Cellulose adapted compost microbial communities from Newby Island Compost Facility, Milpitas, CA, USA - Passage2 37B (version 2) (version 2) ...
AAACCACTAAATTGTTTTTTTGTTAAGATAGATACCCTATGCTGGCGCACGAACCCCTTCGTGTGCCTAGAGAGTAAGCTCTAGAGAACCTTCCGTGTGCCTCTCCACAACTCTCATTTAGGGATTGTAACAGAAACCATTTTTAAGTAGCTTTGTACCTTTATAAATGAACTTCATGACCAGTAAAGAAATACGCAGCGCGTTTTTGGATTTTTTCAAAGATAAGTCACATCATATTGTCCCTTCTGCACCGGTTGTCATCAAGAATGATCCCACCTTGATGTTTACCAATGCCGGTATGAATCAGTTTAAGGACTTGTTTTTAGGAGAGGCCGCTATCAAATATCCTCGTGTAGCAGATACGCAGCGTTGTTTGCGTGTATCGGGAAAGCATAACGATTTGGAAGAGGTGGGGATCGATACCTATCACCATACGTTGTTCGAAATGCTGGGCAACTGGTCTTTTGGTGATTATTTCAAAAAAGAAGCTATTGGCTGGGCCTGGGAACTTCTTACCGAAGTCTATCATCTAGACAAGGACCGCCTGTATGTCACTATTTTTGAAGGCGATACATCCGAAGGGCTTGCCCGGGACGCAGAAGCCTTTAGTTTTTGGGCGGCACATGTGGCGGAGGATAGGATTTTGTTGGGCAATAAGAAGGACAACTTTTGGGAGATGGGCGATACAGGGCCATGTGGCCCTTGTTCGGAAATCCATTATGATATGCGTCCTGACGACGAACGCCAACAGGTCAAAGGGCAGGATCTGGTCAATGCAGACCATCCACAGGTCATTGAGATCTGGAATCTGGTCTTTATGCAGTTCAATAGGCTGAAATCCGGAGTATTGGAACCTTTACCAGCGAAGCATGTAGATACGGGTATGGGCTTTGAGCGATTGGTACGTGCCATACAGGGCAAGACTTCCAATTACGATACAGACGTCTTTCAACCGTTGATTTCTTTTATAGCAGAAAAGGCGGGTATAAAATACGGTGAAAATGAAAAGACCGACATTGCGATGCGTGTGCTGTCCGATCATATCCGTGCGGTCAGCTTTGCTATTGCTGATGGACAGTTGCCGTCCAATAACAAAGCGGGGTATGTAATCCGTCGTATCCTACGTCGTGCGGTGCGCTATGCCTATACGTTTCTGAACTTCAAAAATCCATTTTTCCATGAGCTGGTACCTCTGTTGGCGGAGCAGTTCAAAGATGTTTTCGATGAGTTGTATCAACAACAGGACTTTGTAGAAAAGGTGATTTTGGAAGAGGAAGTATCGTTCTTGCGGACCTTAACGACAGGTATTCAGCGTTTTGAAAACTATGCGGCACAACAGTCTGTCATTGCAGGTGATTTTGCTTTTGAATTGTTTGATACCTATGGATTTCCCATAGACTTGACCGAATTGCTAGCCAGGGAGAAAGGTCTGGTTGTGGATATGGATGGATTTCAAAAAGCACTGAATGTGCAGAAAGAACGGTCACGAGCCGCCACATCTATAGATACAAGCGATTGGGTATTGGTCGGAGAAGATGAGGAGGTCGAATTTGTGGGTTATGATACCTTGTCGGCGAAAACGCAGGTCATCAAATACCGCAAGGTCAGTACCAAGGGTAAGGAACAGTATCAATTGGTATTGAGCGTTACTCCATTCTATGCCGAAGGGGGGGGACAGGTCGGCGATACGGGTGTTCTGGTATCGGAGACCGGCGAAAAGATTGCTGTGACAGATACCAAAAAAGAAAATGGCCTTATTGTTCATTTTGTCGATAGGCTTCCTACGCAGGTCGATGTTGTATTCGATGCACAGGTCGATGCACAGAAGCGTTTGGATACGGAGAGCAACCATTCGGCCACACACTTGCTGCATGCGGCTTTGAAGCAGGTGTTGGGTGACCATGTTCACCAGAAAGGCTCGTTGGTGTCAGCGGATGTATTGCGTTTTGATATTTCCCATTTTTCAAAGATGACGCAGGATGAGATCAAAGCGGTAGAGGATATTGTCAATGAAAAAATCAGGGAAAATATAGCGTTGAAAGAGGAGCGGAACGTGCCTTTTCAACAAGCTATCGATATGGGTGTGACGGCCTTGTTTGGCGAGAAGTATGGGGACTATGTACGCATGATTACTTTCGACGATACGTTTTCCAAGGAGCTGTGCGGAGGTACACATGTCAGGGCTACGGGACAGATCGGTTTCTTCAAGATTATTTCCGAATCGGCTGTGGCCGCAGGAGTAAGACGTATAGAGGCCATTACGGGTTCCAAAGCGGCAGCAGTGATAAGGGAGTACTTTGAGTTGTTCCAAAATGTTAAAGAACTGCTGAACAATCCAAAAGATTTTGTCTCCGCTGTTGGAAAATTGGTGGAAGAAAACTCTTCACTCAAAAAGGAGATTGAAAACCAGATTAAGGAGAGGTCTCTGGCGATGAAGAAAGAGCTGGAAGAAAAATTTGAGGTAGTCAATGGGGTTAATTTTTTGGCAGCAGTCGTAGATCTACCCAATGCAGATGCGGTAAAGACATTGGCTTATGCTCTGAAAGGTATGATGAACAATCTTTTCCTGGTATTGGGTGCGGATATAGAAGGCAAGCCAAGTTTGACCGTGGTAGTATCGGAGGATTTGGTCAAAGAAAAAGGCTTGAATGCCGGAACAATCGTTCGGGATTTGGCCAAGGATATACAAGGTGGCGGTGGTGGTCAACCGTTCTTTGCGACAGCGGGAGGCAAAGATGTATCGGGATTGCAGAAAGCCATAGCGAGGGCGAAGAGTTTTGTATATTGAATCTACTTCTTCTCATACGCATTATTCAATTTTCATAGGATATTGCTATTTTATTTGTAGTATATAAGTGATAATTGTATATTTGCAGTATACAATCATGATAGTGTCATTTAAGCATAAGGGGTTAAAATTGTTGTGGACGAAAGGAGACAAAAGTAAAATTCCTGCAAATTTGGCGGATAAAATCAAGAGAATACTGATTGTTATAGACAATATTGAACTAATCCCGGATGATTTAGACGGGTTGCAATATTTAAGGCCTCATTTGTTAAAAGGTAATTTGGATGGTTTTTGGTCTATGACCGTAAGTGGGAACTGGAGGATAATCTTTCAATTTGACAATAAAACCCATGAAGCAAGTATTTTAGATTTTTTGGATTATCATTAAAGTTTTGAATTATGGAAAAGCACGAAAGTAATATCATACACCCAGGTATCATATTGAAAGAAGATATCATATCTCCAGCGGGATTGAGTGTAACAGAAGCTGCAGCATTTTTAGGAATATCACGATTGAGTCTGTCTAAAGTGATCAATGAGAAAGGTAGCATAACGCCGAATATTGCATTGAGATTAGAAAAAGTATTTGGAGGAAAGGCAGATTTTTGGTTGCGTTTACAAAGGAATTACGACCTTGAAAAAGAACGTATCAATTTCCGGGATAATCCTCCTTTGGTAAAAACATTCAAATACCCTAGAATTGCCTAAAGCGAATTGACAAATAGAATGCCTATTCGCAATATAAGAGCAATAAATCCCAATAAGATTTTTTATTCATCTCCTGCTTATCATGCGAACGATTCAATACCTATTCTTATTCCTAATCTTACCCTTGTTTTTTGCCTGTGGTGGAGCGGATAAAATTGTTGTAGAGGGAAAGGTCAGTAACCCTGGCAATGTCAAGGTCGTAGCCTTTTACGAAGGGGATCGCAAATTGGATTCGGTCTATCTGAGTGACCGGGACAGATTCAAATTTGAACGTGAAGCTACCCAACCGAGATTGTTATCCATCGAGATCGGTAAAAATAAATACCCTGTTATCATTTCTCCCAGCGAAGTATTGATCTTCTCCACGGACTTGATGAGTGATCCTGAGCAATACGAGGTGAGCGGTTCGGATCTATCCATCGCCTTAAAGGAATTTACCCCGCTTCGACAAAAGAAGACCGCCGTAGAAGATTCGTTGCAGGCGGATTTTTTGAGACAGATTGTGGACACATCAGAAAAGGAAATAGACAACCTACGGGCTGAATATCTGTCCAGCTATAAGGAAAGCCTACGGTTTTACACCGATGAGGCTGTGGCATTTGCAAACCGGCAGCCTAATCTGGCGGGATTCTATGCCATGAGTACGTTGGATCCAGAGTTGGCAGAGCAGGAGTTGATCCAATATTCCGAGCAAATAAAGGATCAGTTTTTGGACAATAGAACGGTTTCCCAATTCAAAGAAGAGATAGAAAAACTGAAAAAGCTGGCTGTGGGACAATCTGCACCGGAAATCATTGCCTATACCCCCAACAATAAGACCGTCAAACTATCAGATTTCCGAGATAAATATACATTGGTCGATTTTTGGGCTTCCTGGTGTATGCCGTGCCGAAAAGAAAACCCGAATCTCGTCCGTTTATACCAGCGCTACAAGAATAAAGGATTTGATATTTTGGGAGTATCGCTGGACGACAATCCCGGCTCTTGGATGAAAGCGATCGGAGATGATGGATTGGTGTGGACGAATATTTCTGATTTGAAGGCCTGGTCCTCGGAGGTAGTCTTGGATTATAGGATCAAGGGGATTCCTGCATCGGTGCTGGTCGATCCGGAAGGGAAGATTTTGGCTAAGAATCTACGGGGTAAAGAGTTGGATGTTTTCCTGCAGACGGTTTTTGAATGATTTAACTTTTCCAAAGTTCCAAACTTTGGAAAAGTTTTTCTCTTTGTTAAGTTAACTTTATCGGTTAACAATTTTATAACATTGTATTAACCTTATATTACCATAAAGTACATATTTTAGCAAAAAAACAACGATGAGTGCAAAGCATACAATATTGGTAGTAGACGATGAGCAGGATATCCGGGAATTGATTGCTTACAATCTGAATAAAGAAGGATATCAGGTATTTACCGCTTCCAATGGAAAACAAGCTATCCAAAAGGCAAAAGAAGTCAATCCGGATCTTATTATATTGGATGTGATGATGCCTGTGATGGATGGCATCGAGGCCTGTCGTGTCATGCGTGCTATGCCCGAATTCAAGCATACCTTCATGGTGTTCTTGACGGCACGTAGTGAAGAATATTCTGAAATAGCCGGTTTTCATGTGGGTGCAGATGATTATATTGCCAAGCCGATCAAACCGAGAGCCTTAATGTCCCGTATCAACGCGATTTTGCGCAGAAATGCGACGGAAGCGGTAGAAGAAGTAGCCGATAAGTTGGAAATTGCGGATCTGGTGGTAGATAGGGATTCGTTTATGGTTTATCGGGGAGAAGAAAAAATTGTGTTGGCCAAAAAAGAGTTTGAGTTGCTTTACCTTTTGGCCTCCAAACCCAATAAGGTTTTTACAAGAGACCAAATTCTAAAAGCGATATGGGAAGATTCGGTGGTCGTGACCAACAGGACAATCGACGTGCACATCCGCAAGTTGCGTGAGAAGATTGGCGACAATTATGTCTCTACCGTAAAAGGAGTCGGCTATAAATTTGATTTGGGATAATAAGAAATATCCGGGAGACTTCCGAAGTTTCAATTCTTAAAAAACAATAGTCTTTGTAGTTTGTTATCTACAAAGACTTTTTTTTAATATGCATTCGACCAAATAGTACTTATTTTTGTGTAGAATGGCAGTTAAATTGCTCCATTTACTAAAATTTAAAATATGAAAAATAAACATTTACTCAAAATCAGCATGTTGTTTGGTGCGGGATTGGTCTCGGCTACAACATTTGCGCAAAACACCGCAACTATTGACGGTACCACACCGCTAGGATCTTCATCCGGGTACCGGACCTGGTCTGTAGGGATCAATGCCGGTGTGTTGAATCAGTCCAATATCCTGGGGTTCAACCGTGAGGGCTTTGATAAGCTAGAGCATAATGTAGGGTATAGCGCTTACATCAAAAAGCAAATCTCTCCTTCATTTGGCCTAAAAGCACAGTATCTGGGCGGTAAAGTAGCTGGCAAAAACGAAGATAACGGTTCATCGTTTGAGACAAAAACTCCCTGGTCCGGTGCTTTGAGTGCAGAATGGACGTTGGCCAATACCAACTGGCGATTTTTCAACAGCATTATCAAACCTTACTTCGCAGTAGGTATCGGTGCATTAAATTTCGAAACCTCATACAACGACGGGACGACTGTTACCAACCATGACGCGACAACAAAACTATACGTGCCTGTAGACGCGGGGTTCAAATTTGCCGTGGCCAAAGGTATCAATCTTGATCTGGGTTATCAATTGAACTGGGCCAACCAACGTTTTGACGGTGTAATGGGAGGTCAGTACAAAAATGACCTGTTCTCCTATGCCCATGCTGGTTTGGAGATAGCCTTAGGCAGTGGCAGCAAGCCTTATCTGGGCAATAGCAATCCTGTGGCAACGTTGGTACAGGACTATACGTCCAAATATGACGAACTGAAAGCCGAACGCGATGCGTTGGTCGCGTCCAATAAAGCGCTGAAAGACCAAGTGGATGCTTTGGCCAACGAGCTGAAAGACGATGATGGTGATGGCGTTGCCAATAAATATGACAAATGTCCGAATACACCGGCCGGTGTAAAAGTTGATGGATCCGGATGTCCATTGCCCGAAATGAAGCATGAGACGAAGGTGATCGAGAAGATAGTCGTGACCGAAGAAGACAAGAAAGTCGTTGCCGAAGCAATCAGCAACCTGGAATTTGATCTGAGCAAAGCAACTATCCGTGAAAGCTCTCATGCATCACTAAACCGTGTAGCAGCACTATTGATCGAGAAAAATTTCAGCTTGAAATTGGCCGGACATACGGACAATACCGGTTCTAGAGAATTGAATCTACGTCTTTCGAAAGAACGTGCAGAAGCTGTCAAAAACTACCTGGTATCCAAAGGAGCCAACCCTTCACGTATCGAAGCGACAGGATATGGTCCTGACCAACCTATTGCCAGCAATGCAACCGCAGCAGGTCGTCAGCAAAACCGTCGTGTAGAGTTCACATTGTATTAAGATTATTTTTATCCAATTATTAATAATAGGAGGAGCCGCATTTTGCGGCTCCTTTTTTTGTATAGACATGTAGAGACGCAATGCATTGCGTCTCTACTTTGTCTCCTTTTGATTCCAAATTGTGATCTAGGTCATAAAATATACTCCACAAAGTTTTTTTCTCCTAAAAACAGCCTTTAAATACACTAAAAAAGGCCTTTCATTTATTTTCAAAAACTAATGAAGATCACTAAATATCCTATCATAAACCATGTGCAGTGCACATACTTCGCGGTACTTTTGGGTATAAGAAATTGATTATTATTAGAACAAACGATTATGGAAACAATGATTAGAAAAATGACAGCAATAGCGATAATCGGATTTATCGCCTTCGCATTTCAACACGTGAACGCACAAACTTATCAGTCTAGTGCAGCTAAAGTAACGATCAAAGGTACATCCACCTTGCATGATTGGGATATGACCTCTTCAAGCGGTGCTGTTAAAGCTACATTTACAGTTTCGAATGATCAAGTAACAGATATTAACGCTCTTTCTTTTAATGTATCGGCCGAATCGCTGAAAAGCAGCAAGAGCGGTTTGGACAAAAATGCGTACAAGGCACTGAAAACCGGGACACACAAGCAGATTACTTTTACAATGACATCAGGAAAGGTAACCCCTGGTTCTGGAGGCAACTTTAAGGTATCCGTAACCGGAAACTTAACTATCGCAGGTACGGCCAAAGCCACTACCATCCAAGGTACAGGTGTGTACAATCCAGCGGACAAGAGTATCTCCGTAAAAGGATCCACCAGGTTCAACATGACAGAATACAAGGTGACACCACCTACAGTCATGATGGGTACGATCAAGACCGGGGATTCGATCACCATTGATTACAATGTCAAACTGACACCATAAACACAGAATCAAATAATTATTAACAACAAAAACATACAATCTAAAACTACTATCATGAACAGAAGAATTAAAAGTTGGATGGTCATCTCAGCAATGATGGCTACAATGATACCGGCTGCCGTATTTGCACAGGAAGAATCCGAACAAGATAAAGGAGGGATAGCTACTTATGGGGAACCTGATTTCTTTAGACCTTATGACAAACGTGGTCTACACATGTTCGAAACAACCAAAGAGGACATGGACAAAGCATACACAGGGCGCAAGTTCAGTATAGGCGCAGGTTTTTCACTTCAGTTCCAATCACTGAAGAACTCAAACAAAGACGCTTTGAACAATGATTTTAAAGGTGCGACCCCTGCCGATAGGGAAAATGCTTTAGCGCAATTAGCTCCGGGCTTCAGCTTGCCACAAGCCAATCTATACATTGATGCACAGCTTGCCGATGGTATTCGCCTTCACCTGGCCAACTATATGGCTTCCAAGCACCACAACGAATTTTGGGTAAAAGGCGGTTATCTGCAAGTAGATAAACTTCCGTTCAAAGGTGAGATATGGGACAAGATCAACGAGGTTGTCACGATCAAAGCAGGTCACATGGAAATCAACTACGGTGATGCGCACTTCCGCAGACCTGACGGCGGGCATACTTCATATAGCCCATTTATCGAAGGTAATATCATGGATGCTTTTGCAACGGAAATCGCTGCCGAGGTCTACGCACAGAAAAATGGCTGGATCGGTATGGTCGGTGTGAGTAATGGTATGATCAAAGGACATACTGAGGAAGCTGCTCCTACCGGTTATCAAGATAAATTTGACAAGAGAAATCCATCCGTTTATTTAAAAGCAGGTTGGGACAAACAATTGAACGATGATTTGAGATTACGTTTCACCGGTTCGGTGTATCACAACTCAGGAACAAACGGATCAGGTCTGACCTTGTATTCAGGTGACCGCACAGGATCTAACTACACCTATGTGATGGAGCAGTACTATACAGCGGCCGGTGCAGCAAAAGCGGCTACTGCCATGTATAAATCCGGTCGTTTTGATGCGAACAATTACAATGCTAAATTGACAGCTCTCATGTTCAATGCATTTGCCAAAGCACAAGGATTTGAGCTCTTTGGTACTGCGGAGTTTGCAAATGGACGTTCTAAAGCCGTGGCAGACGAAAAGGACAGGGCTACGAGTCAATATGCCGTAGAAGGTATCTACCGCTTCGGAAATAACGAAAACCTGTTTCTGGGTGCGAGATATAACATTGTCAATTCCGAAGTCCTGATGGGGAGCGCAGTTGAGGACGTGAAGGTTGACCGTGTTGCTGTGGGAGCAGGTTGGTTCTTGACCAAAAACATCGTAATTAAAGGTGAATATGTCAATCAGAAATATTCAGATTTCCCACAGGCAGATTACCGTCACAACGGTAAGTTCAATGGCGTAGTGCTTCAAGCCGCCATCTCGTTCTAACACATAATCCGAGTGTTTTATAATGTCAGGCATTGTGCAGATATTCTGCCAATGCTTGATTTATCATTCAAGACATCGCCCTAAAGTAAACGGCACAGAAGGATGAATTCCAATATTAGCATACAAAGAATATTTTATTTTCTGTTCTGCTTGAGCTTTTTAAGTCTCTGCCCACGAGGATTGGCACAAAGCAAGGACTCTTTTGTATGGAATGTCCTGCCAAACAGTTCTATCATGATTCATGGAAGTTCCAATGTCAATACTTTCGGCTGTGCATCTACGGGAGCGTTCAAATCCAAACCTATCGAAGGGACTGCCGGACAGGGAAAAGTTAGCCTCAAAGGTTCTATATCCATTGCAATCAACCAGCTAGACTGTAAAAATAGAATGTTGAACAAGGATTTGAGAAATACCTTAAAAGCTGATCAATACCCTACTTTGACAATTCATTTTGTTAGTCTGGACAGGATGCCTCAAATGGGGGCCAACAGTGAGACGATCAATGGCACGGTTTTGATCGAATTGGCGGGAAAGCGTAAAAACTTCAATCTGAAGTATGCGTTGACCCGTACCAAAGAAGGGTTGTTATTAGAAGGAGGAAGATTGTTTACTTTTTCAGATTTTGAATTAACTCCGCCACATAAGATCGGAGGACTGATCAAGGTAAGAGACAATTTTGATGTCAACTTTAGCTTGCGATTGGCGGAATGATAAAAAAGATTTTTTCATAATCAGTCTTCATTTTTTTGTTAAAACCTATAGGGTGTCAACACCTTATAGGTTTTTTAGGTAGAGACGTAAGATCTTACGTCTCTACCATATTCTTTATTTCAATTTTTCTGCTTCTATTTCCTTCTTGAGGACACTGTGTTTTTTGCCATACGCAAAATAAATAATCACGCCCACAGCCATCCAGATCGCTAGACGCTCCCAGCTTTCTATCGGTAGGGAGGCCATCATCAGCACACATACCAGTACACCCAAAATAGGTATCAAAGGTACCAAAGGTGTCTTGAAGGGGCGCTCGGCCAGTGGGTTTTTCTTGCGCAGGACAATCACGCCTATACATACCAAGGTAAATGCAAACAAAGTACCTATACTCACCATGTGACCCAAATCTGACACAGGCACAAATCCTGCAAAAATGCTGACGAAGATCATGAAAATCAGGTTGGTTTTCCAAGGCGTTTGACGTTTTGACAGGTCGGAGAAAATCTTGGGTAATAAGCCGTCCTTGCTCATCGTGTAAAACACCCGGCTTTGGCCCAATAGCATGACCAGAATCACCGAGGTATATCCGGCAATGATCGTCACGATCATTGCTGTATTTAAGAAATGGTATCCTGTCTTGGCAAAGGCTGTCGCTACGGGTTTGGCATCTCCTTTAAAGGCGGAATAATGTTCCAGACCTGTCATGACGTAGGAGAACAACACGTACAAAATAGTACATATAATCAAAGAGCCAATGATACCGATAGGCATACCCTTTTTGGGGTTTTTGGCCTCTTGGGCAGCCGTACTGACGGCATCAAAACCAATAAAGGCAAAGAATACAACACCTGCTGCACGGAGTACACCACTGATCCCGTAATGCCCAAAATAGCCTTCCTTAAAGAAATCGAACATGCCGATCTTTCCTTGCTTCAATAGCTCTTCGCCTTCGTTGACCGGGATGAAAGGAGTATGGTTTGCCGGATTGATAAACTGCCATCCTAAAGCAATGAACAGCAATACCACACCGACTTTTAAGATGACGAGGATATTGTTGACAAAAGAAGATTCCTGTGTTCCCCTCATCAGCAACAGGGACAATAGACAGACGATAATAATAGCCGGTAGATTGACCATGCCGCCTTCCCACGGACCATATAGGAGTTCTGGAGGCAGTTGCCAACCAAATATAGCCAGAAGCTGATTGAAATATTGTGACCAACTGGCGGCGACCGTAGCTGCCGCTAAGGCATATTCCAGTACGAGATCCCAGCCAATGATCCAGGCCATAAACTCACCCATGGTTGCATACGAATACGTGTATGCACTTCCCGCTACCGGAATCATGGAGGCAAACTCAGCATAACACAAACCTGCAAAGGCACAGCCTACTGCCGCAACGATAAAGGAGAGCATCACCGCCGGCCCCGCGTTTTCGCCGGCCGCTATACCGGTCAAGGAAAATAAACCGGCCCCAATGATCGCTCCAACACCCAAAGCCACTAAACCGGTGCTGGATAAAGTTCTTTTGAGTGTTCCTTCGCCACTTTGTTCTGCTTCAGCGACGAGCTTTGCAATAGATTTTTTATACCACATAATTTAGATTTCGTTTTTTCTGTCCCAAACCTATGAAAAATAAGGGTATTATGAAAAATTGATTTTATTTTTTTATTTATCTATCATAAGCGGGGGGCGTCTATCTCACTAATCTCCTGAAACATTAGGAATTATGGATTCTTGTTCGTACCTTTGCAGCGCCTTAGGCAATAGTGCCTATTGTATAATTTATTTCATGAACCCATTTTTAGAACTGGGAATCCGTCATGAAGTTGTTAATGCCATCACTGAGCTAGGTTTCGAAAAACCTTCTCCTATTCAGGAAAAAGCCATTCCTGTGTTATTGACTGGTAACGACGATTTTGTCGGATTAGCCCAAACCGGTACCGGGAAGACTGCGGCATTTGGTCTCCCATTGTTAGAACAGCTTGATTTTTCTCAAAGACATCCTCAAGCGTTGGTATTATGCCCAACACGTGAACTATGTTTGCAGATCGCCAAAGATTTGGAAAAGTATGCAAAATACATAGATGACGTGCATGTCGTCGCCGTGTACGGCGGTGCAAACATCTCTGACCAGTTGCGTCAGATCCGTCGTGGTGTACAGATTGTCGTAGCGACTCCTGGAAGGATGCTCGACATCATCAATCGCAAAGCCATTGACTTTTCCGATGTCAGATATGTCGTCTTGGACGAAGCTGACGAAATGTTGAACATGGGATTCCAAGAGGACATCAACAGCATCCTTTCGGAAACACCCGATGACAAGAAAACCTGGCTCTTTTCGGCGACCATGCCAAAAGAGGTACGTCGTATAGCCCAAAACTATATGACCAATCCATTCGAGTTGACCGTTGGTACGAAAAATACCGGAAATGTGAACATCGAACACCAGTATTATCTGATCAAAGCCAGAGATAAATACGCGGCATTCAAGCGTATCGTAGACTCAAATCCCGATATATTCGGTATTGTTTTCTGCCGTACAAAGATCGAAACCCAAGACATTGCCGAAGCCTTGATCAAGGACGGTTACAATGCCGATTCGTTGCATGGAGATCTATCACAGCAGCAACGTGACAAAGTCATGAAACGCTACCGTGAGCGCAATCTACAACTGCTTGTTGCTACCGATGTGGCTGCCCGTGGTATTGATGTGAACAATGTCACACACGTCATCAACTACTCTTTGCCCGATGAGGTAGAAAACTATACACACCGCTCTGGCCGTACAGCCCGTGCGGGAAAAACAGGAGTTTCACTCTCTTTGATCAATGTCAAAGAATTAGGTAAAATCAGACGCATTGAAAAAATAATTGGTAAACCTTTCGAGAAAAAATTAGTTCCCCAAGGAACAGAGGTTTGCGAAAAACAATTGTTTGCGATTGTAAACAAGATCCACAATGTTGCGGTCAACGATGAACAGATCGATCAGTATATGCCTGCCATTGTAGAGTCATTACAAGACCTGTCCAAAGAGGATATCATCAAGCGTTTTGCTTCCTTGGAGTTCAACCGTTTCTTGGATTATTATAAGAATGCGCCCGATTTGAACGTTGATGCCCGTGAGAGCGGTAGAGGCGAACGTGACAGAGAGGATAGAGGACGTGATAGAGGAGACCGTTCGGCTTCCAATGGATACACTCGTCTATTCATCAACCTTGGTGCAGTGGATGAATTCAGTAGAGGTGATATGTTGGGCTTTATTTGCAACAATGCAAATATCCCCGGAAAATCTGTTGGGAAGATTGACATGAAGGGTGTCTTCACTTTCTTCGAAGTACAAGACCATGATGTCGACAAGGTATTCCAAGGTTTTAAAGCCGTTGATTTCAATGGCCGTCAGGTACGTATCGAAGTCTCTGAGGGAGGTCGTTCCGACAGGGGCAGACGTTCGTTCGGGGGAGGCGATAGAGATCGGGGAAGAAGCCGGGATAGTGGTAGAGACAGAGACCGCAGAAGTGGTGGAAGTGACCGTGGACGAAGCTATAACAAGGATTTCCGTGATTTCTCTGGCAAACGCCGTGAATCAAAAAGTCGGTATTAATCTGGCTACATAGCATACGAAAAAGGTGGATTGGCTTGGCTAACCCACCTTTTTTTATTACTTTCGTGAGATGAATTTAAGCGAAACATCACAACACATTCTTGAAAACCTATCCCCGATTGACCATAACCAACTCTACAGCTACACGTTCAAAAAACTTGAACAATGGCATCTTTCTGAGCAACTGGCTCATATCGTCAACACGGCTATCTGGGTCGCTGTCCTTATTGTCGTATTGCTTGTGGTCGATTTTATTACCAATAAGCTGATCATCAATCTTGTCGTAAAAATCATCCGAAGAACAAAGAATAACTTTGATGATTTTTTGATCCAGAACAAGACACTCGTTTATATAGGTCGATATATTCCGCTGTCTGTGACGAAATACCTCATTCCAGTGGTTTTTCAGGGGTATCCTTCCTTGGTTGGAGTATTGGTGACCTTTGTCGATATCTTGATGGTCGTTACGTTATTGATGATCATTCGGTCTATCTTTAAGGTGATCCGGGATATTGCCCGGACAAAACCGGCATTCTCGGACAAACCACTGGACAGCTATCTACAGGTCTTTGAGATTTTCCTGCTCTTTGTCGGAGGAACGATTATCTTTTCCATCATTACCGGCAATTCGCCATGGACGTTCTTAGCTTCTCTCGGTGCGGCATCGGCTATTCTGATGTTGATATTCAAGGATACCATCTTGGGCTTTGTGGCGAGTGTACAAGTTTCTGCCAATGATTCTATCCGTGTGGGCGACTGGATCGAAATGCCCAAATACGGTGCTGACGGTGATGTCATCGAGATCAATCTGAACAATATTAAGGTACAGAATTGGGATAAGACCATCACGACGATCCCAACCCATCTTCTGCTTGCTGATTCGTTCAAGAATTGGCGTGGTATGCAGGCTTCGGGAGGTAGACGTATCAAACGTGCGATACATGTCAAAATATCAACTATTCGGTTTTTGACGGAAGAGGAGATCGAAAAATTGCATGCTATCGCTATCCTTTCTGACTATATTGAAAAAAGACGGGAGGAAATCAAAGCCTACAATGAAAGTACGCGGGCCGATGCCTCCATGCCTATCAATGGACGACGTATGACGAATGTAGGGCTATTTAGGGCTTATATTATGGCCTATGCCCGGCAAAATCCACGTATACATCAAGGTATGACCTTATTGGTACGCCAATTGGCTCCGGCTGAAACGGGCCTCCCCATTGAGCTGTATATGTTTACGAATGATATACGCTGGGCAGTTTTCGAAGAGATTATGGCAGATATCTTTGATCACTTATTTGCTGCCATCAAATATTTTCATTTGGAGGTATATGAAGCTCCGGCTTCGGATGATTTGAGGCATTTGCAACTGATGGTTGGAAAGCTTCATGATTAATACATTGGTAGAGACGCATAATTATGCGTCTCTACTTTATTTTTCCAACCCACGCTGTCGAATAGCTTCGTAGATGACGACTCCGGCAGATACGGATACGTTCAACGATTTGATCTCCCCAAACATTGGAATTCGTGCCAGTTTGTCCGAAATGCGTATCAAGTCATTCGAAACGCCTATATCTTCGGCACCCATAATGATACAGGTAGGTACAGTATAATCTACATCGTAGATAGAAGAATCGGTTTTTTCGGTGCCGACCACCAACTGTATACCTGAATCAATCAAAAAACGACCGGTCTTGCCCAGTGAATCCTGACGACATACAGGAATTTTGTACAATGCCCCGGCAGAAGTTTTGATCGCATCCGGATTGATTTCGGCCGAACCTTTCTGGGGTACGATAAGGGCGTGTACACCGGCACACTCTGCCGTACGGGCTATAGCACCCATATTGCGCACATCTGTCACACCGTCCAGCATCAAGAGCAAGGGTACTTCGCCTCGTTCGTATAGGATAGGTAGCAGATCTTCAATATTGTGGTAAGTGATCGGTGATATGACCGCGATGACACCTTGATGGTTTTTGCGTGTAATGCGGTTGAGTTTTTCTATCGGTACTTGTTGGAATCCTATGTTGTGTTCTTTCAACAAGGCCTTCAGCTCCATGAATAGGCTACCGCTGAGACCCCGCTGTACAAAGATCGATTCGATCTCTTTGCCGCTGTCTATAGCCTCTATGACTGCCCGGATACCAAAGACCATCTGATTGGACTCTTTTTTATCCCCTCTGTCTCTTCGTTGAAAATGTTGCATATTCGCAAATTAAAAATTAATAAATCAAAAAATGTAGGTAGGGGCGAAAAATGTTTCGCCCGTACATCGTCAGCTCAAGCCTAAGTTGAATGTTTTTCGCAGTGTCTCCAAGGCTGGATTCTTGGCCGCCATGGCTTGGTATTTTTCCTGTGATGTATAAGGTTTTAAGGATCGGGTCTGCTCAACCTGTACAGCTTTGAGATCCAGGGCAAAATTGCGAAGCTCCACGCGCAGATAATTCAAGATATCGATCTTGCTCTCTTTGATCTGTTCCATCTGCACCATATTTTCCACATCGATTTCAATCACCGTTCCATCAAGACGTGGAGTAGAAGCCGTCATGATCGTATAGATGGTAATTCTGCTTTCGTTTTTCATTTTCTCGGCAAAGGTGCTCCATTTGCCTAGGAAATTGTTGAAGGTGACATCTTGGTATTCACTTCCGACGACGAGCTCTTCTTTCTCACCTTCTCCTGTCGCAGTTTCTTCAAAGACGGTTTGCAGGTTCGGCACAGCGACAGCTGATTTGATGTTGCCCCATCCTTTGCCCGGAGTGTAGGGTTTAGGGGGAGCAGCTTCTGTAGTACGTTGTTCAACAGTATTCGCTGCCGGAGCAGGTATTGTCGGGGATTTTATGGGAGCCGCTTCCTCTCGGGCGACAGATACAGGGATAGGTTGTTCTGTTTTTGTAGGTGCGGTGTAATCAACTAGTTTTTTTTTTTGCTCCGTTGCGGGAGGAACCGATACACCTTGTACGGCCATCTTGATCGCCGAGGATAGGTGGCACATCTTTAACAGGGCCAGTTCAACCTGTAGACGTTGATTCTTGCTTGTTCTGTAGTTGATCTCACATTGATTGGCGATATTCATCGCTGACAATAACAGTCCTGAGCTGATGGTGGCGGACTGTTCCAGGTAACGCTTTTTGACGTTTTCGCTTACTTCCAGTAGTTTCAATGTCTTGGGTTCCTTGGTGACGAGTAGATTGCGGAGATGATTTGAAAGGCCCGCCATAAAATGACCACCGTCAAACCCTCTGTTTAGAATTGTATCAAAGATCAACAAGGCTTCTGCGGCTTGTTCTTTGACAACGGCCTCTAATAACTGGAAGTAATATTCGTAATCGAGGATATTTAGGTTTTCGATGACAGCCTGATAAGTAACTTGACGATCGGAAAAACTGACGATCTGGTCAAACATAGAAAGGGCGTCACGCAGACCTCCATCGGCTTTTTGGGCAATCACATGTAGACCATCCTGCTCGTAGCTTATGCCTTCTTTGTCCGCAATGGAAGCCAAATGGTTTGCCATATCCTCCACTTTGATGCGATTGAAGTCAAATATCTGACACCTTGACAGGATAGTCGGCAATATCTTGTGTTTTTCCGTGGTCGCCAAGATGAAGATGGCATAGGAGGGAGGTTCTTCCAATGTCTTAAGAAAAGCATTGAATGCTGCCTGTGACAACATGTGTACCTCATCTATGATGTAGATTTTGTATTTTCCGGTCTGTGGAGGGATGCGTACCTGTTCGATCAGGCTACGGATATCCTCTACCGAATTGTTGGAAGCGGCATCCAATTCATGAATGCTGAACGAGGCCCCGCTCTGGAAAGACTGACAGCTGGCACATTCGCCACAGGCCTCTGTCTTGTCAGTGATCTGTTCACAATTGATTGTCTTAGCCAAAATACGCGCACAGGTAGTCTTTCCGACCCCGCGTGGACCGCAAAACAAAAAGGCTTGGGCCAGTTGATTGTTGTGGATGGCGTTCTTTAGCGTATTCGTAATATGTCGCTGCCCTACGACAGAATCGAAGGTGACAGGGCGGTATTTACGGGCTGAGACAATGAAGTTATCCATTAGGACAAAGATACAGGTTTTGCGCCATCTTATCAAGCATAGAAACCCTACTTATTTGCTGTCAAGTATTCCTGGGCAAAATAGGTTCATCTGCTGCCCGACTTGAGTTTTGTTAGTAGGTAATGAAAAAATCCTGAAGCGGGGAGCCTCAGGATTTTTACTAACTAACCAATTATAAACCTAAAATTATGAAGTACTAAATATATAGCAAGCGGTATGCCAATCTTGTGCCTGTGTGTCACTTTAACACATCTTAACAATATGTTCTGCCCCGTTTAATGTAGTTGTTTCCGTAACATCATAATCTCTCCCGAAAATCCTGTAATTCTTTCATCAGCTCATCGAAATTAGCTTGAAGGGCTTCGAATTTTTTCCGGATCATGCCGTTGTCTTCTCCCCTCCGTGCCAAATCTTCCAATTCTTGGAAAGCTATTCGTAGGGCAGTGGCTCCTACATACTCCATGGTAGGTTTGATATGGTGTGCTGCATCAGCAGTACCTTGGAGATATCCATTGTTTACATTTTCGATCAATTGTTGGAAATCGGAAGGACATTGTAATATATACATGTCCACAAACTGCCTGGTCATGTCATCATTGTCCATCATGGCTTTGCGTATAGTGTCTGGATTGAGGTGGCGATATATCATGTGAGATCAAGTTTTTTTACAGACAAGGGATCGGTACTTGCTTCCAACAGTTCTTGATTTGTTTTGAACAACTGTGGATGTACATATTCGGGTGCAATTTCGCAGAGAGGAACGAGCGTAAACCGACGAAAATGTAAATAAGGATGCGGTACGACCAGTTTGGGCGTATGGATGCATTCGTCATTGAAATACAGGATATCGATGTCAATGATGCGGGTATCCCATTTTTTGTGGCGCACACGTCCCAATGTATTTTCGATTTCCTGGCAAGTTGCCAAGACGTCGGGTGCAAGCATATCCGTTTCGACCAGAATGACCTGATTGAAAAAAGGAGGTTGTTCTTCTAACCCCCAAGCTTCAGTTTCGTATAGCGAAGACCGCGTGACAATCTTTCCGATGGTAGTATCAATACTGTTTTTGGCCTGCTCGATCTGTTCGAGCGGATTACCCAGATTGGCACCCAATAAGATATAGACCTTGTTCATGTGTATAACAATTGAATAAAATGTACTGTAAAACCAAATAATTCCTTAATTTAGGTATTATTTTATACAAATATGGAGTTTTTAAAACAAGTTCTAGCAACTCTTACCGGCGTTCTTATCGCAGCGGTAATTTTATTTTTTGGGATTATGGTTTTTATAGGCGCATTGGTACAGCAGTCGACACAGACCAAGACGGCCTCCGTGTCGGCCAATTCGGTGCTCTACATCAACCTGAACCATGCAGTAGTCGAAAAGACGGAAAGCAACCCCTTTGACGAATTGAATATCCCTATCTATGGGAGCGAACGGTCTATAGGTCTGAACGATATACTTGCCCGTATCAAGGCTGCGAAAACAGATGACAATATCAAAGGGATCTATCTTAATCCCAGCACAGTAGGTGTAGGATTTGCGACACTGAAAGCCATTCGCGATGCCCTGTTGGATTTCAAGGAATCCAAAAAATTTATCGTAGCTTACAGTGAGGTCTATTCCCAAAAAGCATATTACCTTGCTTCGGTGGCTGATGATGTGTATCTACACCCCGAAGGTTCTGTTGATTTTAGGGGACTAAGCTCGTCCGTGGTATTTTTGAAAGATGCCTTGGACAAACTGGGGATAGATATGCAGGTTATCAAAGTGGGAACTTACAAATCGGCCGTAGAGCCATTTATGCTCAATGAGATGAGTCCGGCCAATCGAGAGCAGGTGACCTCCTACCTCCATAGCATCTATAACAATTTTTTATCGGATATAGCCTCAGGACGACAGGTAGACAAAGACAGTTTGCGGCATATTGCCAATGAATACCTCATTCGTGACGCCGATGATGCCCTGCAATATAAATTTGTGGACAAAAAACTTTATAAGGACGAATTGCTGAACGAATTGAAGCTTTTGATAGGCATCGATGAGGATAAAGATATTCCGGCAGTTTCTCTGCTATCTTATGCAGGTAAGAAAGAGACTGGCTCTGCAAAAGATAAGGTAGCCGTACTGTATGCCTATGGTGATATCGTCGATGGAGAGGGAGATGGTACCAATATAGGAGGGGATAGAATATCCAGGGAATTGCGAAAAATCCGTAAGGATAAGGATGTGAAAGCTGTGGTGTTGCGCGTCAATTCGCCCGGAGGATCAGCTTTGGCTTCCGATGTAATCTGGCGTGAAGTCGAACTGACCAAGCAAGTGAAACCTATCGTCGTATCCATGGGCGATTATGCAGCATCGGGTGGATACTATATTTCAGCAGCAGCAGATTCGATATTTGCGGAGTCTACGACCTTGACGGGCTCTATCGGCGTATTTGGTATTATCCCTAACTTTAAGGGATTGCTGAACAATAAGTTGGGGGTGTATGTGGATGGCGTGAGTACGGGCAAATATTCGTCCTTGATGGCTGATCCCGACAGGCCACTCACAGCAGAAGAAAGGGCAATCATTCAGAAAGAAGTGGACAAGGTCTATACGACCTTTATGGAAAGGGTGGCGAATGGCCGGAAGATAACGGTTGCACAAGTGGATAGTATAGGACAGGGAAGAGTGTGGACAGGCGAACAGGCCGTACAGCTTGGACTGGTGGATAAAGTTGGAAATTTGCAACAGGCCATTACTGCCGCAGCAAACAAAGCTGAATTGAAAGATTACAAGGTGGTCGAATTGCCTGAAAAGAAAGATCCCTTTGCCAACCTGCTGTCCACATCCAAGGACAAAATCAAAAATTGGATGTTGGAGGATGAGATCGGTGAGTACCAACGTTATCTGATCGACCTCAAAAAAGTACTGACGAATACGGGTATACAAGCGAGAATACCATATACAGTAGAGATATATTAAACATTTTTTAGCCTCGGATTCGAATCCGAGGCTAAAAAATGGTAAAAAACCATTCCCTTTTTTATATATTTACACGCTAAACTCAACGGACTGGGCAGGAGATTTTTTTTCATTGCCTATGTTGGAAACCGGAGATGGAAAATTAGATAACGATCATTTATGAAAACAATTGACAATTTAAATTTTAAAGACAAAAAAGCATTAATCCGCGTAGATTTTAATGTGCCGCTGGATGATAATTATAACATCACGGACGATAACCGAATCCAAGGAGCACTACCCACCATAAAGAAAATATTGGCCGATGGTGGAGCGGTCGTCTTAATGTCCCATTTAGGGAGGCCAAAAGAGGGGCCTACAGAAAAGTATTCTCTAAAGCACATTGTCCCTTACCTCTCCAAGGTATTGGGGGTAGACGTACAGTTTGCAGACGACTGTATCGGTACCGAGGCGGCACAGAAATCCGGGGAATTAAAACCTGGACAAGTTTTGCTGTTGGAAAACCTTCGCTTCTATAAAGAAGAAGAAAAAGGAGATAAAGATTTTGCCGAAAAATTGGCTCAGCTGGGTGATGTATATGTCAATGATGCCTTTGGTACCGCGCACAGAGCCCATGCTTCTACAGCCGTTATTGCACAATTCTTTCCCGATGCGAAATATTTCGGCTATCTGATGGCCGCTGAGCTCAGTAATGCGGAGAAAGTATTGAACAATCCGGAAAGACCGTTTACTGCTATCATGGGAGGGGCCAAGGTGTCGGACAAGATAGAGCTTATTGAGGCTTTGTTGGATAAAGTAGATAACCTTATCATCGGAGGAGGAATGGCCTATACCTTTGTAAAGGCACGGGGAGGTGAGATCGGAAAATCCCTTGTGGAACTTGATAAACTTGACTTGGCCAATGAACTTGTCAAAAAAGCCGAAGAAAAGGACGTCAATCTCGTATTGCCTACCGATGCCCAGATCGCGGACAAATTTTCAAATGATGCTGAGGTCTATAACGGACCAAATGATCAGATACCGGCAGATAGAGAAGGGTTGGATATAGGTAGCGAATCGGCAGAGCATTTTGCGGAAGTCATCCGTGCGTCCAATACCTTGCTGTGGAATGGCCCAATGGGCGTTTTTGAATTCGATACTTTTGCCAAAGGTACCAAAGCTGTGGCCGATGCTGTAGTGGCTGCTACCGAACGAGGAGCATTCTCCCTGATCGGTGGAGGTGATTCTGCTGCCGCAGTCGCGAAGTTTGGTATGACCGAGCATGTCAGCTATGTGAGTACCGGTGGTGGTGCACTATTGGAATACATGGAGGGTAAGGTCCTGCCGGGTGTGAAGGCTATTGAAGAATAATAACTTCTCCTTTAAAAAAAAGACCTATAAGATTTTCAAAATCTTATAGGTCTTTTTCTTCACTATATTCTATGCAGTTCTATATGCTGCGTGTTCGGAATATTCAAAGGTACACGCTCCAGTGTCACAAAACTGCTGTCCAATCCAAATCCTTTTTCTTCGCTCAGACTGAAATGCTTGAGTATTCTGTAGTACTCCATGACGATTCTTTTGCCCCAGCTGAGGTCAGAGGTCTTGGTAAAAACTTTTTCCAGTACCACAAAGTTGAAATCTCCGGGAATCTGATGCTTTTTTAAGGTGTCATATTGACTGGTGATATCTATTTCTCCATTCTTGACCATTTCTTCGACAACTTTTCGGAATAGCAGGCTGATTTTTTGTTCTTCCCGAAATCCTAGCTTGAAGTCAATACGTATGAGTTTGCCCGGGATGAGTGACGTGACATGGTAATCCTTGGCATGGGGCACATCCATGACGTCCACGTGTACCAGCCAATACACATCAGCCCGTTTGGGCTTTTTGTTGATGATAGAATACATGATTTTTGCTTCGATTTCTTCTTTGTTGTTTGCACTGGTCAAGTAGACGAGCTGAGAGGCAAAGGTCGGCACGGACTTGTCCTTGCTCAACTCCGAAATAATCGGGTAATATGGTTTGATATCTACGAAACGTACATAGTTGTTTTTAATTTTTCGCGCAATGTACCAAGTGTACATTGTACCAAAGATGGAAGCTGCAAGGAGCAGGGTCAACCAGCCGCCATGACTTATTTTGACTGCGTTGCCAGCTAAAAAAGCGGTTTCCAGACTGAAATATACCAATGCAAATACAACAACCCAAAGTGTTTTGACGTGTCTTCTTAATAAAAAGAAACACATCAGAATCGTGGTAGAAATAAACGTCAGGTTGATCGCAAGACCATAGGCTGCTTCCATATTGTCAGACTCTCGAAAAACGAATATGATCAGCATACAGCCAATGTATAGAAGCAAGTTGATGGATGGGACATACAGCTGCCCTTTTTGGTCGCTGGGATATCGTATAGATACTTTGGGCCAAATATTGAGTCGGACTGCTTCAGATATCAATGTGAATGAACCCGAAATCATGGCCTGGCTGGCAATGATAGCTGCTATGGTAGCGATCAGGATACCATAGAGGACAAACCAATCTGGCATGATGGCATAAAATGGATTGGTCGTGCCGATCTGTTGTCCCTCGTGCCCAATCAACCAGGCACCCTGCCCGAAATAATTCAGGATTAAGGCTAGCTTTACGAATATCCAACTGATACGGATGTTGGATTTGCCACAATGTCCCATGTCCGAATACAACGCTTCGGCCCCTGTTGTGCAGAGGAAGATAGCACCTATGATAAAAAGAGCGTTAGGGTAGTGGATGATGGTCTGTATGGCATAATATGGATTTAAAGCTTTGAAAACTTCCGGAGCATGATGGATATAGCAGAATCCCAACAGGCCAATCGTGCTAAACCAAAGCAACATGAGTGGTCCAAATACCCGGCCTACGATGGATGTCCCAAACCGTTGGATGAGAAACAGTAAGGTGATGATGATAATGACAAGTGGAATGACAGGAAAGTCGGGGTCATGAATGGCCAATCCCTCCACGGCAGACGAAATGGTAATAGCGGGAGTAATCATCCCATCGGCCAATAAAGTGGAAGCACCGATGATGGCCGGTATGATGAGCCATTTTGCCCTTCTCTTGACGAGGGAGTAGAGGGATAGTATGCCTCCTTCTCCCTTATTGTCTGCATTCAAGGTAATCAATACATATTTGATCGTCGTCTGTAATGTTAACGTCCAGAATACGCATGAAATACTGCCGATGACCAGATCTGCATCTATGATATTCTTGTTGAAAATAGCTTTGAAAACATATAATGGAGAGGTACCGATGTCTCCAAATATAATACCGAGGGAAATGAGTAAGCCGCTAAAAGTCAGTCGGTTGATTCCTGTTTTTTGACTGGATGCCATGTTGTATTTGATGTCTGTCTACGTGTGTAAAAGTCGTGCCAAAAATAATGAAATAATTGGTTAACGTAATTTGCCGTTAAAAATTGTTAAAAGCTTTGATTTTTTTTTAATCGGAGTCTCATTCTTGAAAAAAACATTTATATTTGTTACAAGTAAAACCTAACATAACTAATTACTGTTTTTGTTAAACTAAATTTTACTCTTGGAGTCGTAAAGGTATGAAAGTTTTCGTTTTATATAGGACAAAGTTGATCATGGTAAACATCATTATGTTTGCTGTGCTTTCATTGGCTATGCCCGTATTCGGACACGATTATGCCCGGACCAACATGTCCATGGAATCTTCTGTTGGGGGGTACATGGGAAAAGATGACGATGCCGAAAAGAATATTACAAACGTGAAAGTGATGTATAATCCTGTTGCCGAACAGATTAACGTCAATTTCAAGTTGTCGAAAGAAAGTACTGTCGTGATCAAGTTGATGGATGCATTGGGAAATGAAGTACTAAACCTGTCAAACAGCAATTTGGATGCAGGTGCACAGTCGCTGTCTTTTGATACCGAAAGTAAGGTTTCTGCAGGCTTTTACTTCATCAAATTGACCTCTGGTACAGAGACCGTGATCAAGCGGTTGTCTATTCGTTAGTCTTTTTTCCTTCGTTTTTTAGGGTACTAAAATCTATCTTTTTGGAGTAGCCTTTTCGCCCGTTTGCCGTCTTTTCCTTTCATTCAATTGCAAGGTCTTTGTCTTGTAATTAATGACTGCTCCAAACTGCATGAGTACGTCTCCTCCCAAAACACCGACCACTTTGGGGAAATTCATCTGCTCGTAGGCATAGTTGATTGCCGAAAGATCCAATACGGCCACTTGGAGGTTTTTGGTGTGCCATGGGCCTATTTTCAGATAGGGTAGATCCAATATATGGCTCTGCATGCTGTTTGTCCCCAATCCTGTCGAAAGAACATCCGTGTGTTGAAAAGCTGTCTCGGCTATCCCCGACTGTAGGAGCATATCCCTGTCCAGGACAGTCTTGGATGCGCCCGTGTCAACGACCATGTGAAACGTCTTGTCGAATAGCTCTACTTTCAATAAAATATGGTAACCGTCACCTTGAAGGTTACAGACAGACAGGGGAATTTTTTGCATATTGTCGTGACCTATCAAAGATAGGTTTCTATAAGATATTACTGTCCTTCAATACGTTGTTCATATTACGTACGGCAGTGGCACTTGCTTCGAAAAGTTGTTTTTCCTGTTCATCGAGCTCAATGGGTACGACTTTGTCCCATCCTTTTTTATTGATGATGACAGGCACGCCGATATTGATATCCTCTTGTCCTAACTCACCTTCCAGATACACCGATGCCGTAAACAATCGGTTCTGATCAAGAACGATACTTTCTACCATAGCAGCCGTTGCTGCTCCTGGTGCATACCAGGCAGAGGTGCCGATCAGCGCAGTCAAGGTTGCTCCGCCCACCATTGTTTTCTGTGCGATTTCAGCTTGTTCCTCTTCGGTCAGGAAGTGGGTGACAGGGATGCTGTTCCACGTTGCTTTTTTGATCAATGGGATCATGGTTGTGTCTCCGTGTCCGCCGATGACAATCGCATTCAAATCGCCTGGAGAGGCGTTTAATTTGGTCGCAAGCTGGTATTTGAAACGTGCCGAATCCAACGCACCTCCCATACCTATTATCCGGTTTTTGGGTAGTCCACTGGACTTTAGAGCCAGATAGGTCATGGTATCCATGGGATTGGAGACGACAATGATGATGATGTCGGGAGAATATTTAATAAGATTGTCTACTACTGATTTGACTATTCCTGCATTTGTTCCAATCAATTCTTCGCGGGTCATGCCAGGTTTGCGGGGTATACCGGAAGTAATCACGGCTACCGATGAGCCTGCGGTCTGTGCGTAATCATTGGTGACACCCTTGAGTTTGGTATTGAATCCCAGTAAAGCGGCTGTCTGCATCATGTCCTGCGCCTTGCCCTCAGCAACTCCCTCCTTGATGTCCAATAAGATGACTTCTTCTGCAAAATTGCGGCGAATGATGTTGTCTGCTGTAGAGGCTCCTACTGCTCCTGCTCCGATGACTGTTATTTTCATGACAAAATAGCTTTAGTAGTTTAACTGTTATAAATGTACTAAAAAATATTGTAGGGTAGGGTATTTATGTAGAGAATATATCGATTTTTTCCGCTGATCCACACGGATTTTTTCGCAGATAGCACAGATTGTCTTCTGCGGAGAATCTGCGTTATCTGCGGGAGATAAAGAATCACAATATACCCTAAAAAGGATAACCGATCGCCAGATTGAACACCAAATTGTCTGACCGCCATCCGGAGCTTCTGAAATTGATGTCCTTAAATACCCAACGGTCTCCTTTATCACGATAGGGGACACGAAACGGAATGGCAAAATCTGTACGTAAGATAAGGAAAGTAAAATCAAACCGTAGCCCCAATCCACCACCTACAGCAAGCTCGGACAGAAAGTTCTTGGACAGGCCAGCCCCCGGTTTGTAATTGTCTTCATGCTGCACCCATATATTTCCGGCATCGATAAAAGCTGCCCAGTGCAAAATCCCTGCAAGCTTGGCTCTGTATTCTGTATTCAGCTCCAATTTGTAGTCCCCCGTTTGGTCAGCAAAGAAGTTGTTTTCCCCCAGGTTTTCCGGGGCCGAAGAACCAGGGCCTACCGATCTGGCTCTGAATGCGCGGAGTCCGTTTGGCCCTCCTGAATAATATTGTTTCAGATAGGGGAGAGAGTACGAGTTGCCGTAAGAATAACTTGTTCCCACCATGATGCGAGAGGCGAGTTGTGCGTTTTTAGTGATATTGAGATAATGTCTAAAATCTGCTTCTACCTTGACAAATTGACTGTAAGGTGTATTGAATAGTGTTTTTATATTGTCATTCTTATAATCTGCCCCTTGGATAAGACCGAGTACATTGCCAGAGAGATTGATGCCGCCTTTGAAGTAAAAATTGTGCTTCAGCTCCTGCTGCATTGTGTTCGTAAAGGTAAATGTATAATTTGGACCAAAGGAAAACTGCGGCTCTACAATATGTCTTAGCGTCGGGACTGTATCCATCTGTGCCTGGTACTCGTCCGTAATATTGCGAGGCTGTACATAGATGATTTCTGCTACACTGAGATCATGCTGCTTCTGATCATTTTCTTTCCATTGGTAGCCATAGGTCAAAGAAGAGGAATTGAGCATATAAGCTGTCCGTCTGTTGAGAAATTCGTAACCGAACTTGAGATATGTACGAGGAATAAAGCGCCTAGATGGCGACCAATCGAATGGCGCAAGAATACGTGGCCAGGAAATACCCAATTCGGTACCGAAGCGATAATAGGCTGAATTGAGATTGACCTTTCCACCCGTTTGGGTTTCGTATCCTCCAAATACGTTCAATGTCACGGTCTCGGCTCCTCTAAATGCATTGCGCAAAGTCCATGTTACATTGGCTTCTGAGCCGTTGTAGACCGACGCTGTTTTTCCGAGGATCTCAAACCGCAGGGATTTCTTTGGCAATGGTGTCAGATAATAATAGACATCCAGAGCATTTTCCTCGTTAGGGCTGGGTTCAAAATTATTTTTGACGAACTTGAAGGCATTGAGATTGACCAGATGGCTGATCGTCAGATTGTGGTCATGCCTATTGTACAGCTGATTCTTCTCGAAGAAAATATGATTGGCCAGTACTTTTTTTCTAAAGGTATTCTGTGGATCGATAAAGTAGTAATTGTTTTCGAAGAGCTCCAGATTGCGCTGACGTCTCCGTGTATATCCTTGTGAATCCAATTTGTAGTTGGGATAGATATAGATATCACCGATACGCTGTGGCTGTTTGGCTTGGGCGGCAGTTTCGGGTTTTATCGTGACATACATATCGACCTTATGGTCACCGATGGTGCTGTCTACCTCGACCAGGATATTGTCGGGATTGAAAAAATAGTATCCTTTGTTTTTGAGACTATTGTCTATACGTTCCCGTTCGCTGATGATCACGTCCAGATTATAGTTCTTTCCAACCTGTAAAAGTGAATTCTCCTTATCGGAGACAATGTCATATCCCAACTGAGAGGTACTGTCGACATCGTAATGCACAGAACGAATACGATATATGCTTCTTGGGATACCGGTGTAGGTGATCGTGGCTATCTTGCCGTTTGAAGATGTGTCCGAACTGAAGGAGGCATTGAAAAAACCCAGGTTTTCTACCCTATTGCGCAGCAGGTTTTCGTTGTACTCCCGATTGACATCACTGAGGAGTACAGGCTCTTCTCCCCATTTTTTAAATTGTTTTTTGACGATGTTTTTTGTTGAATCGTAGCCTCCTCCCATACTCCAGAAACCCAGTTTCCACCGCCAACCTAGCAGTTTTTTGTTTGGCTTAGGCATTAGCAGTCCTTCCAAATGCTCCTCGAATGCCTGTTTTCTCGCAACTGGTACGGCTGTGTCCATTTCCAAGACTACTTTGCCTCCATCATACAGCTTCTCGCCCTCTGCAAGATGTTTGGTTGAATTGCAGGAGGCTAGAAACAACAATGACACTAAAGTGGTACAGCTCAGCAACTTAATTTTCATAACGTCTCCTTCCTTCCTGTGGGATGTATGCGATTGGTTTTTGTATGAAGGACCGAGCCGAATTTGAGGAAGAGTCCTTAGGCTCTTGTTGTGGTATAGAATCCTGTTGTCGCTTCAATTCTTCCTCTTTTTGTCGTTCTTCTATGCGTTTTCTGTACTCGGGACTGTGCTTCATCAGGCTGTCGCGGATCACAAAGCGTACACTGTCCCTATACACCGAGTCGGTCTCCATTCGCTCGACATCAAACCTTCTTCTGAAGCTACGGCTATCCGTGTTGTAATAGGCTTCCAATGCTTTGGTACTCATAAAGAGTTCTTTGAATTTGTCGTAGCTCATATTGATAATGAAACCTATTCCCGTCTCTACAAATTGGCCTTGTAGTGTGGCTTGGTACTGGTTTTTGCGATATGCCCGCACAAAATAGCGGCCATCTTTGGAGAGTTGGTAATCCATGGATATGTCTCCGGCGATGTTGTTTGGGTTTTCCCCCGGGCGGGAAGTGCCCTCCACCTCAAAGTTGGAGCCTACGGTGATTTTGAGACGGTCATCAAAAAGCATCTTGGAGATACCTACATTGAGATCTGTTCGATTGTTGCCCGTACCCGTGAGATAATCTTGTTCGGACTGTAGATTAAAATCCAGCTCTACACCTTTGATCAGGTCGGATGCTAACTTGTTGAGTTGGGCCGATAGCAATTGACTGACCGAATTCCGTACGGTACTCTCTACGCCGCCGCCTCCCGAAAGACTTTCGAAAGGATTGGCAGAAATAAAACGTCCCAATATAATGAGCGAAAAAACCTGTTTGTTGAGCTCTGCCGGATCCTCCTTCAAAGAGGCTAGTCCGATATTGACCTTGCTGACCACATCCTGGGAGACGATAGCATTATTTTCATCCAGATCAATGTCAAATCTAATATCTGGTTTGAAAAGTTCGCCTGTCAAAATCAACTTGACATCGAATGGAATACGTTGCTTATAGAGATTCTGACTGTCGTTGCCGATTTGGTTGGCGACCAATTCCAATGTCGGGAATTTGCCTTTGTACACGGCTGTGATATCCATCCGAGCGTCCAAAGGATCGCCATTCCAGGTGATGGTACTTCCTTTCTGGAAATCAAATTCCCGTTTGACAGGGCCAAAGTTGAATGAGTAGCTTCCGTCTTCTACGGTAAATGTCCCCGACATGGTGATCTTGTCGCTGGCATCGATGGTCGTATTGATCTCGGCTATACCTTGGATATTGAGCGCATCCTGTGAACCTTCGTCAATGATAATCTTAAATTTCGCTTCGCGGTCTGTCGCCAGATTGAGGGCAATGTCATAACCGGATAGGGTCGTGGCGGTAGTTAGAGAATCCAGCTGTGCAAAGACATTGGTACGCGCTGTGTCGCTCTTGTCCACGAATTTTACGACTCCGTCTCTGTCCGCTACACCGGGATTCTCGTTGGGTACGATAAAGACAAAGTCCGTATTGCTGTTTGCCGTGACATTGCCGTCTATGGTAGGCTTGTCCATATTGCCACGGATACGGATGTTGGAGGTCACAAATAGTTTGCCGAAAAACAGGTCGTTGTCTTCACGTGTAGAATTTACCACGGCAAAATTATTCGTTGTGAGGTTGAGGTTGAAATCAAAGTTGGTATATGTTTGTGTCGTTACGCTTCCGTTCAATTTGGCCGTATTGCCCTTGATATCCGCCAATTGGAATTGGCGGAACTGTATACCTTGGTTGTTGAACGTAATTTTTTGGTTGTCCATCAGTAGGTCTGCATTGAGCATACTGATATTGACCTTGCCTTTGACAAAGGTCAGATCGCCATTGATACGGGGAGCTTTGGTCGTTCCGGTGATCTTTAACGATCCTGTGAGATCTCCTTCACACCCTTGCAGGTAGCCCATACTGAAAGCCTCGACAGTCTTCAATTTCATAGGTTTGAGATCTAATGTTGCGTTGAAAGAAGACTGTCCGGAAGGGGGGGAGATGAATTCGCCCAAAAGCTGTACATCGTTGCCATTTTCGGTGATCCGGATGTCAGCAGCAAAAGTATTCTCCTTTTCATTGTTTACTTTCAAGAGCACATTACCGACAGGCTGTTGTCCAAACTGAAATTTTTGTATTTCCAAATCTGATACAAATACCGGGTTAGCATCCAATCGAGAAATGGTGGCCGTACCGTTGATACCTCCTCCGATATCCAAGACCTCGGATTCCAGCATCTGGCTGAAAGTTTCGATGCGGAAGTTGTTGAAAGTGATGTCTATCGGAGAATTGAACGTCGAATCCTGCGATTGTACGAATAGCTCCTGTCCCTCACGGCTAAGTCGGAAATTGCGTGCCAATATCCCATTGTTACCAAACATTATTTGGTTGTCGGGCGAAATATTCCACGTGTCATAATTCAACATTAGCCCATCTTCAAACAGGTGTAGTATGTAATTGTTTTCGTTGACAGACATCTGCATGCCGAGATGATAACGGTCTTTGGCTTGCTTGTCCTTGATCCATAGCCCAAAGTCCAACGTGTTTTCACTGACTTGTCCACTGAGCACCGTATTCTTGAGCTCAATGTTGCTTATTTTTATTTTTTCGATCAATGCCGAATAATATAGGGTACTGTCGGCCGTGACCAGATCTACGCCTATATTTTGTACGACGGTGCCATCATAGTTGAGGTTGGGGGCAATCAATTTGGCCATGATGCTCTGCTCTTTACTGTTGAATGTTCCATCTAGTGTGATGTCGCTCATCTGCTCCAGTCCGGGAAAAAAGTCACGTATGAAGCGCGAATTGTTCAGTGTGGCAGAAAACTCAAATTGTTGGTCTTCATAGGATTGAACCTTGGTTGTGTCGTTTGTAGGGTTATAGTACACCTTGGCGATGTCCTGTAGGGAGAGTCCCAGTTCGGTCAGCTTGTATTTGCCGACCAAGTGTGCTCTCAGAAATTCTGACCGGAGTATCAAACTGTTTTTGGACGTGTCGGCAAGCGCGATCAGTGAGATTGTATCGAGGGCATACCGCTCTTGATTGTAGGCGATGGAAGACTGGGTAATATCTATGCGGCCATTCAGAAAATTAAGATCTGCGGTTCTGAAGTCTGCCGTGACCTTGCCATGGTAGCGCATATTGTCTTCCATGAGTTTGAGGTTTTGAAGATTGACACTGTCTATCATCAGATCCATCTTGGCTTTGGGGTATTGGCCTCGCATATCCGCTGCGATGTCCATGTTAAACTTGATGTTGGGATCTGTACTCTTGACCTGTCCGGCAATATCCCCCTCGTTGGCGTCCATATCCAAGGATATATCGTGGTAGGCATAGCCCATGGCTTCCAGTGTATTGACACGGCCATTAAGATTGGCAGTCATGGTCTTTGGATCCAATCCGCGACCTTTGACATGCATGTCTACAGCTACAATACCTAATACAGAGTCTTGGTTTAATATATGTCCGATGTTAAAATTGTCGATCGTCACTTGGGCGTCATAGGTGGTGTCTTGAGGCGCCATGTTGAGGTTTCCATTGACTGTGGCATTGCCCTTGTCCGTATGCAAGGACATGTTGGCATCAAATCCACTCATTCCCCCGGAGAGGGTCCCCGAAAGAGCCATCACATTGGGGAATTGGAAATCTTTTGGTAATAGGGATTTGGCGATGAGCTGATCCAGATCCCTTTTGGATGTGTTCAATTTCTTTACGTCCAGATCGATATTCATACGGTCTACATCAGGAAGTCCTTTGATATGTGCGCTGGCACTAATCTCGGTGTTGTCAAGGGTCTTGAATTCCAGATGGGGAATGTGCAGATCGTTGAGCTTGCCCGATATCCGGCTGTCAATGTAGAAACTTTTGGTCAACAGCGGCTTCATCACTTCCATCGTGTCCAGATCGGGTACAAAGAACCGGATGTCGGTCATATCGATCTGTGTTTTGCGGATATTGGCGTTGATCTGTAAGGACTGGAGATTGTCAGATAATACATCCAGCGAAGGATAGCTTATCTTGATGTAATCCCGGATTGTCGTGCGTGGTGTCTGGGCCAAGAGGTTCTTGATCTCTGCTCCGGTATTGGTATATTCAAAATCGCCTTTGAGCTGTTTAAGATAGAAACCCGAATGATCCTTGGCTGTCAGATTGGCCAATGAACCGGAGATGGAATCCGAAGAATAATATAGGTCATCCAATGCTCCGCCCAGATCTGTTATTTTGATGTTGAAATAATCAAAGCCTTTCATCCGAGGTTGATTGTCATCCTTAAACCAAAAATTGGTTTTGTCTATGGATAACCGCTCGGCGGATACCACCCAGTTGACGGAGCTTGTGTCATTGTTGTTTTGAAGTTGTTTGGTTGTCTTGCCCAACAGGACATAAGAATCCGAACCATCCAACATAAGCTCCCGCAGTCGGACTACTTCTTTATTGAGGTCAATCTCATCGATATTGGCCGAAAGGTTTTTGATGTCAAAGCGGGTATCCATTGCAGAGGACTGATCTGCATAGCTGATCAATATGTTTTTGAGCTGGATGGTCTGTGTCGCAAGGTTGGGAAGGAGTGAACTGTTTTGTGTGTTTTCGTCCGTGATGCCGAAATCCTCCGCTGTGGGTGTGGTGGCTTCTGTCGCCGGAGTCCACTGTTTGATATGTGCGATCAGTCCATCTATGTTGATAGCAGGAACGTCAAACGTCATGTTGTCGGTAAGATCAAAGGTCTTGATACGTGTATCCAGATGCTGTAGGTTGATGTCAGCCCCCATACCGATCATATCGTCGTTGTAGACAAAGCGTATACGGTCTAGCTTGACCTTGTCTATGTCAAAAATCATAGGCGAAGAGGAGGTGTCGGTCTGTGCAGGGGACTCCTCTCCGGAAGAAAAGGCCTGCATGATATAATCAAAATTAAATTGACCGTCTGGAGCTGTCCTGTTGATCTTGGCCGTGATGCCGGTCAGGTCTATTTCCTGGATGGCAACAGTGTTTTTCAGCAATCGCCACATGCTGATATCGACCGATAGCTTCTCTCCGGCCAAAAGGGTATCCCGGCTTTGGTCTTCAAAATAAATGTCTTCCAGAACCAGTTTTTTAGGGAAAGCAATGTTGATGTAACCTATACGAACAGGTGTGCCGATTTTTGTTTCCAAATAATGCGTTACTTTACCCACGACATAGTTTTGGACGGTGGGTTGCCGCAGCAGAAAAACAATCAAGAAAAACAAAACTATCAGGGAACCTACAATCCACAAAATAGTGCGAAGAAAAATTCGTATATATCTATTCAAGCCTCTATAAACTTCGTTAACCTATTCTTTTTAACATAAAACGTAAAAATAGGAGAAAAGTTTGATAAATGATTATATAGCGTCAATAGATTATTCGACAAACCTTAGAATCCCAATAACAACACTATAAATCGTTACCCAAGGAGATCGGCATAGGCACTATGCTCCTATTTGCATGTGTTCCATGACTTTTCCAAAAATGATGATTTCTCCCTTGACCTCAAACCCAACCTTTTCGTAGAGACGTTTTGCATGTGGATTTGTCTTTTCGACCAACAGTCCCAATATTTGATTCTGCTGATATACATATAGGTCAATAACAAATTCCAACAAAGTCTTACCAATGCCTTTGCCTTGTGCCTGTGGACTGACAGCCAAGGTGTCGATATAAATCTCACCGGCTTGGGTTTCTTGACCTGCCTCGTAGTCTGTGCCAAATTCTTTTTTGACAAAGTCTAGGATGGGCTGCCTCAATTTGACAAGATCTTCCCCAGGATATAGACAGATCTGTCCTAGGATCTGATGACCTTCTTCGGCAACAAAAATATGATCGTACGTATATTGATTGTCCGGACGCGCTATAAAATGAGCCATAAACTTGTTTGCCTCATCTATGTCGTCTCGGCCAATAAATTGAAAGACAATCTCGGACATGGCTAGGTTCATCAACCCTGCCAATGTATGGGCTTCGGATGGGTGTGCTTTGCGAATCGTCATATCATGTGTCAAAATAACAAAAGGTCAACATTTTACTGTTGACCTTTCACTTTTGTGTAAAACATTTTTTATTTATCCAACTTTTCGAACTTGTCGTAGTCGATTTTTTTGGATTTGACTTTAACAGCGTCTTTTAGGTGATCAAATACTTTCAACGCTTTTACTTCTTCGAATAGGCGATTGGCCTGTTCTTTGTCCGATAGCAGTTGTAGGGCAAATTGACCCAATTGCTCGTCGGTAGGCTCATCGTTGACGTTGTACATCTTGATCTGTGCATAGATACGCTCTTTTGCCAAGGCGATGACCTCATCGTATTTTACTTCCAGATTGTTGGCAGTGATGATACGGTTTTCGATGATTGTCCATTTTAGGTTGCTGAGGAAATCAGCAAAGCCTTCTTCGATTTCTTCTGCAGAAAGATTAGGATTGGTTGCTTTCAACCATCTTTTCAAAAATTCTTCTGGAAATTTCGCATCGATTTTTTCCATACCGAAAGTGTACATGTCGTTGCGTAGTTTCTGGGCTGAATTTTGTTTGAAAAGGCTTTCTACTTCTTCTTTGACCTTCTTTTGAAACTGTGCTTCTGTCTTTACATCGCCAGCAGGGAATATCTTGTCGAAAAACTCTTGATTTAGATCCGACTCTTCCAGACGGTTGATGTTTTTGACGGTCAATTCGAATTTCGTTACATCCAAATTTTCGGCCTCATCTTCGGTAATACCGAGGATACGTGCCAGATCAGCAGTCTGGAATGCTTTTTTTACATCTATTTTTACGGTGTCGTCTTTTTTAAGACCTACCAGAGATTTTTTGATTTTGGCGTCTTGAACAAGGTCTGTACGTACAGATGTTGTCTTTTCGATACCCTCTTCTTTGATTTGTTTCAAGGTAGCATACAGCACATCACCTTCTTCTGATACTTCGGGATTAGTCATTTTTCCGTAGCTGCGACGGAGGTTTTTGACACGCTCTTCCAAGGTGGCTTCGTCTGCCTTGATATCGTACTCGATAAATTCTGTCGTGCTGCTGAAAGGAATCTCGAATTCCGGAGCTAATCCGATTTCGTAGCTAAACTTGAAGTTGTCCTTAAAATCCCAAGCATATGTCTTGTCTTGGTCTTCATCCACAGGAAGAGGCTGACCGAGGACTTCTAGTTTTTGTTCTGTGATATAAGCACCGATTCTGTCATTGATCAAGCGGTTGATCTCGTCAAATAGGATGGCTTTGCCATAGGTACGTCTGATGTGTCCTGCAGGAACCATTCCTGGACGAAATCCAGGTAGCTTTGCTTTTTTTGCTTGATCTTTAATAGCTTTATCGACAGCGGGATTATAGTCTTCTGGAGCTAATTCAACTGTAATGTTAGCATTGACATCGTCGATTTTCTGATGTGAAATATTCATACTTTTTCTCGCGTTATTTTCGCATTATAAATAAAAATCCTCCCGATGTATTTTGGTCGGGAGGATATCAAGTGCGGAAGAAGGGACTCGAACCCCCACGCCTCTCGGCGCCAGATCCTAAGTCTGGTGCGGCTACCAATTACGCCACTTCCGCAGTTAGGATTTTTTTATTGTGGCACAAAGATAGGAATCGAAACGATACATGTCAAGTTTTTTTATAAAATAATGGTGTTGTAGTTGAAAATGTAGTAGAGACGCGATTCATCGCGTCTCTAAAAAAAACAAAAAACTTTTGTAAATATTCTTTTTTATCCATTACTTTGAAAAACAAAGTACTTTATATGAATCAAAACGACGTACTCAAAGAAATAGGACAGATCCGCTCCTTGATGGAGCGGTCATCCAAGTTTTTGTCCATCAGTGGGCTCTCTGGCGTGCTCATCGGTTTATATGCACTGCTAGGAGCTTTTGCAGGATATTATATGGTGTATGGTTTCAACAGTCAGTTTGGCTATCGTGATTATTATGTGACAAATAGTTTTGTTGTCTATAAATTGGCGGGCATAGCGGCATGTGTCCTGGTGGCATCTTTGCTCACGGGACTGTGGATGGCACGTCGGAAGGCCGGAAGGGCAGGGCAGTCTATTTGGAATGCGGCAAGTAAATCGCTGTTGTATGCCGTGGGGATACCTTTATTGACCGGAGGATTATTGTCCTGCATATTAATGCTTCGTGGAGATTATAGCATGATCGCATCTTCCTTATTGGTTTTTTATGGTTTGGCGTTGTGCGCCGGGAGTACATTTACCTTTAAGGAGATACGTTGGCTCGGTATCCTTGAGATCCTGCTAGGGCTATTGGCTTTGTGTTTTCCGGGATACGGACTATGGTTTTGGGCGATGGGTTTTGGCGTACTGCATATTGTATATGGCATCATAGTACACAAACGTTACGAATAATGAGCTTGGACTGGTCCCTATACGATAAAATGTTTGAAAACCGCGTACGGCTGCAGATTATGAGTGTATTGCTGGCCAATGACGACTATGATTTCAATGGGTTGAAGGATCTGTTGCAAGTCACGGATGGAAATCTGGCCTCCAATCTCAAGAGCCTCGAAAAGGAGGGCTATATCGAAATTTTCAAGAGTTTTGTCGACCGCAAGCCCCATACGAGATATAGCAAGACAGCCAAAGGACAAAAAGCCTTTGAAAACCATTTGCTGGCGTTGGAAAATTTAATAAAACAACAACAAAAATAATTTTTTTTATTCATTCACTTTGTAATACAAAGTACTTTTTAAAACTAAAAAAAGAAAAAATGGAAACACAACATCACAATGTACCGGAGTTGCCTAGAGAGGTCTCTACATGGGAAAAAATCAGCAATTCTATTGTTGTCAAGCTTTTGATTATCCTCGTATTATTGCTTTTTCTACTGATTCCGCTGAGTTGGGTGCAGGATCTGATCGGAGAGCGGATGGTGAGGGATGAAAATGTGAAAGCGGAGATTTCGGGCAAATGGGGTGGACAACAGGTCGTCTCGGGCCCTGTTATTGGGATTCCTTATGAATATCAATATACATCCAACATTTCCGATGATAAAGGGAAGGTCACGAAAGAAACGGTGACGGAAGAGGATTATATTTTTATTGTGCCCAAATCGATGAAGGTATATGCCAAGGTAGAACCGGAATACCTGAAACGGGGCATTTACCAAAGTGTGGTGTACAATTCTACCCTACATCTTACGGGAGAGTTTGATGAGTTGGATCTGAAAAAATTGGGCACTGCTCCCGAAAAATTGAAATGGTCGGAAGCGAAGGTTTTTATAGGTATGAGTGATACAAAAGGCCTAAAGGCCAATCCGGTCATACAGATTGGAGCAGAAAAAGCCGCTTTTGAGACCAATACCACTAATATGGTAATGTTTGAACGTACGATGTCTGCGCCATTGGACCTGTCAACATCACAGTCTACGGTCAATAAATTTGACATACACTATGACCTGCGAGGCTCGAAATCGTTGAATGTATTCCCCTTGGCTGATCAAAACCAGATCGTGGTAGAGGGAAAATGGGCCAATCCGAGCTTCAATGGCTCGTACTTGCCGGAAAACAGGGAGGTAGGGCCGGACGAATTTAAAGCGGAATGGAATATCCCAAGTTTTGACCGTAAATTTCCGCACCAATGGGCCAACCATAAAGGTGCGTTGTATCAAATTACCAACAATTATCAGGTAGAGGAGACTCTCTTGCCCGCAATGAAAAATGGGCAGGCGATTGCATCTGAAAGCGATATGGTACAGGTCAATTTTTTGGAAGCTGTCAACAACTATCAGAAGACGACACGTGTGGCAAAATATGGTCTGTTGGTCATATTGCTGACCTTTTCTTCGTTGCTTTTCACGGAGATCATCAAAAAACAGCGTATCCATATCATTCAATATGTGTTGATAGGCTGTGCCATGGTGTTGTTCTACTCCTTGCTTTTGGCGTTTGGGGAGCATGTGGTATTCAATATCAGCTATCTGATTTCGTTTGTGGCTACGACGGTCTTGATCGCTGCATTCATCTATTGGATCACCAAAGACAGAAAAATATGTCTACTGTTCAGTGGTATCCTGTCCCTTTTCTATGGGTTTATCTTTGTGCTTATGCAGCTACAGGACTTCTCACTGTTGGTGGGTACGATCGGAATATTTGTCATCCTGGCGGTCATGATGCGTCTGTCGACCAAAGTCAATTGGAGCCAATTGGATAGAAGATGATGTTAACTTTATTTCGTCAATGGGTTTTTGTCAAGATGTATCTGACGGCTTTGTGGATTTTGTGGGGAAAAATGTAGAGACGCGATTCATCGCGTCTCTACAAAATTCAGATTATTTCAAATTGTTGATTTCTTCTTGCTCCCGGAGTTTATCTATGTTATTTTTGTCTCCAAACTCTTCCACTTTTTGCCGGAAAGTGTCGAGGATTTCATTGATAGCATCCATATTTTCAGCTGTTCGCTGATAGATGTCGGGAAATTTGCTTTCAATGGTCTTGTCACCCAACTCGATGTTGTCTACTTCTATTTTTCCGATTTTCTCCAAAATAGCCTGTTGACTATTCTTTACATCTTCCAGCTCACGGGAAATTTTCTCCATTAAATCGAATTTCTTTAATTTATCCATAGCATTATCGTATTGATGTATCTGAAGAACAATGGAACGGAAAAATTGTTTGTAAAAATGTAGAGACGTGATGAATCACGTCTCCTACATCTACGCCCTTATTTCCCGGCGCATGAATATAAAATAAGAACAGGCAAAGCAAGCAACCGTCAGGGCAACCAATGCCGTTACCTGTGTCCAGACGACCTTGACGCTTTCCCATACCGGGAGGGCGGAAGGTATGGCACCCTGGATCTGTTCCATGGATAGAGGGCTGAGGCTTCGGACATTAGGCATCAGCAGGACTATCGTTCCATCCTCGTACAGTTGATTGGGGGCGAGGCGCATGATGCTTAATATAAACTTCTGAAAGGCTTGTATCTCCTGGTTGGAAGCATACATGCCCGGAGCCATGCTCTTGGCAATAACACTGATAATCATGGGGTAAAATACCATAAAGAACAGCCATATCGCGATACTGACCAATGCCGATGTGGCCGGATGCCTCCAGGTGACCGAAAACAGGAGCGATAAGTTGAGCCAAAAACCTACATAGGCCACGGTGACAATTAGAAAAAGAAACAACCGTAAACATTCTTGCAACGAAGGTGTGAGTCCCGTCCAAAAGATCGCTAATCCCAGTGTCAAACCGATGAGCATAGTAAAAATGGAAAATAGGATAGTCAAGGCTCCCAGAAATTTTGCGTTCAGTACACTGTCCCTGGCAATAGGTTGAGCGAGGATGCGCGTGAGCGAACGGCCGTTGTATTCGGAATTGATGGCGTCAAACCCCATTGCTATACCGAGCAGAGGTCCCAAAAAACTGACAAAAACATGAAATGGAGGCAATGTCCCGTCCGAATGGGTAAATACCCGTAAGAAGAAAAAAGAAGCCTGCGCATCATCGGGCGAAGGTACATTGTTGCGCAAAGTAGACAGGGAACTGTACAACGAAGCCACACTCGTACAGAGTACGATCAAAAGTAATATGATGAATTTCTTGCTTCGTATATAGTCTGAAATTTCCTTGTCTACCAACACCCGCATGGACTTCAGGTCAAAATACTTTTTCATATACTACTGTCTTTAAAATAGAAAGAATAGATGTCGTCCAATCCGTATGTCCGTTGTTGTAATGACGTGACAGGCACTTGTGTCCGCAGAAAAATATCCATGATCGGCAAAGTATCATGGTTGGTATGCTGTATGGTGAAGTTGTTGTCACGAAAGTCCACAGATACCACACTTTCTTGCGCAATGAGCATATCTTCTGCTTTTTTGATCTTTTCCTTGTCGGTCGAATCGGTAGACACCAGGACGGTAGGGTGGCTATTGGCAAATAGCTGGTCGGCCAACTGTTGGATATCTCCTTCGGCAACTAGCCTGCCAGCGACAAACAAGCCTACACGGTGGCACACTTCTTCCACTTGGTGAAGATGATGAGAAGCAAGCAGCACAGTGAGTTGTTGGCTGCGGTTCAGCTCTTGGATGAGGTGGAGAAACTCCTTGACGCCTGTAGGATCCAACCCGAGTGTAGGTTCGTCCAAGATGAGGATCTGTGGATCCTTGATCAAGGTTTCGGCCAATCCGAGCCGCTGTTTCATCCCCCGGGAGTATGTGCCTACCTTTTTGTCAGCTACCTTGTCAAGACCTACTTTTTGTAAGAGTGCATAGGCCTTTTCTCGGGCTTCCTCTGTGGATAATCCGTTCAGTCGCCCGATCAACTCAAGATTTTCCCGCCCCGAACGTTGTTCGTAAAAGCCGATATTGTCAGGTAGATAACCGATGACCCTTTTGACTTCGATGGGATTGCGTTGCGGATTGATCCCTGCGATATTGATATGGCCTGCGGAGGCTTCACTCAAGCCCATCATCATCAGTATCGTTGTCGATTTTCCGGCACCATTAGGGCCGAGCAGCCCAAAAATTTCTCCTTTGTAGATTTGAAGGTCCAGTCCATCGACAGCTTTATGCTTGCCGTAGGATTTGTGCAAACCTTTTAAGTCGATGATAGGAGTATCCACGATCACCTCCTTCCATATTTACGAATCAAAAAAAAGACTACTCCAAGAGCCAATGCGATAAACAATAGGCCTAGCCATCCGCTGAGCAACGAAGTTTCGACCGTGACCCTAAATTGACTCTGTGCATTGGCATCATTGGCACGTGCCGAGAAGGTCAGCATATAGTCTCCTGCCATGGCATTTTTGGACGCTTTGACCGTGGCATTGATATTGGCTGTTTCTCCTGCCTTTAGTGTATTGATCCGGGACGGTTCAAATACCACTTCCCATTGACTGGGAGATTCAGCCGAAAAATTGATCTGATTGATGTCCGAACTACCGGTGTTTTTGACCACCAATTGTTGTTTGTGTGTCGATCCTGAGCTGATGTCAAAGTTCAGACGTCCGGAAGATGTCGTCAATTCAAGTTTGTACGATCCTGTCACCACTACTTCAAACGTGATCTCCGATTGGCTTGTGCCGCTGGTCGCACGGATAGGTATCTTGTAAGAACCTTTTTTGGTTCCTTCCGGTGCGTTGATCTCGACCAATATATCTTTGCGTTGGTTTGGATCTATATTGACCGAGCTGACCTGCTTGCCTTCGGATTTGAATACCACGCCCCAACCGGCTTCGGCATGTGCAGACAAGGCGTAGACCTGGGCATCCGAAGATCGGTTGAATAGAGTAGCATTGTAGGTAAATGTGGAGTTGGCCGCACCCTCCATATTGGTCTGGCTGGAACTGAACTCTCCACTGGAGACGCCATCGTTCGTGATTTTGACGGTCAGCGGCAATCGGTGCTGGCCTTTGGCCACAAGGTTGAAGGTGTAGGTTCCTTTGGCTTGCTTGCCGGGAACAAACACGCGTAAACTCAAAGACTTGCGGTCCTTTGGGAGTAAGGACAATTCATCTACCGTATAATTTCCGGATTTAAGCTCATAGCCCCAATCTTTGGGGAGGGATTCAACTGTGATTTCACTCGTACGGATAGCGTTACTGTTGTTGATCAGTTCAACGTTGTAATCGACGATCTCTCCTGGAGAAACCGTGATTTTTGGATAGGTTGTGTAAAGTTGTACGGTCTGGGCATCTACTCGTATAAAAATCATCAATAGAAGGCCCAATAAAACTAACCTAAGTTTATTGTTCTTGGTTGACATAGAAAATGATTTTAATAAGAATTTAGAAAGATGTTCGAAATTATAAATCACAATAAAATACGTCAATAGATTTAACATTTTTTTGCAATTGAGTTTTTGAAGTCTAACTTATTCATCGAATACATAATCCTGATATTTTCTTATCTTGCGGTAGTAATACGATGTGTCATGAACAAATTATTTATTTTAGCCTTTGCATTGATGTCGACTACCGTTTCCTTTGCCCAGCATTTTCCCGAAAAAATGATTGATAAATCCTTGGTTTCGGAAAAGATAAAAATGAGTCTTGAACCGAAACCTCTATCGCCAATGATGTTGTGGCAACTCGGCCGCGTATCCGCTGAAGGCATGACCGCAGATGGTAAAATGCTCGTGTACGGAGTGTCCAATTATTCCCTGGGAGACAACAAGTCCGAAAAAAATCTATATACACTCTCTTTAGAGACTGGCAATTCTGAACAACTCACCCATGAGGCAGGAGGTGAATCTGTTGTGCATATTGCAGAGAATGGCGATGTCATTTACCTGCTCAAGGGACAACTATGGAAAAAGAGCCTTTACAAAGGGGAGGCTATACAGCTTACCCAAGTAGCCGATGGATTGGAGAATGTTAAGTTTTCGCCTGATGGCAAGCATATCCTTTTCAGCAAAGCTGTGCTGCTAAAGAACTACCACAGTGTCGATAAATACAAGGACTTGCCTCAATCCAACGTGTATATTTATGATGATCTCGATTATCGTCATTGGGATACATTTAACGATGGACGCTTTAATCATCCTTTTGTAGCGAGCTATGCAGATGGCGAAATAGGAGAGGCCAAGGATGTTTTGGAAGGCGAACCTTTCTATTCACCGCAGATGCCTTTCGGTGGAGCTGAAGATATGGCATGGTCGCCCGATAGCAAATCGGTACTATACGTCTGTAAGAAACAATTCGGCAAAGCATATGCACAAAGCACCAACACAGATATATACCGATACGATCTTGCTACAGGGCAGACAACCAATCTGACGGATGGCATGCCGGGATATGATACCCATCCGTCATTTAGCTCTGACGGGAATAGGTTGGCTTGGCTGAGTATGAAGACCGATGGTTACGAATCCGACAAGAACGATATTGTCGTTTTTGATAAAGCTTCGGGTGGACACCGGAACCTTACTGCTCATTGGGATGGTACGGTAAATTCTTTTTTGTGGAGTAAGGACGATAAAAAGATATATTTTACTGCTCCTGTGCGGGGTACGGTACAACTGTTTGAGATTCATTTGCCGACTGATTTTGCACATGATGTATTACCGAAGGTTATACAACTGAGCGAGGGACAATTTGATGTGACAGGTATTGTGGGAGAGATAGCCGACGGATTGGTGGTGACCTCCACGAGTATGACCAGGGCCACGGAAATTTATCTGTATGCCTTCAAAGCCAAGTCTCTTCGCCCTTTGACCAAGGTCAACGATACCCTGTATGCCTTGATCAAGGAAACCAAAGTAGAAGGACGTACCACAAAAGCAAGTGATGGCAAAGATCTGTTTTCTTGGGTGATCTATCCACCCGATTTTGACCCTGCTAAAAAATACCCTACCTTATTGTATTGTCAAGGGGGGCCACAATCAGCGACCACACAATTTTATTCTTTCCGTTGGAATCTTCAACTGATCGCCTCGCAAGGATACATTGTCATCGCTCCCAATAGAAGAGGGATGCCCGGTTGGGGCGTCAAATGGAATGAAGATATTTCCAAAGATTGGGGGGGACAGTCCATACGCGATTATCTATCGTCCATAGACGATCTGGCAAGGGAGTCCTATGTGGACAAGAATCGTCTGGGTGCGATAGGGGCTAGCTATGGTGGCTATTCCGTGTTTATGTTGGCAGGAGTGCATGAGGGAAGGTTTAAGACCTTGATCTCACATTGTGGCCTGTTTGATATGACCTCCTGGTACGGTACGACGGAGGAATTGTTTTTTGCCAATTATGACCTTGGTGGGCCGTATTGGGACAAAGCGAACGAAAAATCCTATACGGATTTTAACCCCATCAAGCACATTGACAAATGGAATACGCCGCTGCTGATTTTTCAAGGTGGAAAAGATTATCGAGTACCTATCGAACAGGGGTTGCAGGCTTTTCAGGCTGCCCAACTGAAAGGGATTAAAAGTCGACTCGTATATCTTCCCGATGAAAACCATTGGGTACTGTCCGGCCATAATGCGCAGGTATGGCATCGGGAATTTTTTGGCTGGCTAAAGGAGACGTTGTAAAATAGAGGGCAAAAGATTTTTTGCCCCTACATCGTGTCTTATTTGTTGGCGTACGAACCCTTTCGTGCCTGACGTGAGATCTTTGTCCCTACTTCGTGTCTTTTTTGCCGAAGATCGACAGTTTTAGATATTTACCTGGGTTTGTTTTCAAATCCGATACCAAAGCGTCCAGTTCTGCGGAAGCACTACTCAGATTGTTGTACAGCTTGTCATCATGCACCAATAATCCCAATGATCCCTCGCCGCGACTGATTTTGTCCGTAATGACCTGTACATCTTGCATGGCTTTATTTGCATTGTCGATTGTCGATTTGATTTTCATTTGGGCCAGGTCATTCGACAAGGTGTCAAAATTGGCCAATATCGAATTGATCTTTTGATTGTTATTTTTGAAGTTGTTGGTAATGGACTCCAAGTTTTGCATGATTTTGGCCAGTCTTAACCGTTCTGATCCCATCAGGCCTTCCACATCGTGCGTAATGTTTTCGATATTGCGTAGCGACACCGTGACACTGCGCAGGCTGTGTTTGAAATCTCGTTGAAACTCGTCGTTCAGTGTCGTATTGATTCCGCTCAGCACAGAATCCAGCTTGACTACCAGATTTTCGATCTTCAGCTGTAAAGGTTCTACTTTTTCCAGTAGATTGGCTTGTACATCGGATTGCAACCTACCTCCGTTTTTGGCCATTGTCTTGCTGTTGCCCAGATCGAAAACAATGGCTTTGCTGCCCAGCAAGTCGGCACTGACTATACGGGCAATGGTGTTGGAAGGGATCGGGTGATCGCTGTCGATCTTAAATTCCACTTCGATTTGTCCATTTTCCAATAGATCCATCTTAGAAACACGGCCGATCTGGTAGCCATTGACCATGACAGGTTTGGACACCGTAAGACCATCTACATTATCATATACGGTATAAAAGGAATTACTACTGCTGAACACATCATTGCCCCGCAAAAAACTATACCCTGCAAACAAAATTGCCAAGGCGATTATGGTCAGTGCACCGACTTTCGTTTCGTTAGAAATCTTCAAGATATTGTGTGTTTAAATTTTGTGCCTTAATTATATCTATGTCAATAACACCACTAATGTAAGAAAAGTTTATTTCTCTACATTGTTTTTGTAAGTTTTTATGGACTGGAACAAATTGTCCACAATTTCCTTCTGACCGCTGTCCGACATCATTAAATCTTCCTCATCCGGATTGCTGATAAACCCTATTTCGGTCAACACAGCTGGCATGCCTGCCGTCTTCAGTACAGCAAATGGGCCCTCTTTTACCCCACGGTTTGTTCGGGATGCCGTTTCGTATGCATGTTGAAAATGACTTGCCAACCGGATACTCTGTGTGCGGTATTGCCGTTTCATCAGATTGAAGACAATATAGGTGGAAGGATCGTTGGGGTCAAAACCATTGTAGTTTTCCTTGTAGTTTTCCTCCAAGAGAATGGAGGCATTCTCGCGGATGGCTACGTCCTGTTGGTTCAGCCTGTTGTAACCTAAGACAAATGTTTCTGTACCTCGTGCCGAAGGGTTGCGTTGTATACTTTTGACGTATCGTCCACGTTTGTTTTTCACACGTACATCCCGGTCTGCCGAGTTGCAATGCACCGAAATGAATAGGTCTGCTTTATTTTTGTTGGCGATAGCGGGTCGTTCAAACAAGGGGATAAAGACATCGGTGGAACGTGTATAGATCACTTTGACATCTGGCAGCTCTTGTTCGAGACGCTTGCCCAATTTCAAAACGACCTGTAATGCAACATCCTTTTCTTTGGACCTTCGCCCCATCGCTCCGGCATCATGCCCACCATGTCCTGCATCCAGACAGATTAATTTCACCTTGGACATAGTTCCCCCTTTCACAGGGTCATGTGGCGGTGGAATAGGAGTGGTAGAGGTCGTCGTAATGAATATTGCTAGTAGAGTGGTGGCTAAGCTGAGTTTTTTAACACTATTTAAAAAATTCATTTTTATATTTTTGACAAATTTGTAAACGGTTCCCATATGTAAATTATGCAAAGATAAGGGATATTATATATATGATAAAAATATCAATCTTTTCTATTTGTTTTTGACTATTTTTGTGCCAAAGAGTTTAGTTTTTGCTGCGAATTTAACATTCACTACTGTATCTTGAAGACATTAACGAGTTTTTTAATGCTGTTTACCCTCCTCGTAGCAGGAAATAATCTCCTATTCGCACAACAGGATTCTGTAAAAAACACGGTCGACAACGTCAAGGATACGCTTTCCTCATCTTCCGATACATCTGTCAATCATCTTAAGATAGCTACCGGGCAGGATACCGTGGTCATGAAAGACAAAAGTGGATTGGAGACTGTTGTGACCATTGTGGCCAACGATTCATCCTGGAACGAAGTAAAGAAAAATATTGTTCATCTCTACAAAGGAGCCAAAGTCAAGTACCTGGATTTTGAGCTTTCGGCCGATTATATCCGTTTGGATAGGAATACGAAGACCTTATTCGCGAGCGGTATAGAGGATCATAATGGTAAATACGTGGGGCGCCCTGTCGTGCTCTTCCCGAATGATACACCCAAGGCAGTGGATTCTCTGCGCTACAATTATGAAACCCAACAGGCCAAGACTTTCAGTATCATGACCGAAGTGGATGGCGGTTTTATCCAAGCCAGGGAATTGCGCAAGAACATGTACGACGAGATGTCAATCTACCAGGGTTTATACAGTACCTGTGACCTGCCGTATCCGCACACCCACTTTGGTATACATATTTCCAAGGGGATAGCCATTCAGAATCAGATCGTGGCCGGGTATTCGTACCTCGTCGTGCAGAATATACCATTCAAATTTTTAGCTGTACCCTTTGGTTTTTTTCCAAAAACCAATAAGAAGACCTCTGGATTCTTATTTCCTTCGTTTGGGGAGGATATGGCCAGGGGATTTGCCTTGCGTGATATGGGCTGGTATCTGACATTCAACGATTATTGGGATAGTGAGATACGCGGTACACTCTACTCGAAAGGATCGTGGGAAGCCTCTGTGCGGACCAACTACATTGTCAACTATAAGTTTAACGGAGGGTTCAACATTCGCTATGCGGCAACAAAAACGGGAGTGGAAGGTGCTTCAGATTATGGAACGAACAAAGATTTTAATGTGACATGGAACCATACCCAACGTCAGGAAGCCAATCCGGGGACGTCCTTCTCCGCATCGGTCAATTTTGGTACATCTTCCTATTTCCGAAATACGGCAGCAGGTAGTACGTATGATTATGACCAGTTGACCCGAAATAACATGTCGTCCTCCATCAGTTATGGAAAAGTTTTCGCAGATGGAAAGGTAAATTTCACATCAAGTGTAAGCCACAGGCAAGATATGGCATCCGGTAAGGTTGACTTGGAGTTGCCCACTTTTAGCGTGAATGTATCGACTTTCAACCCATTTGACAAACCCAAAGAGCGTGTGGGAGAACAGAAATGGTATCAGCGTATTACCGTAGGGTACAGCCTACAAGGACGCAATTCACTTTCTACCGGAGATTCTACCCTGTTTACAAAGAAAACATTGGGTCAGTTTACCAATGGTTTTCAACACAACATCCCTGTCAGTCTGAGCTTGCAGGCTTTCAAATATTTCCAGTTCAATACCTCTGTAAACTACACAGAGCGTTGGTATCTTCAAACGATCCGCAATGGTTTGGAGAATGAGATATATGGTTACGAGAAAGTCCGGGATACCATCAGTGGGTTTAGACGAGCTTACGATTATTCGATGTCTTCGGGACTATCCACCAAAGTGTATGGTATGTATCCTAAAATGGGAAAGATAGAAGCTATCCGCCATGTCATTACGCCTTCGGTAAACCTCAACTATCGGCCAGACTTCTCCGATCCCATGTATGGGTTTTACAAAACTTATATTGATGAGACTGGCAGGCAGCAGGAATACTCCATTTTTGAAGGGGCTATTTTCGGCTCACCTTCTGCTGGACGTTCGATGGGAATAGGTTTTTCGGTAGACAATAATATCGAAGCCAAGATAAGGAATAAAGCGGATACGACGGGGAAAGAAGCCTTCAAAAAGGTACCTATCCTACAAGGGTTATCTTTTAGTGGTAACTACAACTTTGCTGCCGATTCGTTGAAGCTATCGACGATCAGTTTTTCGGGAAGGACAAGTTTGTTCAACCAAAAAATCAACCTGAACTTCAACGGTACTTTTGATCCTTATACACTGGATGCACGAGGCCAACGGATCGACCGTTTTACGATGCAGGATGGTAAATTGGCACGTTTGACTAATCTTGGGATGTCATTTGACTATAGTTTCAATCCCGATGCCGCTAAGAGCCGCAATGGTAATATAGACTCCTTAAAAAACAATATGCCGAGTATGACGCCTGAGCAGCAAGAGGCTTTGGCTCGTGTCAGTTCGGATCCTAATGCCTTTGTGGACTTCAAAATTCCCTGGAACCTGGCCGGCTCTTTCAGTATGCAGTACTTCAAGCGATATGATCCTTCCGAACGTCGGGAAAGAGCTGATTATACAGCTACGGTGCAGGTGCATGGAGATGTCAATGTGACACCTAAATGGAAAATACAATTCAATTCGGGTTATGACTTCAAGCAGAAAGAGGTCTCTCTGACACGGTTCTCTATTTATAGGGATTTGCACTGTTGGGATATGTCCGTAGGTTGGGTGCCTTTTGGGCGATATCAAAGCTATAATATCACGATACGTGCAAAAGCATCCATTCTGCAGGATTTGAAATTGACCAAACAGAATAGCCATTATAGTTATTAATTATGAATGAGTTGGTAAATTTGTATAGCTATTTGTCATGCTGACGACAGGAAGCATCTGTTTATCAGTAGATTCCTCCTAACGTCGGAATGACAATCTATCTGAAATTAACAATACCATAATGTTGTAGTTGATTCAAAAAAAACAATTCATAATTCGTAATTCATAATTCATCATGAATGCAGAGATCATAACCATTGGGGACGAAATATTGTTGGGACAGATTGTGGATACCAATTCGGCCTGGCTGGCACAATGCTTGGCGCACTTGGATATCCAGATAGGGGGTATGGTTTCTATTGCCGACAATGCAGAAGCTATCACATCAGCCTTGGATATTGCCTCCTCGCGGAGCAAGCTGGTCATTGTGACGGGCGGACTTGGTCCCACGCAGGATGATGTCACCAAGA
>Ga0182792_1000285_pt1 | contig 49829 bp, 40 predicted proteins | sample Passage237B_FD_130497 | JGI IMG/M metagenome (GOLD analysis project Ga0182792, IMG submission 130497) | Cellulose adapted compost microbial communities from Newby Island Compost Facility, Milpitas, CA, USA - Passage2 37B (version 2) (version 2) ...
TCCCCGTTTTGCAGGCTGATCTGGATCACCGCGCGTTCTTCAGGACTCAAGTGGTTGTATCGTTTTCCCATCGCAACACCTTACCGAAGTCGGAGTGTTGCACTTGGAAGTTGAGACTAAGCCCTGAGACAAAGATCACTAGCTCGGACACTCTTCATGCCTCGGCACGCATTCCCTTGTTCACTGGCGGCGCAAGCTCTGCCGAGAGCCGCACGTACTCAATCTCGACAATTGGCATGCTCACTGAGCTAAAGGATCATCTCACCACCTACGCACGACTAGATGCAAACACCATTCATGATAGCGGCTATTTTTGGGTCAATGGCACACTCACCGTTCAAGTGATCACGCGCTCGAGGACGGAAAAAGATTTAACGACTGGAAAATCCAAGAAAGTTGTGATTGCCAAGCAACCGTACCTGGCTATTGATGCATCGGGCTTTGGTCTTGCGCTAATCCCAACAGATGACTACTTCATGTCTGGAATTTCGGCCCTTCGGGAACTCCATGACACAATTGTCGGCAGCGTCGACATTAAAGTTAGAGCGCTAGTTCGGCTTATTGGTGCCCAGACATCCTTCAAGCAACTCATTGCCATCCCCCTTGTTATCTATGGGCAATGAGTGCTAACAGTTCATTCAAGCCGCCACCGCTTCGCGCCACGGCTTAATTCACACGTCAGCCGACTCATCCAATCCCTGACAAAACCCAACCAAAGGCACGCAAATGCACGCGATCAATGCACCAACGAAGCTGATGGCAGTTGCGGCGCTTTTCATTTTCCCTTTCCTTGCGCAGGCGCAGAGCAATACCCAGCCCGGGGACTTTTGGGCTTCCCGGGATGCCAAGGTTGAAATTGCTGGCGATACCGCCAAGGTCAGAATTGCGATTTGGGATAGCGGTGTAGACACCTCTTTGTTTCCCGATCAGGCCGTTCGGAATGCAGCCGGCGAGGTCGTTCTGATCGGTCATGACGCCTTCAAGAACCGCCAGGACACGGCCATGGCGGTGCTCCCGGAATCCATCCTGAAACGTCAGGGCGAATTGAACGAGATCCTTCGTGCGCTGGATGATCGTGACAGCGGCGTCGACAGCCCGGCCGCGAAGGCGATAACCGAGCGTCTCAAGAAGCAAACGCCAGCCGAAGCGGCCGAGTTTGATGATGTTCTGGGCCGATGGAGTGGCTATGTGCACGGCACCGGCGTCGCAGACATCGCGCTCGCTGGAAATCCACACGCGGAGTTCATCGTCGCCCGCATGGAGTGGTGGCACGGCTCCCCGCCCGTTCCATGCTGGACCCGTGAACTGGCAGATCGGGAAGCCGCCTCGATCCGCGACCAGCTTCAATTCCTGGTCGAGAATGGCGCTCGTGTCGTCAACATGTCATGGGGACGCGCCGAGCGCGCCTACCTCAGCAATTTGAAGGCGTGCGCTCCGGACATGCCCGAATCCGAACGGCTGGAGCTGGCTCGCTACACGGTGACGGCGATCCGTGCCGCCCTCATCGAGGGCATGAAGTCTGCGCCCAACGTTCTTTTCGTTGGCGCAGCGGGCAATGCGGGAAGTGACATGAAGACCGCAAACCCCGCGACGCTGTTTGCCCTTCCCAACTTTCTTCTTGTGGGCGCCGTCGACCGGAACGGCGCTGCGACGGATTGGACAAACACCGGGCCTGAGGTCACGTTGTATGCCAATGGGGATCGCGTCCCTGCAAGGCTGCCCGGTGGCGAGCCGTCGTTTCCATCAGGAACGTCCATGGCAGCGCCGGTCGTAGTCAACGCTGCCGCCAAAGTCCTGGCCGTCCATCCGCACATGACAGGCGCCGAGTTGAGGGCGCTGCTCGAGCAGACGGCAACGCCAAACGCCACGAGCCAGCCGCTGCTGCATCCCGGGAAAGCGGTCGAAGCCGCCAGAAAACTGGCAGGCAGCTGACCATTCATTCAAACCGCAGCCGCTTCGCGGCTCGGCTTGATTCAGGCCTCAACCCGCGCCAATCCGACTGCGGGAAGCATCCGGCACTTGGCCGTGCCGTCCTTCCTGGCGCAGCAAAAGGCGCCGTGGGATGCCTTGGACGGCGCGCCCGGTTCCGCTTGGAGCTGGCGCAGCGCCAAGCCTTCCGAAGCCGAATGACCGTGGATGCTGGCGCTCAGCCGCGGGCGATTAGAATCCGGAAGCATGTCCGCAAGCTGCGCCACCGTCATCGCGCTGCACGCCCGCGACGCGCTCGTCGAGCGCGTGCCGCGGGCGCAAGGCTGGCTGCACGACGAAGAAGCCCGGCGGCTTGAAGGCATCGCCAACGCGGCGCTCGTGCGACGTTTCCTGGGCGGCCATTGGCTGGCGCGCGAGGCGCTCGCGCGGCTCACTGGCACGCCACCGGAACGCTGGCGCCTGCGCAGCGCGGAATCGGGAATGCCGCTGGCGTTCGACGTGTCGGGCGAGCATGTCGCGCACGTTTCGATTTCGCACAGCGGCGAACTGGTCGCCTGCGCGGCGTCGTTCGCGCCCGTGGGCATCGACATCGAAAGCCCGCGGCGCGAACGCGATCTCGTGGCGCTGGCGCAGCGCATGTTCCCGGCCAGCGAAGCCATGTCGCTCGCGACGCTGGATGCCGCCGCGCAACGCACCGCGTTCTACCGCCGCTGGACGCTGGACGAAGCCCACGCCAAGCGCGATGGCGAAGGCTTGGCATCGGAACGCCAGCAGCGCCAGTTCTGGCACGACGCACAGCACGCGGAAGCGCTGGCGCGAAGCTGGCGCGGGCCGGACTGGTTCCTGGCGCTGTGCGTGGCCACGCCGGAACAACTGCGCGGCGTGGAACTTCCGGATTCCGTCGTGGCGCCGCCGTTGGAATCGGCCTGGCACCGGCTGGAACATCGCCACGGCGAATGAGCTTCGCCGCGGCCAAGCCTCACCCGCCCTGCTTGCCCTGCTCCACCAGCGTCAACGCCACCTTGTCGCGCAGATAAGCCGGTTGCAGCAATTCCGGCGCGTGCGCCTGCCCGCGTTCGTAGGCCGCGACGGCGAGTTCCGCGATGGCGGTGGCGTGCGGAAGCGCCGCGGCGTCGAGGCTTTCCAGTGCGTCGGCAAGGCGCTTCGCGAGCGTGGAATCGACGGCGGAGAAACCGGTTCCCGCGCCATGCCAGCGCGAGGGCGATGCGGGCGCGACGAATTGGTCCGGCGGCAACACGGTTTCCGCGCCGTGCGCGATCCAGCCGTTCGCGCCATCGCGAACAAAGGCGCCGACATAGACCTCGCCCATGCGTGCGTCGATCGCCGCCAGCACGCCGGCCCGTCCGGAAACATCGCCTTCCGCGTCGAGCCGCGTCATCACCGGCTGCGCCAGCGCCTGCAGCGTCGAGACGCCGATCACCGGAACATCCAGCGCCAGCGCCAGGCCTTGGACCGTGGCCACAGCAAGGCGCACGCCGGTGAACGCGCCCGGCCCGCGGCCGCAGGCGATCGCATCGAGTTGCGATTTCGCGATTCCCGCCTGCGCCAGCAGTTCGCCGATCCACGGCAACAGCAATTCGGCGTGGCGGCGCGGCGCGATCTCGAATTTCGAGATGGTTTCGCCATCGACGTGCAACGCGACCGAGCACGCCTCCGTGGAGGTTTCCAGCGCCAGGAGTTTCATTCGCGGAAGCTTGGGTCGATGCGGTCGAGCTTGCGCAGTAGGCCCGGCCACGCGAGCTGTCCGCCGAGGCTCTTCGTCACCTGCGCGGCCTGCTGCTGCGCGGTCGCGATGATCTGCGGATGCACGGGAATCAGCTCATTGCCGCCCGATTGGGCGCGGATCTGGATCGCGCAGGTCGTCTCGAACACGTACATCGAGAGGAAGGCGTCGGCGATGCTCGGGCCGACGGTCAACAGGCCGTGGTTGCGCAGCATCAGGAAGGTCTTGTCGCCCAGGTCGCGGACCAGGCGCGGCTTCTCGTCGTCGCGCAGCGCGACGCCTTCGTAGTCGTGGTAGCCGAGCGAGGACAGCACGAAGATCGATTGCTGCGACAGCGGCAGCACGCCTTCCCGCTGCGCCGACACGGCGATGCCGTTGGCGGTATGCGTATGCAGCACGCAGTTCACGTCCGGACGCGCGGCGTGGATCGCGCTGTGGATCGTGAAGCCGGCCGGATTGATCGGGAACGGCGAATCGTCGACCTTCTCGCCCGCCAGGTTCACGGTGACGAGCGAGCTCGCGGTGATTTCCTCGAACAGGGCGCCGTACGGATTGATCAGGAAGCGCTCCTCGCCATCGCCGGGCAGCTTGGCCGAGATGTGCGTGAAAACGAGGTCGGACCAGCCGTACAGCGCGATCAGGCGGTAGCACGCGGCCAGATCGACGCGCAGCTGCCATTCGGCTTCGGAGACTTTGGACTTCACATCCGGACGGATCAGGTGGTTCATGGCGACGCATTGGAAAGGAAACGAACGCACATCCTAGCAACACTTGTTTCCCCGCTCGCGCCGGAGAAGCGCGCCGCAGATGCGACAATGCCGGAATGACCGACATCGTTCTTTCCACCCTCAACGCCCGCTACTCGCACGCCGCGCTCGGCTTGCGTTATCTGCGCGCCAACCTTGGCGAGCTGCGCGAACGCAGCGCGATCCGCGAGTTCGTGATCGGCCAGAAAACCGAAGACATCGCCGAGGATCTGCTGGCGCTGAACCCGCGCGTGCTCGGGTTTGGCGTCTACATCTGGAACGTCGAAGAAACCACGCGCCTGGTGGCGCTGCTCAAGACGCTCGCGCCGGATCTGCCGATCGTGCTGGGCGGCCCGGAAGTGAGCTACGAAAGCGAGGGGCAACGCATCTGCCAGCTGGCCGATTACACCATCACCGGCTGGGGCGACATGAGCTTTCCCAAGCTCGTCGCGCAACTGCTCGCGGGCGAGCGCCCGGAACAGAAGATCATCCCGGGCGAACAGCCGCCGCTGGCGGCCATCGCCCTGCCCTACGACGAATACATCGACGAGGACGTGCAGCGCCGCCACCTGTACGTGGAAGCCTCGCGCGGCTGCCCGTTCAAGTGCGAGTTCTGCCTGTCCGCGCTGGACAAGACCGCCTGGCCGTTCCCGCTCGACGACTTCCTCGCGTCCATGGAAAAGCTCTGGCAGCGCGGCGCGCGGCGCTTCAAGTTCGTGGACCGCACCTTCAACCTGAAGGTCGATACCTCGCTCGCCATCCTCGATTTCTTCCGCGCCAAGCTCGAAGCCAACCCGGACGATCCGCCGTTCCTGCATTTCGAGCTGGTGCCCGACCATCTGCCGGAGCGCCTGAAGGAAGGCATCTCGCGCTTTCCTGCCGGAACGCTGCAATTCGAGATCGGCATCCAGACCTTCGATCCGCAGGTGCAGGCGCGCATTTCGCGGCGGCAGAAGAACGACGTGGCCGAGCAGAACCTGCGCTGGCTGCGCGAAAACAGCCAGGCGCACCTGCACGTGGACCTGATCGCCGGCTTGCCGGGCGAGGATATCGCCACCTTCGCGGCCGGATTCGACCGCCTGGTCGCGCTGAATCCGCACGAGATCCAGTTCGGCATCCTCAAGCGCCTGCGCGGCGCGCCGATCGCGCGCCACACGCAAAGCCACGACCTGCGCTTCTCGCCCGATCCGCCCTACGCGATCCTCGCGAACGACGTCATTTCCTTCGGGCAGATGCAGCGGCTCACGCGTTTCGCGCGCTACTGGGACATGATCGCCAACTCCGGGCGCTATACGCGCAGCCTGCCGCTATTGCTCGGCGTCCGCCCTTTCGCGAATTTCCTCGCGTTCTCGGACTGGCTGCACGCCACCACCCACCAGACCCACGCCATCGCACACGAACGGCTGGTGCATCTGGTCTACGACTTCCTCTGCGAGCGCGGCGAGGATGCGGATCGGGTCGGCGAATCGCTCGCGGCGGATTACCACGGCGGCGGCGGACGCAGCCGGTTGAAATGGGAACCGCCCGATGCGCCGCTGCCGTTGCCGCGTCCGGCGAAGCGTGGAAAGGCCACGCCGGAGCGGCAACGCAGGCATCTGGAAGGGAACTGATCCCGCTTACTTCTTCGCCTCGCGCGGCGCGGCGTTCTTGACGTAGCGATCGAACCACTCGAGCGTCTCGGCGACCAGATGCTCGTTCGATTCGCGCGCCGTGTACCAGTGCGGCTCGAACGGCAGCATCACCAGCCGCGCGGTTCCGCCGAGGCCGCGCACGGCCTGGAACAGGCGCGGCGACTGCGTCGGCTCGGTGCCGGGATTGGCGTCGTCGCTGCCGTGCACGATCAGGATCGGCTCGTCGATCTTGTCGGCGTGGAAGAAACTGGAAACCTGGTCGTACACCTTCGGCGCTTCCCAGAAGGAACGGCGCTCGTTCTGGAAGCCGAACGGCGTCAGCGTCTTGTTGTAGCCGCCGCTGCGGGCGACGCCGGCGCGGAACAGGTCGGTATGCGCGAGCAGGTTCGCCACCATCAGCGCGCCATGCGAATGGCCGAGCACGCCGATGCGGTCGCGGTCGATGCCGAACTCGACGGCCTTGTCGATGGCCGCCTGCGCGTCGGCGACGAGCTGTTCCAGATAGGTGTCGTAGGCATTCTTCGGATCACCGACGATCGGGAACGCGGTGCTGTCGATCAGCGCGTAACCGGCAAGCAGCAGCAGTCGATAGTCCGACAGACGCGTGAAGGTGTGTTCGGAACCGCGCACCTGGCCGGCCTGCGAAGGATCGGCGAAATCCTGCGGATAGGCGTACAGGATCGCCGGCAGCTTGTCGCCTTCCTGGTAGTCGGGCGGCAGGTACAGCGTGAAGGAAAGATCCACGCCGTCGGCGCGCTTGTAGGTGACGAGCTTCTTCTGGATCTGGCGCACCAGCGGCGCCGGATCGGGGAAATCGGTCACCTTCGCCGGGCTGGACGCGAACACGGCTTCGCCTTCGGGCGCATCGGCCAGCGGCTCGCCCAGCGTGCGCAGCCAGGCGTTCGGCGGCTCGATCTGCGATTCGCGCCAGGTCAGGAACTGGCCTTGCTTGCCGACGAAGCCGATGAAGCGTTCGAACGCGGTGGTTTCGCTGCGGAACAGGCGTTGGGTCTTGCCGCTGGCCAGTTCGTAGCGATCCAGGAAGGGACGATCGCCCTGCGGCGAAGCGCCCAGGCCGCTGAGGAACAGCGCGCCTTGATCTTCGCGCAGCACCGAATGGCCGTTCGGCAAGGACGTGAAGACCGGATTGCCGGGATTGGCGTAGCGCTCGTCCATCGAGTGGCTCCACAGCACGCGCTGCGCCTGCTTGGGCTTGTCCACGTCCATCAGCGCGAGCGTGTACCAGCGCCGGTTCATGTCGTACTCGGCCAGGATCGCGCGCGAACCCTCGGCGAACCAGAACAGGCCGGCGAAGTGCTGGGCCATGCGGGCGATTTCGACCGGCTTCTTGAACGGCTCCTCCAGGCTCAGCACGCGCTCGCGGTAAGGAACGTCGTTACGCCAGTCGCCGCCATCGAGCGCTTCGGCATAGATCAGCGTGGCGGGACGGTTCGCACGCCAGTGGAAATCGCGCGGGCCGGTCGGCACGCCGCGCACCGGCACGCGATCGGCGACCGGATTGCTGGCGATGACATGGCGGTGATCGGGGCGATCGACGTTCATCACGATCACGTCGTGCGCGAAACGCTCCCACGTGGTGACGTAGGAATACGGACGCTTCAGGGCATAGGCGAGCACGTGCCGGCCATCGGGCGCGACGCTGAGCTTCGAATACACCGCCGCCTTGCCGATGTCGCGCAGCTTGCCGGACGCGACCTCCACGACCGCCAGTTGCGAGGTGGCGTAGTAATCGAACAAGGCCTCGTCTTCCGGGCTTTTCAGCGTGTCGCGGGCTTCGTAGGTGCTGCTTTCGCCGCCCTTGCCGTCGGTCGCGTCGGTGATTTCGGGGCCGGTCGGCACCTGCGATTTCTGCGGCGCCGGGCCGAGGTTCGACGGCACCCGCTTCACCAGCAACTCGTCCTTGCCGCCGAGCCATTGGAACTCGTCGTCGAGGATCGTGTTGAGCGCCACGCCGTCGATGCGACGCGTCTTGCCGCTCGCGGCATCGCCGATCCACAGCTCGACCGTGTCGGCCGTGGTGTTGGAGAACGCGAATTTGCTGCCGTCCGCCGACCAGAGCGGCAGATCCGGGCAGGCGTCCTTCGGCAATTCCACCGGCGTCTGCGCGCGGCTTGCCACATCGACCAGGGTGAAGCCCTGGAGGCAGGCGCGGATGCCGTAGCCGCTGCTCATGTCATGCCGCGTATGCGCCTTCGGCTCGATCCGCACGCCGGCCAGTTTCAGGTACGGCTCGGCGACGCGTTCGATGGACGGGTACTGCGACTGCTGCACGAGCAGCAGCCTCGTGCCGGTGGGATCGAGCCTCGGCACGGCCGGAACCGGCACGCGCATGGTCGAAAGCAAGGGTTCCGGCGGCTGCTTGTACTGGGCGTGTACTGCGCCACTGGCAGCGAGTACGAGCAGGCCGGCAATGAGCCGGATGGAATTCGTCACGGTTGGCCCCTCGGTTATGGACAGACTGTTGAATCTAGCGCCAGTCGCGCCCGCGCGGATGTGGCGATAGCCATGGATGCCGCCCGGAAAACGGAACGGGGCGGCCGAAGCCGCCCCGTTCCACTACCGCATTGGGCGCGATTACAGCAGGTGCGCGACGCCCGAACGTTCTTCTTCCAGCTCGGCCAGCGTCTTGTCGATGGCCTTCTGGCTGAACTCGTCGATCGGCAGATCCTTGACGATCTTGTACTCGCCGTTCCCGGTCACGACCGGGAAGCCGAAGATCACGCCTTCGGGGATGCCGTAGGAACCATCGGACGGAATGCCCATCGTGACCCATTCGCCGTTCGAGCCGAGCACCCAGTCGCGGATGTGGTCGATGGCGGCGTTGGCGGCCGAAGCCGCCGACGACAGGCCGCGCGCTTCGATGATCGCCGCGCCGCGCTTGCCGACCTTCGGGATGAAGGTGTTGGCGTTCCAGTCGGCGTCGTTGATCTTGTCCTTCAGCGAGGCGCCGTCGACCGTGGCGAAACGGTAGTCCGGATACATCGTCGGGCTGTGGTTGCCCCACACGACCAGCTTCTTGATGTCGCCGACCGGCACGCCGGCCTTCTCGGAAAGCTGCGAGAGCGCGCGGTTGTGGTCCAGGCGCAGCATCGCGGTGAAGTTCCTGGCCGGAAGATCCGGCGCCGACTTCATCGCGATATAGGCATTGGTGTTGGCCGGATTGCCGACGACCAGCACCTTCACGTCGCGCGAAGCGACCTTGTTCAGCGCCTTGCCCTGCGCGGTGAAGATTTCCGCGTTCTTCAGGAGCAGGTCCTTGCGTTCCATGCCCGGGCCGCGCGGCATCGCGCCGACCAGCAGGGCGATGTCCGCATCCTTGAACGCCACTTCGGCGTCGCCGGTGCCGATCACGCCGGCCAGCAGCGGGAACGCGCAATCTTCCAGCTCCATGATCACGCCCTTCAGCGCCGCCTGGGGCTTCTCCATCGGCAGCTCGAGCAGTTGCAGGATGACGGGCTGGTCCTTGCCGAGCATTTCGCCGGAAGCGATGCGGAACAGCAGCGAGTAGCCGATCTGGCCGGCAGCGCCGGTAACGGCAACGCGAACGGGTTTCTTCATGGGTGTTCTCCGTGAGTGTGGGTGGGGTTGGAGACGTTGGAACTCAGCTCAGTTCCGCGAAAAACGCTTCGATGCGGCGCAGTCCTTCGCGCAGCAAGGCATCGGAACAGGTATAGGAAATGCGCATCGCCGACGGCTCGCCGAACGGCGAACCCGGGACGCAGGCGACGGCCTTGGCGTCGAGCAGCGCGTTGCAGAAGGCCACGTCGTCGTCGATCTTCGTGTTGCTCGGCACGTGCGTCCTGCCGAACGCGACGCTGATGTCCGGGAACGCATAGAACGCGCCTTCCGGACGCGGGCAACGCACGCCGGGAATCTTCGCGAGTTCGGACAGCACGAGATCGCGCTTTTCGGAAAACTCCACGCATTTGCGCGCCGGCAGATCCTGCGGACCGGCCAAGGCCGCGGTCGCGGCGGCGGTAACGACGTGCGGCAGGTTCGTGATGTTGTTGCTGTTCAAAGTCACCAGCGCCTGCGCGACCGCTTCCGGCGCGGCGGCGAAGCCCACGCGCCAGCCGGGCATGCCGTAGGTCTTGGACAGCGAATCCACGACCACGGTGCGCTCGCGCAATTCCGGCTTGAAATGCAGGAAGTTGTGGTAGCCGATGCCGTCGAACACGAGGCGGTTGTAGATGTCGTCGAGCACGATCCAGGTATCGGGATGGCGCGCGACGACTTCCGCGAGCGCTTCGATTTCCTCGCGGTGGTAGACCATGCCGCTCGGATTGCTCGGGTTGTTGAACAGGAACACCTTCGGCTTCTGCGAAAGCGCTTCGTCGAGCTGCTCCGGCGTCAGCTTGTAGTTGCGCTCGGAGGGACAGCGCAGCGCCAGCACCTTGGCATCGACGATCGCCGCGATGTCGGCGTAGGTGGTCCAGTACGGCGTCGCGAAGGCGATGACGTCGCCCGGATCGAGCAAGGCTTCGGCCAGGTTGTAGAGGATCTGCTTGGCGCCGACGCCGACGCACAGGTTCTTTCGCGTGTAGCCGGAAAGACCGCTGCGCTGCAGGTGCAGCAGGAAGGCATCGAGCAGTGCGTCCGGCCCGCGATTGGAGCCGTACTGCCCGTCGTCCTGGTCCAGCGCGGCCCGGGCCGCCGCGTAAACGTGCTCGCCCGGGAGGAAATTCGGCACGCCGATCGAGAAGCTGATCACGTCGCGGCCTTCGGCCTTCAACTTCCGTGCCTTCTCGGCTACCGCCATGATCGCGCTCGGACGGGCATTGCCCATGCGTCTGGCCAGCTGCGGCATCGTCGGAACCCTTGTCTCAAGCCCGAAAGCGGGCCGACCATTTTAGCACTGGCGCCATCGCAGCCCAATCGAGGCCGGGCACGGCCTCGAATCTCCGTTCATCCCGGCAGGCGGCGGATCCGCGCGCCCAGGCCACCGAGTTTTTCCTCGATGTTCTCGTAGCCGCGATCGATGTGATAGATGCGGTCGACCACGGTCTCGCCTTCCGCCACCAGGCCCGCGAGCACCAGCGACGCCGAGGCGCGCAGGTCGGTCGCCATGATCGGCGCGCCGGTCAGGCGCGGCACGCCCCGGACGATGGCGATCGAGCCGTCCACCTTGATGTCGGCGCCGAGCCGCTGCAGTTCCTGCACGTGCATGTAGCGGTTCTCGAACACGGTCTCGTTGATCGTGCCGACGCCTTCGGCGATGGCGTTGAGGGCGCAGAACTGCGCCTGCATGTCGGTCGGGAACGCCGGATACGGCGCGGTCGTGATGTCCACGGCGCGCGGGCGGCCGCCGGCCATGTCCAGTTCGATGAAGTCCGCGCCGGTGTTGATCCGGGCGCCGGCTTCCTCGAGCTTCACCAGCACCGACTCGAGCAGCTCGGCATTGGTGCGGCGGGCGACGATCTTTCCGCCGGTCATCGCGGCGGCAACGAGGAAGGTGCCGGTTTCGATGCGGTCGGGCAGCACGTCGTACTGGCAGCCGCCGAGCGTTTCCACGCCCTCGATGACCAGTCGCGAGGTGCCGATGCCGTCGATCTTCGCGCCCATCGCGACGAGGCAGTTCGCCAGATCGACGACTTCCGGCTCCTGCGCGGCGTTGTCGATGACCGTGGTGCCCTTGGCCAGCGTCGCGGCCATCAGGATGTTCTCGGTGCCGGTGACGGAAACCAGGTCGAAGGCGATGCGCGCGCCCTTCAGGCGGTCGGCCTTGGCGCGGATGTAGCCGTTCTCGACCGTGATCTGCGCGCCCATGGCCTGCAGACCCTTGATGTGGAGATCGACCGGACGGCTACCGATGGCGCAACCGCCGGGCAGCGAGACTTCGGCCTGACCGAAGCGCGCGACCAGCGGGCCGAGCACGAGGATCGAGGCGCGCATGGTCTTCACCAGCTCGTACGGCGCGACGTAACGCGTGACGCGACGCGCATCCAGTTCCACGCGCATCTTCTCGCCGATGGAAAGTTCCACGCCCATCTGGCCCAGAAGCTCCATGGTCGTGGTGACATCGTGCAGGTGCGGCACGTTGCCGATGTCCATCACGCCGTCGGCCAGCAGGCCGGCGCACAGGATCGGAAGCACGGCGTTCTTGGCGCCGGAAATCTGGACTTCGCCTTGCAGCGGCACGCCGCCGGCGATTGCGATTTTTGCCATCGGGAATCTCGAAAATTGGGGGAACTGCGGGATCAGCGCGCCGCTTCTTCCGGCGTCAGCGTCCGCAGCGACAGTGCGTGGATTTCTCCGCCCATCAGGTCGCCGAGCGTCGCGTAGACCATGCGATGCCGCGCCAGCGGCAGCTTGCCCGCGAACGCGGAGCTCACGACCAGCGCCTCGAAATGCACGCCATCGTCGCCGTGAACGTCCGCCGTGCTGCCGGGCAATCCGGCTTCGATCAGGGCTTTGATGCGGTCGGGGTTCATCATGGAAGTGGCAGCTGCAGGCAAGATGGCCGCTTGAGCCTTTCGTCGAACCATTTCTGGCGAAAGGCGGGCAATGGCCACACGGGTTAGAATGGCCGGCCATGATAATGGAAACCCGCCGTTCGTCCTGAACCCTGGCCTCGCAGCGTCGGGAAGGCGAAGGACACGGCACAGACGACACCGCACATGAGCGCCCATCCCAAACCCGCCCTCGCGCCCGTGCCGGGCATCGAACCCGACGCGATCATCCGCGCCGGCCTGAACGTCATCGACATCGAATCCGCCGCGCTCGCCGCGCTGCGCCCGCGCATCGATGCCGCCTTCGTCGCGGCCTGCCAGATGATGCTGGACTGCAAGGGCCGCGTGGTCACGATCGGCATGGGCAAGTCCGGCCACATCGCGCGCAAGATCGCCGCGACCCTCGCTTCCACCGGCACGCCGAGCTTCTTCGTGCATCCGGGCGAGGCCAGCCACGGCGACTTGGGCATGATCACCGAAGCGGACGTGGTGCTGGCGCTGTCCAATTCCGGCAAGACCGAGGAAGTGCTGACCATCGTTCCGGTGCTGAAGCGCCAGGGCAACCGTCTGATCGCGATGACCGGCGACGAACATTCCCCGCTGGCGCGCCTTTCCGACCTGCACCTTGACGTGAGCGTGCCGGAAGAAGCCTGTCCGCTCGGCCTTGCGCCGACCAGCAGCACCACGGCGGCACTGGTCATGGGCGACGCGCTCGCGGTCGCGCTGCTGGAAGCGCGCGGCTTCACCTCGCAGGATTTCGCGCGCTCGCATCCGGCCGGCAGCCTCGGCCGCCGCCTGCTGCTGCGCATCTCCGACATCATGCATTCGGGCGACGACGTCCCGAGCGTGCCGGACAATTCGACGATCAGCGAAGCCGTGGTCGAGATGAGCCGCAAGCGCCTCGGCATGACGGTCGTGGTCGATGCCGGGAAGCGCCTCGTCGGCGTGTTCACGGACGGCGACCTGCGCCGCGCGCTGGACGACCCGCGCACCGACCTGCGCTCGACGAAAGTGGCCGAAGTGATGGGACGCTCGCCGAAGAGCATCGGCGCCGAGCGCCTCGCCGTGGAAGCGGCACGGATGATGGAAAACCACAAGATCAGCGCGGTGGTCGTGGTCGACGAACAGTCGCGCGTGGTCGGCGCGCTCAACATCCACGACCTGCTGCGCGCCCGCGTGGTTTGATTTTTCGATCAGGAGACGCTGCCGAATGAGCACCAGCTACCTTTCCGATGTTCCGGCCGCCGCGCGCGAACGCGCCAAGGCCATCCGACTGCTGGCGCTCGATGTCGACGGCACGCTCACCGACGGGCGCCTGCGGTTGTCGTCGGACGGCAACGAGATCAAGGCCTTCTGCGCGCTCGACGGCCAAGGGCTGAAGCTCCTACGGCAGGTCGGCATCGAAGTCGCGCTGATCACCGCGCGCACTTCGGAAGTCGTCGCCAAGCGCGCCGCGGAACTGGGCATCAAGCACGTCTACCAGGGCGCGCACGACAAGCGCGGCAGCCTGCGCGCGCTGTGCCAGATCCTGTCGCTGGAACCGCACCAGGTCGCCTACATGGGCGACGACCTGCCCGATCTGGTCGCGATGTCGCTTGCCGGCTTGGCGGTGGCGCCCGCGAACGCGCATCCGTGGATCAAGGACCGCGTGCACTGGAACACGAACAGCGCCGGCGGCGCGGGCGCGGTTCGCGAACTGTGCGACATGATCCTGGACGCGCAAGGCAAGGTGGACGAATTGCTGAAGGCGTACACCGCGGCATGAGGGGTTCCGGCCTGTTGCCCGGCATCGTGCTGCTGCTGTTCGCGGCGGTCACGGGCTATTGGGTCTGGCAAACGTGGAAACCGGAAGCCGAGCCGATCCTGGTCGGCCCGCCGCGTTCGGATTACTTCCTGGTCGATTTCGAACTGGTCGCGCTCGACAAGCAGGGCCAGGAAGCCTTCCGCGCCAGCGGACCGCGCCTGGCGCGACATCCGACGCTGGAATCGATCACGGTGGAACAGCCGCGCTTCTGGTTCCCCGACGATTCCGGTGGCCAATGGACGGCGCGCGCCAACGACGCCTGGGTCGACGGCAACGGCGACGAGCTCCGGCTCAACGGCAACGTCGCCTTCGACGGCCCTCCGCAGGCCAAGCAGGGCGCGGTGTCGCTTCGCACCGAACAATTGTCGGTTTTCCCCGAGACCCGCACCGTGGCCAGCGACGCTCAGGTCACGGTGACGACGCCGCGCTCTATACTGCGCGGCCGCGGTTTGCGCGCCGATATCGGCACGCGCCGTTTCCAGTTGCTGAGCGAAGTCGAGGCCCGTTATGCGCCAACACCCAAATCCACTCCGGCCGATGCGGCTTCTGGCGGCAAGCCTGCCGATGCTGGCGCTGTTCGCGCTGGCTCCTGAGGAAAGCCTCGCGCGCAAGAGCGACCGCGAGCAGAGCATTTCGCTGTCCGCCTCGGGTTTCGACGGCATCCTGGCCGAGGACGGCGATACCCTCGTCACCGACCTGATCATCACGCAGGGCACGCTGCGGATCGAAGCCAAGAAAGGCACGGTCACGCGCAAGAACGGCGATTTCGCGCGCATCGTGCTGGAAGGCACGCCGGCGATGATGGAACAGGAAAACGACGACGGCGTGCCGATGAAGGCGCGCGCGCTGCGTATCGACTACGACCCGGTCAACGACACCGTGAAACTGACCGGCGAAGTCGCAATCGACCAAGGCGCGGACAGCTTCCGCGGCGAATCCGTGGACTACGACATCGGCAGCGGCCGCATGAAAGCCGACGGCGGAACCGGCCGCATCCAGATGACCGTGCAACCGCGCAAGAAATCCGCGCCCGACAGTCAGGGCGGCTGATGCTGATCGCCACGCATCTGAAGAAACGCTACAAATCGCGCGAAGTGGTGCGCGATTTCGGCCTGCATCTTTCCGCCGGTGAAGTCGTCGGCCTGCTCGGGCCGAACGGCGCGGGCAAGACCACCTGCTTCTACATGATCGTCGGCCTGATCCCGGCCGACGGCGGCAAGATCCTGCTCGACGACCAGGACATCACCGCGCTGCCGATGCACAAGCGCGCGCAGCGCGGCGTCGGCTACCTGCCGCAGGAGCCGTCCGTGTTCCGGCGCCTCACCGTCGCCCAGAACATCATGGCGGTGCTGGAGCTGCGTCCCGAGCTGGACGCGCAAGGCCGCGAGAACGAGCTGGTCGCGCTGCTCGACGAACTGCAGATCGGCCACGTGGCGCAATCCAAGGGCGCCTCGCTTTCCGGCGGCGAGCGGCGGCGCGTGGAAATCGCGCGTGCGCTGGCCGCCAAGCCGCGCCTGATGCTGCTCGACGAGCCTTTCGCGGGCGTCGATCCGATCTCGGTCGGCGACATCCAGAAGATCGTGACCCATCTCAAGGAGCGCGGCATCGGGGTGCTCATCACCGACCACAACGTGCGCGAAACCTTGGGCATCTGCGACCGTGCATATATCCTCTCCGAAGGCCGCGTCCTGGCCCAGGGCAAACCCGATGCACTGCTTGCCAACCCGGACGTGCGCCGCGTGTATCTGGGCGACAGCTTCAGGATGTGACGCGTCCGCCGTGATGAGTCCGTCGTAAGCCACGCCTTGGCTGGGGGGAAGTTCTTGAAGCCGGTTCTGCAACTCAAGCTCGGCCAAAACCTGACCTTGACGCCGCAATTGCGTCAGGCGATCCGGATGTTGCAATTGTCGAGCCAGGAACTGGAAGCGGAGATCAACCTCGCGCTGGAATCCAATCCGCTGCTGGATCGGGTCGAGGACATGGAGCCACCCTACCCGTCTGCGGACCAATCTGCTTCGACGCAGGAAACCGCGTCGGCCTCGGAAAGCGGCAGCGAGGATTCCGCCGAAAGCTATGACGAGCCGGAATGGAGCCTGGACGACTACGCCAGCACGGGCACGTCGTCGAGCCAGAACCACGACGACGATCGCGAATCGGTCATCGGCGGCACGACCGGCAGCCTGCGCGACCACCTGTTCTGGCAACTGAACCTCACGCCGATGTCGCAGCGGGACCGCGCGATCGGCTACGCGCTGATCGAAGCCATCGGCTCCGACGGCTACCTGTCCGAACCGCTCGACCAGATCCGCGCCGGCCTGCTGCCGGAGATCGAATCAAGCGCGGAAGAAGTCGAAGTCGTGCTCCACCGCATCCAGCGTTTCGACCCCGTGGGCGTCGCCGCCCGCAGCCCGTCGGAATGCCTCTGCATCCAACTGTCGCAGTTCGCGCCTTCGCCCGAAATGCCGGCGGAAGTCCTCGCCTTGGCGCAGAAACTGGCGCGCGACCATCTGGAAGCCCTCGCCCGCTTCGGGCCGGACAAGCTCGCGGCGCAACTGGGCGAGACCTGCACCACGATGAGCGCCGCCGTCGCCCTGCTGCGCTCGCTCGACCCGCGCCCCGGCGCGCAGATCTCGACGCAGGAAGTCGAATACGTCACGCCGGATGCCTACGTGGAACGCCATCGCGGCCTGTGGCGCGTGACGCTGGCGCCCGGCTGCCGGCCGCGACTGGGCATCAACCGCCATTACGAGTCGCTGATCGGCAGCGCCACGAAGGGCGACGCCGCCTACCTGAAAGGCCAGCTGCAGGAAGCGCGCTGGCTGATCCGGAGCCTCGAAACCCGCGCCGACACCGTGCTGCGCGTGGCGCGCTGCATCGTCAAGCACCAGAGCGCCTTCCTCGAGCACGGCCCGGAAGCGATGCGCCCGCTGACCTTGCGCGAAGTCGCCGAGGAACTGGAACTGCACGAGTCCACCATTTCCCGCGTGACCACGCGCAAGTACCTGCACACCCCGCGCGGCACCTTCGAGTTCAAGCACTTCTTCTGCTCGGGCGTGTCCACCGAGGACGGCGGCAGCGCCTCCAGCACGGCCATCCAGGCCATGATCCGCCGCCTGGTCGAAGCCGAAGACCCGCGCAAACCCCTGTCGGACGCCAAGCTCACCGATGTACTGAAAACCGAGGGCATCACCGTCGCGCGCCGCACCGTGGCCAAGTACCGCGAGGCGATGAACATCCCGTCCTCGTCGGACCGGCAACGCCTGGCCTGAGCCTCCACGCGCCGGTTTTTCCCGGCTTTGCGAACGGCTGCGCAGTTTCGCTGCGCCCCCTGAAAAAACCGTGACGCAATTCTCACGTCATGACGAGGATTTCGCGATTTTTAACCCATTTCTAACGCCGGATGGCGTAAACCGAAGTCGGGATGACCGCGTTCCACCGGTCATCCGGATGCGTCGCGATCCGCGCGACGCCGCGCCCGCAAGGGCATTCCAAGTTGGGATTGCAAGGAGCAAAACCATGCGCATCGACATCGTAGGCCATCAGATCGAAGTCACCCCCGCGCTGCGGAACGCCATCGTCAGCAAGTTCGAAAAGCTCGAACGCCACTCCGAGACACTGCTCGACGGCCGCGTCACGCTGTCGATCGAAAAGCTCGAGCAGAAGGTCGATGCGACTTTGAACCTCTCCGGCCATACGATCCATGCGGCGGCTTCCGCGCCGGACATGTACAGCGCGATCGACATCCTGCTGGACAAACTCGACCGCCAGGTGGTCAAGCACAAGGAAAAGGCCACCCGCCACTACCATTCCGGCGAAAGCCTGCGCACCGTCGCAGCTGACTGAAATCATGCCGTGGCGGCGGCCCCGCGCCGCCGCCACGGATTCCAACGGGGGCTGTCCACGACCGCCCCCGCCGCGGGTAAAATGGCACCTCGCTCCGACATCACATTCGCAAGCACACCGCCCTCGCGCAACGTCGCCGACCGGCTGGATATCGCCCAGACAGGGAATCCTTCGGAAACATGCAACTGATCGACCTTCTGTCGCCCGCGCAGGTTCGCGCAGGCGTCGCCGTCGCGAGCAAGAAGCGCCTGCTGGAAATGTGCGCATCGCTGCTTGCCGCGCCCGCTTCCAACGCCGCGTTGGAGCGCCCGATCTTCGACGGCCTGTGCGCGCGCGAACGGCTCGGCTCGACCGGCTTGTCGCATGGCTGCGCGATCCCGCATGGACGCATTCCCGGCCTCGTCGCGCCGACCGGCTGCTTCCTGCGCCTGAACGAAGCGCTGGATTTCGACGCGCTCGATGGCGAACCGGTCGACCTGGTGTTCGCGCTCGCCGTGCCCGAGCACTACACCGACCAGCATCTGGCGCTGCTCTCGCAACTGGCCCAGATGTTCTCCGATCCGGTGTTCCGCATGCGGCTCAAGCAGGCGCCGAACGATTCGGCCCTCTACAGCCTGCTGTCCGAATGGCAAGCCTTGAGCGAGGCGGCATAAACTTCGGCCATTCCCAAGCCAGAAAGGCCTGAAATGACCGAACCCACGCGCATCACCGCCCGCGAACTGTTCGACCAGCTCCAACACCGTCTTTCCCTGCGCTGGATTGCCGGTCAACGCGGTGGTGATCGCGTGCTGGAATCGAACGAGAACATGCAGCGCCGTCCTGCGCTGGCCGGATACCTCAACACCATCCACGCCAACAAGGTGCAGATCCTCGGCAGCGAGGAACTCAACTACCTCGACGGCCTCGATCCGCGCCAGCGCTGGGAATCGCTCGCCCGCATCGTCAACGAAACCCCGCTGGCGCTGGTCATCACGAAAGACCGCGAAGCGCCGCCCGACCTGCGCGACGCTGCGAACGAATCCGACACGCCGCTGTGGGTGTCCAGCCGCCGCGGCCACGATCTCCTCACCTACTTCCAGTACCACCTCGCCCGCGCGATCGCGCCGCGCATCACGCTGCACGGCGTGCTGATGGAGATCCATTCGATCGGCGTCCTGATCACCGGCGAATCGGGTCTGGGCAAGAGCGAGCTGGCGCTGGAACTGATCACGCGCGGCCATCGCCTCGTCGCCGACGACGCGCCCGAGTTCACCCAAATCGCGCCGGACGTCCTCGACGGCACCTGCCCGGAAATGCTGCAGGACCTGCTCGAAGTGCGCGGCATCGGCATCCTCAACATCCGCGACATGTTCGGCGACACCGCAGTGAAGCGGAACAAGTACCTGCGCCTGATCGTCCACCTGCAGCGCCAGGACATCACCGCCGACGCCGACCGGCTCTACGGCGACATGGGCACGCGCAAGGTGCTCGACCTGGAAATCCCGCAGATCCGCTTGCCGGTCGCCGCCGGCCGCAACCTCGCGGTGCTGACCGAAGCCGCGGTGCGTTCGCACGTTCTGAAGTCCAAGGGCTTCGACGCCGCGCAAACCTTCATCGACCGGCAAGCGCACCAGATGCGCAGGCAGGAACAGCCGTGAACGGAACACCGGACCGGGAGCATCCGCGCCCGCCGCTGCTGATCGTCAGCGGGCTGTCGGGCTCGGGCAAGAGCGTCGCGTTGCGCGCGCTCGAAGACCTCGACTACTACTGCGTCGACAACCTGCCGGCCGAACTGCTGCCGAACCTGCTGCAGAGCTTGGAACGCAGCGCCGATACGCCGACGCGCCTTGCCGTGGGCATCGACGTGCGCAACCGCGGCGACCTGTCGCGGTTGCCCGAAGCGTTGGCGCAAATCGGCGCGCTGGGCTATTCGCACCGCCTCGTGTTCCTCGACACCCGCGACGACGTGCTCTTGCGCCGCTACAGCGAAACCCGCCGCCGCCATCCGCTCAGCGGCGACGGCACGCCGCTGGCCGACGCGATCGAACTGGAACGCCAGCGCCTGAAACCGCTGGTCGGCATCGCGGACGTGGTGATCGACACCAGCTCCTTGAACGTGCACCAGCTGCGCCGTTGGGTCGTCACCGAAATCGTGTCCGACGCGAAAATCGGACTGTCGTTGCTGGTCGAATCCTTCGCCTACCGCCACGGCCTGCCGCCGGACGCGGATTTCGTCTTCGACGTGCGCTGCCTGCCGAACCCGCACTGGGATCCGGCGCTGCGCCCGCTTTCCGGCAAGGACGCGCCGGTGCGCGAATACTTCGGCAAGAACGAAGACGTGCAGCGCTACCTGTCGCAGGCGTTCGGCTTCCTCGACACCTGGCTGCCGAAGTTCGAGCACGACTCGCGCAGCTACGTCACCATCGCCTTCGGCTGCACCGGCGGCCGCCATCGCTCGGTGTATTGCGCCGAATCGCTCGCCGCCCACTGGCGCGCATCCGGGCGCAATCGCGTGGTGAGCTTCCACCGCGAACTGGAATAACGTCCCGCCGCGAAGCGGGACGTCCTCCTTTCACGACGCATTGCCGCGGGCGCCACTTCAGCGCGCCAGTTTCATTTCCTGCTGCAACTCGATGCCCTTGTCGGAGAAGCCGATCGAGAAGCCCACGCGATCGACCTGCCGGTAGGCCTGCTCCAGCGCATCGGCCACCGCCATCATTTCATCGCGTTCCGCGGACGGTTCGATCTTGTCCGCCTCCGCGCGCAGGAAGGCACCAAAGGAGGCGAAGAATTCGCCGCGATAGCCCACGTTCAACACCGGCTGCGGCGCGGCGGCGTCGGTTTGCAGGAACGCCGGCAGATCGGCTTCCTCGCCTTCGCCAATCGAAATCCCGAGCGCGGTGGCGGTTTGCGCGGCGAACACGGGTTCGTCCGAGAACTCCTTGACCAGTTCGGCGGGAACCGGCTGTGGCGGCGCGCCAGCCGCGAGCTGCAGACTGGCGATCTGCGGCAGGAAGTTCCTCGCCATGCTGACAAGGCCTGCCGGATTGTCCGAACCGATCAGGATCTTGCCCGCGAATTTCGGCTTGTCATCCGGATTGCCGAACGGCAGCTCCAGGCGGCTCAAGACGAAGTGCAGGCTGTACGCCATCGGCGCGGCTGCGTAGAAGGCCGGGTTGTTGGCCGCTTCGCGCAGCTTCCTGGTTCCATCGTTGAGTTCGACCAGCGCCGGGCAAGTCCACGGGTTTTTCGCGGTGGCGTCGGCGATCTTGTTGGCCCAGGTCGGAATCGCGCCCGGCCGGATCGAGAATCCGAACGATGCCATGGATTTGTCGGCGACCGCCAAGCCCGGCATCGGCGCCAGCAAGGTCTTGAGATCGGCGGCGATCGCGCTGGAGGTTTCGATCCGCGCCACGCTGGACGCGTTCACCACGTCCAGCTTCGTGTAACCGGCGATGGCGCGCGGGAAATTCGCGACGATGGCCTTCACGTCGTCGTTGCATTCGGCCGGAATCCGCGGCTTCTCCATTTCCATTGCATCGAGGAAGGCGCGTTCCAGCGCCGTGGCCGGCTGGCGGAACTGCTCCAACAGACGCGCGGTGTCGATGTAGCCGCTGCCGTAAGGCGTGAAACCGGCCTCCCGGTTCAATTTCGCCAGCGCGCCGCTCTTCGCGAGCGAGGTTTTCGGACGCGACAGGCCAAGCAACTCGTCGATCGCGACGGATTCGCCGCTCGGAACGAAGGTGAAGACCAGATGGTTGCCGACGATGGCCGCGACCGCGCCGATCGGCGCATCGGGAATCTCCAGCTTCCAGCCCGCGCTCACGCCCTCGCGCTCGAAGCGCGGCAGTTTGTCGTTGGCGGCGGTTTCCACGCGCTCGATCGAGGCCACGAACTGCGCCGGATCGGCCAGCGAGACGCGGACCACCGGCGCCAGGCCGATGCCGTAGATCGCGGCCTTGCCTTGCAGGCTCATGCCGAAGGCGGCCATCAGCGATTTCGGATCGGGATGGCGGGTCAGTTCGATCTCCATCGCGCGCATCCATTGGGCCGCTCGCAGGGATTCCGCATCGCCCTTCTCTTCCAGCGCCCCCGCGCCGCGCGCCAGCATGCTGCGGTATTGCGGAATCGAGCCCGCGCTCAGCGCCAGGTAGCGCTCGGTGACCGCCGTCGGAAGCGGCTCGATGTTCGCGAACACGAACGGCGTATCGGCCGGCACGAAATCCAGCGGATCCGCGCCATTCGTGCCGGAGTCGCGCCCCATAAAGAACCACGCCAACGCCGCCAACAGCGCGACGGCCGCCACAGGAACCAATTTGCGCATGGAAAATTTCCCCAAGAAACGATGAATCCGATCGCCACGCCCGAAAGCGCGGCGATATCTCCCCAAGACGAATCAGCCTGCCCGCAATCGCATGGCGTCGTCCACGCGCTGCAGATCCTCGGCCGTATCGACGCCCGCCGGGAACGGCTCCGGCGACAACGCGACGGCGATGCGCCAGCCGGCCTGCATCACCCGCAACTGCTCGAGCGATTCGACCGATTCGAGCAGCGATGGCGGCATCGCAGCGAAGGCGCGCAGGTCGGCGACGCGATAAGCGTACAGGCCGATATGGCGCAGCCACGTTCCGGTTTCCGGCAAGGCCGCGCGATCCTTCGCGAAGGCGTCGCGATGCCAGGGAATCGGCGCACGGCTGAAATACAGCGCGAGCCCGCGATCGTCGCGGACCAGCTTCACGCAGTTCGGATCGAACAGTTCCTCGGCGCTGGTGATCGGCTGGGCGAGCGTCGCGAGCCTGGCGCCGGTGTCGACCAGCGCCTGCGCCGCGGCACGGATCGCCGAGGGCGGCGCCAGTGGCTCGTCGCCCTGCAGGTTCACGACGATGCGGTCGTCCTGCCAGCCGCGCAACGCGGCGCATTCGGCCAAGCGATCGGTGCCGGAAGTGTGCTGCTCCGAAGTCATGCAGACCTCGACGCCCAGTGGTTCCAACGCGGTTGCGATGCGTTCGTCGTCGGTCGCGACGACGACTTCGGCCGCGCCGGCTTCGCGCGCACGACGCGCGACGTGGACGATCATCGGCTCGCCCGCGATCAGGCGCAGCGGCTTGCCCGGCAGGCGCGTGGAGGCGTAGCGCGACGGAATGGCGACGACGAAATCGGGCATGTGGCTCATGCGGAAGCTCCTTGCCGTTCGCGCAATCGGTGCGCGACGGCATCGAAAAAGGTGTCGGGAAGTTCGGCCTGCACCGGCACCGCGTACCAGTTCGGCCGCGCGAATCCGGCGCATTTCACCGCGTCCTTTTCCGTCATCAGCACCGGCGCGTCATCGCCGAAATCCAGATCGGACGCGGTGAAGTCGTGATGGTCGGCGTAGCCGTGCGCCTCGGGCTGCAGGCCTTGCGCGCGCAACGCGGCGAAGAAGCGTTCGGGATCGGCGATGCCTGCGGCCGCATGCAGCTTCGCGCCGCGGAAATCGGCCAGCGGCCGCGCCGTCCCATCGCGCAGCGACACGGCCTGCGACAGCACCAGTCGCATCGGGACTTCGCCCGCTTGCGGTTCACCGCCGTTGACGACGGTGAAATCGCAGGCCTTCGCGCGTTCGAGCGGTTCGCGCAACGGCCCGGCCGGCAGCAGGCGGCCATTGCCGAAACGGCGGCGGCCGTCGATCACGAGGATCTCCACGTCCCGCGCCAAGGCGTAGTGCTGGAGCCCATCGTCGGCAATCAGCACGTCCGCGGCGGCGCTTTCGACCAACCGGCGTGCGGCGTCGATGCGGCGCGCGGCAACGGCGACCGGCGCATTCGTGCGTCGCGCAATCAGCAACGGTTCGTCGCCGACCTGCGTGGCGTCGTCGTCCGGCGACACGCGCCGCACTTCGGTCGCATCGCGACGGCCATATCCACGCGAAATCACGCCGGGCCGGAAGCCACGCGCACGCAAGGCTTCGACCAGCGCGATCGTCAGCGGCGTCTTGCCGGCGCCGCCGACGGCGAGATTGCCGACAACGACAACCGGCCGCCCTGCCCGCTCGCTCCGGCTTCTGCCCGAGAGGAACGCCTCGCGACGCGACTTCGCCACCGCGCCGAACAGCGACGACAGACCGCGCAATACGAGCCCCGGCGCGACACCGCCGTACCAGCGCGCTTCAAGCCAACGCGTCAGCGCGGCCTTCATGCTCAGGCTCCGTGGTTGTCGCGGAACTGGAGCTTGTAAAGCGCCGCATACGCGCCGTCCCTGGCGAGCAGCTCGGCGTGGCTGCCGAGTTCGATCAGGCGGCCTTCGTCGAGCACGGCGATCTGGTCGGCGTGCTCGATGGTGGTGAGACGATGCGCGATCACCAGCGTGGTGCGCTCGGCCATCAGGCGTTCCAGCGCATCCTGGATCAAGCGTTCCGACTGCGTGTCGAGCGCGCTGGTGGCTTCGTCCAGGATCAGGATCGGCGCGTCCTTCAGCAAGGCGCGGGCGATCGCGATGCGTTGGCGCTGTCCGCCGGAAAGCTGGCCGCCGCGTTCGCCGACGTTCGTGTCCAGGCCTTCGGGCAAGGCGCGGATGAACTCCATCGCGTTGGCCGCTTCGGCCGCCGCCTCGATCTGTTCGCGCGTCGCATTCGCCATGCCGCCGTAGGCGATGTTCTCGGCGATGCTGCCGTTGAACAGCATCACGTTCTGGCCGACGAAGGCGATCTGCGAACGCAGGTCGGCGAGCCGGTAGTCGCGCAAGGCCACGCCATCCAGCGTGATGCTGCCGCGGGTCGGCTCGTTGAAGCGCGGCAGCAGCGACACCAGGCTGCTCTTGCCGCTACCGGATCGTCCCACCAGCGCAGTGACGCTGCCGCGCGGACAACGCAGCGACACGTCCTGCAGCGCGGCGGTTTCGCGGCCCGGATATTCCAATCCCACATGCTCGAACACGATGTCGCCGTGCACGCGGCCGGAAATCCCGATCTTGCCTTCGTCGCTTTCCACCTTCGCGTCGAGCACTTCGAACACGTCGTCCGCCGCCGCGATGCCGCGTTGCACCGCCGACTGCACCGTGGTCAGGCGCTTGATCGACGGCAGCATGACCAGCATCGCGGTGATCAGCGACATGAAGGTGCCCGGCGTCATCGCGTCCAGCAGGTCCGGACGCGTCGCCCGCCAGACGATCGCGGCCAGCGCCGAGGCCGCAACGAGCTGGATCGTCGAGGTCGAAAGCGCGTTGGTGCTCGCGACCTTCAGGTTCAGGCCGAGGTTGTGGTCGATGGCCTTGGAAAAACGCTCGGCTTCACGCGCCTGGCCACCGTAGATGCGCACCTCGCGATGGCCTTCCACGGCGTTCTCGACCATGCCGGCGACATCGCCCATCGAGGACTGGATCGTGCGGTTGATGCGGCGATAGCGCTTGCCGACGACGCGCCAGACCAGGCCGGTCACCGGCGCCATGATGAACAGGTACAGCGTCAGGCTCGGGCTGTGCCACAGCATCACCGACAGCATTGCGAGCACCGTCAGGCTGTCGACGACGATCACCTTGACCGAATCGGACACCGCCTGCGCCACCTGTTCGGCCGAATAGATCACACGCGAAACGGTGCGACCGCCCGGCTCCGCATCGAACCAGGCCGACGGCAGCTTCTGGTATTGCGCGAACACCGCCTGCCGCAGGTCGCGCACCACGCTGCGACCGATCCGCGCCATGCCGTAGTCGCTGGAATACGTCGCCGCGCCGCGCAGCAGGAACAGCCCGATCAGCGCGAAAGGCATCCAGAAGATCGCGATTTCGTCGCGCTTGGTGAACAACTCGTCGAGCATCGGCTTGATCAGCCACGCGAACGCGCCGGACGCGACCGCGTCGAACACCATGCCGAGCCCGGCGAGCAGCCAGAACTGCCAATACGGCCGCACCTGCGACAGCAAGCGGCGGTAGGTGGAACGCTGTTCTGCCATCGTCACTTCTTCGCTTCGGCCGTCGTGGTGGCAATGGACAACCGCGCGAAGCCCAACTGCCCGAGCGCGTCCATCGCGGTGACGACGGACTGGTGCGGCGTCTTGGCGTCGGCGCGCAGGACCACCGGACGGTTCTTGTCATCGCCCGCGACCTTGGCGATGGCTTCGCGCAGCGAATCCACGTCGGTCTTCAGCACTTCGCCGCCGCCCACGAAGGTGCGGCCTTCGCCGTCGATGATGACGGTGAGCGGATCCTTCGGCGCCTGCGCGACCTCGTTCTTCGCGGACTGCTGCGGCAGCGAGATCTTCATCGCCGAGCGATCCATGAAGGTCGTGGTGATGACGAAGAAGATGATCAACGTGAGCATCACGTCGATCAGCGGGATCAAGCCGATTTCCGGCTCATCGTGCGAATTGGCCGAACCGATTTTCACGGCACGCTTCCGGCAGTGCCGGCGCTCGCCGCGGAACGACGGCGCGGCGCGGGCGCAGGCACGGGAATCGACTCGGCAGGCGGCTCGAGCGCATCGAGCAGGCCGATGGCTTCGCGCTCCATGTCGATCAGGTATCCGCTCACCTTGCCGCGGAAATAGCGATGGAACAACAGCGCCGGGATCGCGACCGAGATGCCGGACGCGGTGGCGACCAGGGCTTCGCCGATGCCGCCGGCGAGCGCGTTCATCTCGCCCAGGCCGTGCGCGCCGACGCCGATGAACATGCGGATCATGCCGGTCACGGTGCCGAGCAGGCCGAGCAGCGGCGCCATCGAGGCGATCGTGCCGAGCGGATTGAGGAAGCGTTCGAGCCGGTGCGCGATGTGGCGGCCGGTGTCCTCGAGCCGCTCCTTGATGATCTCGCGCGACTTGTGCCGCACATCGAGCGCGGACGCGAGCAGTTCGCCAAGCGCCGAATTGGCCCGCAACGCGTCGATGTGCTTCGGATCGAGCGGCGAACGGCGCGACCACTCGCGCACTTCCTCGCCCAGTCCAGGCGGAAGCACGGCCTTGCGGCGCAGACTCCAGAAGCGTTCCAGAATGATGGCGAGGGAAATCGCCGAACAGGCCAGTAGCGGCCACATGATCCAGCCGCCCGCTTTCAACAGTTCCAGCACGCGCAACTCCATTGCTTGGTGCGGCAACCAACGCCGCGAAGCGCGCATCTTAGCGTGACTTGTCGTATTGCAAGCCGCAGCGCGCCGTTCTGCCGGACAGTTCTCATCGCGGCGCCGATGCCGCACCATTGCGCCGATGGACATTTCCCGTGACGACGGCATTCCCGCCCGCCCGCGCATCGGCATCGTCGGCAGCGGCGGCGCATTCGGCCGTTGGCTGACGCGATTCTTCGCCGAACGCATGCATCTGGAGACGCTCGGCAGCGATCCGGCCGATGCCTCGTCCGCGCCGCCCGGGCAACTGCTCGAACGCTGCGACGTGCTGGTGTTCAGCACGCCGATCCGCGCCACGCCGGCGATCATCCGCGATTACATCGCGCGCGCCGCCGGTTCCGAGCGCGGCAAGCTGTGGCTGGACCTGACCTCGATCAAGAAACCCGCGATCGAGGCGATGCTGCAATCCCAGGCCGAAGTCGTCGGCCTGCACCCGATGACCGCGCCGCCGAAGGCACCGACGCTGAAAGGCCGTGTGCTGGTCGTGTGCACGGCGCGCCTGCAGCGCTGGACGCCTTTCGTCGAACGCCTGTGCGAAGCGCTGGAAGGCGAACAGGTGCACGCGACGCCGGAACGGCACGACCGCATCATGGCGCTGGTGCAGGCGATGGTGCACGCCACGCACCTGACCCAGGCGGCGGTCCTGCGCGAAGTCGCCGACGAACTCGGCGGACTGGAAGCGCTGCTGCCGTTCCGCTCGGCATCGTTCGAACTGGATGCGGCCATCCTGTCGCGCATCCTCGGCATGAATCCGTCGATCTACGAGGACATCCAGTTCGGCAATCCGCACGCCGCACCGGTACTGGAACGCTTCGCCCGCCATGCCGCGCAACTGGCAAGCACAGTGGCGCAAGGCGACGAGGCGGCGCGCGACGAATTCCGCGAGCGCTACCTGGCCCAATCGAAGAACGCGATCGGCGAGGAAGCCATCGCCGCCGGCAATTACACCTTCGAGCGCGTCGGCTACCTGCTCGCCGACCTCGCGGGCGAGCGCAGCCTTTCGGTGCACCTGCCGGAAGACAAGCCCGGCTCGTTGCGCGCGCTGTTGAATCTGTTCGAACTGCACGGCATTTCCATCGCCTCGATCCATTCCTCGCGCACGCCGGCGGGCGAAGTGCACTTCCGCATGGGCTTCGGCGCGGAAGTGCCGGGCGATGCGCTGGACGCTGCGGCGCGCGCCATCGACGCCAGCGGCGTGGGACGCGTGCTGGAACGCTCGCGCTAGTCCACGCCCGTCGAACTTACTCCGCGCTTTCGGCTTTCGCCGCTTCGACGCGATTGCGGCCGTTGTGCTTGGCGCGATACAGCGCCGCGTCGGCGCGTTCGAACAGGTCGTGCCAATTCAACCCGGGCGTCGGCAGGACCGAGGCCACGCCGAAACTGGCGGTGCTGGCGCAGCCGCCTTCCGCCGTGACCTCGGCAACGCGCCGGCGCAGGTTTTCCGCGCGGCCGAGCGCGGCATCGAGCGACGAGCCCGGCAGGATCAGCACGAATTCCTCGCCGCCGTAACGCGCCGGAAGCTCGCCCGCCGCCTTGGCCTCGTCCTTGAAGGCGCGCGCCACACAGCGCAGTTGCACGTCGCCAGCCTGGTGGCCGTGTTCGTCGTTGAACTGCTTGAAATGATCGACGTCGCTCATCACCAGCGCGAGCGGCTCGCCGCGTTCGGCGCAGCGCCGCCATTCACGGTCCAGCGCGCGCTCCATCGCGCGGCGGTTGGGAATGCCGGTAAGCGCGTCTTCGGTGGCGAGTTCGGCAAGCTTGCGATTGGCCGCTTCAAGCTCGGCGGTGCGCTCGGACAGCTCGATGGTGCGTTCCTCCACCTTGATTTCCAGCGCGAGATTGCGCGCCACCATGCGCCGCAGCCGCAGCCAGATCAGCCCTTGCGCGATGCCCAGGACCGCCAGCAAGCCCAGCACGGCGAACAGCAGCTTGGCCCACAGCGTTTCGCTCCACAGCGGATCGACGCGGAACTCGAACACCAGTGGCTCGGCTTCGCGTCCACCGCGCGTGCGGGCCTCCAGCTCGAAGCGGTAATCGCCCGGCGGCAGCTTGTTGTAGCTCAGGTCGCGGTCGCGGCTCCACGCGGTCCAATCGTCGGAAAAGCCGAGCATGCGGAAACGGAATTCGATGTCCGGTTCCATCGTCAGCAGGCCAAGCCGCATCCGCACGCCGGATTCCGGCGGCAACACGGCCGGAAACTTCGGCGGCAGCGGCATCGGCACCAGCGAACCATCGGGTCGGTTCAAGGCGATCATGTCCACCGAAGCGCGCAACGGCGGCGCTTCCGGCGCATGCACCTCCGGATCGAATTCCAGCAGTCCGCTCCAGATCGGGAGACGCAATTTGCCGTCGGCGTGCAGCTTCAGGTTGGTATAGCCTTGCACCGCGCTTCCGCCCAATTCGATCGGAAGGAAGCGCGTCTCGCCCGGCGCGCGCCGCCAGAGCTGGCGCGCGGTCCATGCGTAGGTGCCGAATGCGGTATCGACGGCCGCAAGTTCCATCGGCCGCTCCAAGCCCGGCAGCGACGGCAATCGCGCCTCGACGAAACGCTCGCCTTCCAGCACTTTCGTTCCGGAAGCGGATATCGCGTAAAGGCGGTCATCGAGCAGCAGCAAGCGGATGTCGGCGTCGCCCAGGCCGTCCTGCGGGCCGAAGCGCCGGCGCTCGCGCAGCGTCCCCGTTTCCATGTCGACCCGCCAGCGCTGCACGCTGTCGTTGCGTGCGTTGGCCCAGAACTCGCCCGGCGCGGTTTCGTGCAGGCCAACGTCGGAACCGCCGGACTCCACGTCCCAGTGCCCACGCGCCTGCCAGCGCCCGTCCACGATGCTCAGCCAAGACGCCTTGTAGGAACCCGTGGCCAGCATGTGCTGCGGCGAGAAGCGCGAGCGCTTGAGCCGGGTGACGGCGGTTTCGCGCAGTTCCGGGTTCAGCATGCGCGGTTTTTCCGCGCCGCGATCGAGCACATGCAATCCGTGGCGCTCGCCGATGACCAGTCCGGCTTCGGTGGCTTCCAGCGCATGCACTTCCAGCGAGAACCATCCCCGCTTGGAAAATTCCGGTTGCAGCTCGACCCGGTCGCAACGGCTCAGGTCATGCGCACCGCCGACCCAGAGGTGGCCGTCGTACCAGGCACTGTCGAGAATGCGTTCGCCAAGTCCATGGCGACCGTCGTAGATGGTCCAGGGCGAAGGCAGTCGCAAGCGCTTCAATTCGACGTCCGAACTCACCCACAGCCCGCCTTCGCGGTCCGCGCCCAACGCCAACAGCGAACGCGAACCCAGTTCGATCCGGTCCAGCAGGACCAGGTCAACGGAAAACCACATCAGCACGCCGTCGGAACTGCCGATCGCGAAACTTCCATCGGGCAATTGCACGCCCGAGTAAGGCCGATGCCTGGGGAACTCGCGGTCGGCGTCGGAAGGCAGTTTGACGAGACCGTCCGGGCCGAAGAACCAGAAACCGCTGTTGGTGACCAACAGACTGCCATCCCGATACGGGAATTCCAGGCCCAGGCCGCTGTAGGCCAATCCTTGGCCGCCGGCAGCCAGCTCGAAGCGTCCGTCCTCGAAGCGCATCAGGCCGGTTCCATGCATGCGCATGTGGATCGCGCCGTCGATGTCGAAAATGCCCGAACGCGCCTGCGCCGGCAGCGGCCAGTGCTGCGCCGAGCCATCCTTGCCGAGCAGGAACAGGCCCGCGTCGGCACGGAACCAGATGCCTTCGGGCCGCTCGCGGATGGCCCAGATCGTGCCGAGCGTCTCGCCATCGGCAAGCGCGAACTTCGCGCTCAGGTCCTCGAAGCGCATCGCCCCGTCGTCGCCCGAGTGCAGGATGCCGAAGGCATTGCTGGCGCCGACGTAAAGCACGTCGTCCGACGCCATCCACAGCGCATAGGGATCGTGCAGCGGCAACATGTCCCAGCCGCCGCCGCGGAACCGCATCACGCCATCGCCGCTGGCCACGTACAGCACGCCGCGCGCATCGATCGCGATATCGACGTAATCCGGCGCCCCCGGCAATTCGTCCGCGGCAAAGCGCTTCATCAACGGCAAGCCATGCATCGTCTGCGCGTGCAGCACGTCGCACCACGCGGCGAACAACACGAGCAGGAGCAGGAGCGGACGAAGCGCGGTCATGCGACGTGTGGCGTATTCGGCAGGCGCAAGATTGGGATGATTCAACTGGAGAATTCGGATTATCGGCAACCATATATCTTTCAATGCGCCGCGGTATGGGCACCGTGAAGCAATTCACGCAATGGCCACCGGGATCGCCCAAAAGAAGAATCCCGCCTTGCGGCGGGATCCATTCCGGCAAAGATAACGTGCCGGGGGCTTCGATTTTGCAAAAAAACACAAACACGGCCATTTTTGGCAACTTTCGACAATTCGATCGGGAACCATATGCGCATGTCTTCCAGCCATACTTTGTCTCGACTGTTCGCCGCACTGATCTTTACGACCGCGTTCTGCGCCGATGCCGCCGTCTTCACGGTGACCAATACCTTGGACAGCGGCCCAGGTTCGCTGCGGCAGGCCATCCTTGATGCGAATGCCGCTTCCGGCATGGACAGCATCCACTTCAACATCCCCGGCGCCGGTCCGCATCAGATCCTCGTCAACACCCAGCTGCCGGGCATCACCAGTCCGGTGCTGATCGACGGCTACACGCAACCGGGCAGCGGCGCGAATACCGCCGCAGTGGGCACCAATGCCGTCCTGAAGATCGAGCTGCGCCCCAGCCCGACGATGACTGGTTCGGGCAGCGGCTTGGCACTGCTGGTCGGCAGCGATGGCAGCACGATCCGCGGGTTGGCGGTCAACAGCTTCAACGGGTCGCAGATCGCCGCGACCGCGGGCTACAACTGCGTCATCACCGGCAATTTCGTCGGCACCAATCCGAGCGGAACGGTCGGCTATCCCGGCGCGCCGGGTACCCGTACCGGCATCTCGGTCAGCGCCGGATACTGCCGGATCGGTGGCCCGGCCCGTGCCGATCGCAATCTCGTGTCGGGATTGAGCGGTACCGGCATCTTCGTGTCCGGCAGCAACGTGGTGGTCCAGGGGAACCTGGTCGGAACCGTCGCCAATGGCGGCGCGGCGTTGGGAAACGCACGCGGCATCGTCGTCGGGGCCTCGAATCCCACCGTCCTCACGCAGAACGTCCTGATCGGCGGCGAGAATGTCGGAGTGCAAACCCCGCGCAACGTCGTTTCCGGCAACACGTCCGTCGGTATCGACGTGATTTCCGGCATCGGCCACCGCATCGAGGGCAACCTCATCGGTCTCGCGGCCCTGCCGATCGCGGCGATCCCGAACAACGGCCCCGGCATACTGGTTTCCAACACCCGCCAGGTCGTGATCGGCGCTGTGATGCCCGGAGAGATCAGCAACATCATCTCCGGCAACAACGGTCCCGGCATCCAGATCAGCGGCCCGGCGGACAATGCCACGGCGCCGCAAAACATCATGGTCGTCGGCAACAGCATTTTCGGCAACGAGGGACTGGCGATCGACCTCGCCACCTCCACTCTGGGCGTGACCCCCAACGATCCGCTGGATGCCGACGAAGGCCCGAACGAATTGACCAATTTCCCGGAACTGACCGGGGTGGAATACACGGCCACGCAGACCCGGGTTCTTGGCCGGCTCTCGGCAGAACCGGGACGGACCTATTACATCGACATCTACAGTGTCCCGCGTTGCCACCCCAGTGGCTACGGCGATGCGTCGAGCTACCTGGGCTTTACATCGCTGACCACCAACGGCAGCGGTGAAGGCCTGTTCGAATTCGTCACCGACGGCCTGCTCAACACCGGATTCCTCACCGCGACGGCCACCGCCGGCCCTGCCGGCATCGGCCTGACCTCGGAATTCTCGGCCTGTTTCCGGTTGGACGATGACATCGTCTTCGCCGACGGGTTCGAATCCTGACGGCGACTGCCGGTGACAGCGTCCCGACTTGGCGCTGCCATCGGCAGCCTCCTTCCCCAAGCCACACCCTGCCGATCGGCAGCGCGCTTGATCCGGCACGCCGTGTTTCCCGAAGCGGCCCCGGATGGCCCGAATGGGGCCTGCTCCTTGATGCCAGCACCGGTCCGCATGATGCTGGCTGCGGCCCGCGCTGTAACATGCGTTTACCTTCGACCCATCCCGTTGTGATGTCCTCATACCGCCCCGGCACGACGCCCCCCGCTGTCCATGGACCATCTGCTCGCGCTGATGGACGCAGCTCAACAGGGCATTGGCATTTTCGACCAGACCGACACACTGGTTTACGCCAACGATTTCTATCGCCAGCTGCTGGATCTGGAACCCGATATCTGGCCGACGTGGAAGGACATCCTGCGCGCCAATTACCGCAACCAGGCCGGCAATCGCATTTCCACCGACGACTTCGAGGCTTGGCTGGCCTCGGCCGCCTCGCGCCGCGGCAAGCTGCCGTTCCGCGCCTTCGAGACGGACATCCACGGCGGTCGTTGGATCCATGTCGCCGAGACCACCCTGGACAACGGCTGGATGCTGTGCGTGCTCACCGACATCACCGAGCTGGCCACCGACGAGCGCACCCTGCGCCAGCAACGTGACCTCGCCCTGCGCGCCGCCCTGTCCGATTCGCTGACCGGCCTGAGCAACCGCCGCCACATGCAGGACACGCTGGCCGCGCTGTACGAGCAATGCCTGCCGCGCCCGGCCGCGGTGGTGGTGCTGGACATCGACCATTTCAAGCAGGTCAACGACACCCTCGGCCACGACCAGGGCGACCAGCTGCTGCGCCATTTCGCCGGTTTGATCCAGGGCCAGATCCGGCGCGAGGACCTGGCCGCGCGCTGGGGCGGCGAGGAATTCCTGCTGTTGCTGCGCGATATCCGCGCCGAGGACGCGCACCAGATCGTCGGGCGGCTGTTGGAGGAAGTCCGCGCCAGCCGGCCGCTGTCGCGCTATCCGGAGTTCCGCTACACCTGCTCGGCCGGCCTGACCTTCCCGCGTCCCGGCGAAACGGTGCACGTCACACTGAAACGCGCCGACGAGGCGCTGTACCAGGCCAAGACTTCCGGCCGTGATCGTTGGGCAGCCGTCTGATTCCAGCCGCCAAGTGCCGGCGTGCCCCAGCTCATTGCAACGGCTTATCCATGCCCTGCTTGGCCAGCCAAGCTGGCAATTCCTCCGGAGCCATGGGTTTGGCAAACCAGTAACCCTGCACCACCGGATAGCCCTGGGCTTTCAGGATTTCTTTCTGCGCCTCGGTTTCCACGCCTTCCGCGACCACCGTCAATCCCAGACTGGTGCCGATACCCAGGATCGCCGCACTGAGCGCGCGCGCCGCCGGGGCATTCTCGAGATCGGCCACGAAACTGCGATCCAACTTGAGTTCCGTAATCGGCAGGCGCCGCAGATAGCTCAAGCTGGAATAACCGGTACCGAAGTCATCCATGGACAGTTGCACGCCCATGGCATGCAGCCGATCGATGGTCAGCAAGGTGGAGCTGTCGCTGTCGAGCAAGGTGCTTTCGGTCAGTTCCACCATCAGGTCCGCTGCCTGCAGGCCATGGCATTCCAAGGTCTGGGACACGATGCCCGGCAACTGCAGGTTGTGGAAATTGGACGCCGAGAGGTTGACCGCCACCGCCGGCACCGCCAACCCTTCCCTGCGCCACTTGGCCAGTTGCCGACAGGCCTGGTCCAGCGCCCAGCGGCCCAAGGTTCCCATCAGGCCGCATTCTTCGGCCAAGGGAATGAAGCGCGCCGGCGAGATGAAACCCAAGGTGGGATGCTGCCAACGCGCGAGCGCTTCGAGGCCGTGCAAGCGGCCCGTGGCCAACTGGATCTGTGGCTGGTAATAGAGCTGCAGCCCGCCGTTCTGCAAAGCCTCCCGCAACGCCTTTTCCAGCGCGATGCGCTCCTGGGCCGAACGGCTCAGTTCCGGGCTGAAGAAGCCGACCCGTCCCGGCCCTCCCGTCTTGGCCTGATGCATGGCCATTTCGGCACGGTGCAACAGGCTGCTCATGGCGGTGCCATCCTGCGGATACATGGCCACGCCCACGCTGACACTCAAGTCCACCTGGGCATCGGACAGCTGCAACGGCCGCATCAGCTGCGCCTGCCAGCGTTCGATCAGCGAGTTGATCTCCTCACCGGCACGCAGTGGCAAAGCCACGATGAACTCGTCTCCGGGAAGTCGCCCGGCCACGCCATTGTGGTGCAACAACTCCTTGATGCGCGCGGAAACTTCCCGCAGCAGCGCATCGCCCATGGCGTGCCCCAGGGAATCGTTGATGTGCTTGAAGCGGTCCAGATCCAGATGCAGGACGGCAACGCGCTGGCCATTCCGTCTCGCCATGTCCAAGAGCTGCACGACCTGCGTCTCCAACAGACTGCGGTTGGGCAAGCCTGTGAGCGCATCGTAGAACGCCAGCTGCCGGATCCGCTGGCGCGCCTGCTCCCGCTCCATGGCCAAGGCGCAAAGATCCGTACAGGCCTCCACCAGCTGCTGGTGGAAACTGGACGCCACGAAGGGGCCGTTCTCGCGGTAATAGAAGGCGAAGGTTCCCAACACCTTGCCATCTTTCTGCAGGATGGGCGACGACCAACAGACCTTGAAGCCCAGCGGCAGGATCAAGTCCTTGTAATCCGCCCACAAGGGATCGGTCTCAATGTCCGTGACCAGCACCGAACTCCTGCGCCAGGCGGCAGTGCCGCATGAGCCGACGTTTGGACCGATGGCCACGCCATCAAGCTTCGAGGAATAGCTGAAGGGCAAGCTGGGGCCGGCCATCGGGTGCAGCAGTCCTTGATCGTCCACCTGCAGGATGGAAGCGCACACTTCAGGAGCCACGCGCTCCACTTCCTCGCACACGACCTCGAGCACCTGCATCAGCGGCAAGTCGCGCGACATGGCCTGCAACGCGCGATGATGCAGCACTTCATGGATCTTGGTCTTGGTGATGTCCAGCAGCATCGACACCGTGTAGGCCCACTGTCCCTGGGCATCCATGACGGGATTGCAGATGATCTTGGCCCAGTAACGCCGGCCGCCCTTACCCGTCACCACCTCTTCCATCTCGACTGGACGACCCTCGCGCAGATCGCCGCGCACGCGCTCGAACAGTTCGATGGGCGTCTGCTTCGCCAGCAGCTCCAGCATCTTGTGATCCTGGACCTCGCGCTGCGTCCAGCCGAACATGCGCTGGAAGCCATCGTTGATGTAGACCACCTTGGAGCGCGAGTCGCTGATCACGATCGCCGCATCGGTGGTGTCGGCCACCAACGACAGGCGCCACAGATGATCCTGCCGGGCAAGCTCCGTGCGTTTGCTCAGCGTGACATCGGTCGCCACCATCAGGATGTGGGTGACGACGCCCTGCTCGTTGCTCACCGGCGCATACAAGGCTTCCAGCCAGCAGCGGGTGCCATCGCTGCAAACGCGCTCGACCACGCCCGAGAACTCGTGTCCCGCGCACAGCGATTGCCACATGGCCTCATAGGCCGGGCTTTGCACCGATTCTTCCGGACACAACTGCGAATGTTGCAACGTGCCCTGTTGTTCCGGCACCAGATGCAGCATCTCTTGGCATTTGTCGTTGGCGAAAACGAGCCGCCCGTCCAGCGCGAATTCCGCCAGCGCCAAGGCCTTGTCGAAGGCGCTCCACCGATTTTCCAGCTGCACAGCGGTTTCAGAGTGGCTGACGGTGGAGGGGGACATGGAAAAGACTCCGAATGACGGCAAGCCCAAGCTCAACTGCGCAAGCGCTGGCGCATCCAAGATAGTCCGGCATTTTGCCGGGATGCTGCCTTGTGCCGATTGATCCGATTCAAAACCTTCAACTCCTGAACTGCCCCGGTGGCGTGATTGCTCCAAGCATCACCCGTTCATCACCAAGGGCGAGAGCAAAATTACACCCGTGATCGTTCCATTGGAACCGTGCACAGGCGCTACCAACTGCAGGGATATACACCCGTATTTGGCGCAGTCTGTCCGGTCGACAATGCTTAAACAAGTGTCGGTTCAGGCGCGGATCGGCGGCACGCCCAGAATCGCGGCGAAGCCGGTGGTGCCATGAAGCGGAACGGCCCATGCCGACGGCAGGCCCAAGGACGGCCTTGGCGCGGGTTGGCTAGCCTCGTTGCATCCTGCGGATCACAAGCCCCAGCAGCACCACTCCTGTCACTCCGGCGCCGGCCGCAAGCAAGGCATCCGGCAGTGCCGGCAAACTGAAGTGCAACAGGTCGCGACTGGCCGGCAGCGTCGTGCCGATCACGACCAGCAGCACGGCACAGGCGGGAATCAGCCAGAAGCTGCGCGGCAGGCGGGCCAGCGCGGCGCGACTGGTCTGCCCCGAGGTCAGCACGATCAGTGCCAGATTGCCCGCCATCAGGCTGATGAGCGCCAGCGTGCGTGCCATGTCCTCGCCGAGGCCACTGTCGATGCCCTGCGCGTAGATGGCCAGTGTCGGCAACAGCGCGCCGATGCCGAGCACGACGCCATTGAGCAGCAGCCGCCGGCTGATCAGCGAATCGGATGGCGGTCGCGGCGGACGGCGCATCAGGTCGCGCTCGGGCGGGATCGCCTCGAAGGCGATCGAGCACATCGGGTCGATCAGCATTTCCAGCAACGCCACGTGCACCGGCAGCAGCAGCGGCGGCAAGCCCATCAGCAGCGGAAGCAGTGCAAGTCCGGCGATCGGCACGTGGATCGCGGTGATGTACAGCATCACCTTGCGCAGGTTGTCGAAGATGCGCCGGCCCATGTGGATGCCGCCGACGATGCGGGTGAAGTCCTCGTCGAGCAGCACCACCGAGGCCGCGGCGCGGGCGACGTCGGTGCCGCGCGCGCCCATCGCGATGCCGACATGCGCGGCCTTCAGCGCCGGCGCGTCGTTGACGCCATCCCCGGTCATCGCGACGACCTTGCCCATGCGCTTGAGCGTCTGCACCAGGCGCAGCTTCTGCGCCGGCATGACCCGCGCAAACACACGAACGCGGCCCAGCGCCCCGGCCAACGCCGCATCGTCCATCGCCGCCATCTCGACGCCGGTCAATGCGCCGGCGTCGGTATCGATGCCGGCCTCGCGCGCGATGGCCAGCGCGGTCGCCGGGTAGTCGCCGGTGATCATCGCCACTTCCACGCCAGCCTGCCGCGCCAGCGCCACCGCATCGGCGACCTGCTCGCGCAACGGATCGGCGAGGCCGATCAACCCTTCGAACACGAACTCGTAGTCGTGCTGGCCATCCGGTGGTCCGTCGTGCAGGTGGCTGCTGCTGGCGACCGCGATGACGCGCAGGCCACGCGCCGCCAATGCCTGCACTTCCGCCATCAGCGCGGCGGTACGTTCGGCATCGAAATGGCAGAGATCGGCAATCGCTTCGGGCGCGCCCTTGGCGCCGACGGCGAAGCCGCCGTCTTCGGTGGTCCAGGCGCGCGACATCGCCAGCAGTTGCGGCGTCAGCTCGTAATCCCGCTGCAGCGTCCAGCTCGGGTGCAGGTGTTCGGTCGAGGCCAGCGCGCTTTCCCCAAGCGCGATCACGGCCTGGTCCATCGGGTCCACGCCCTTGCGCCGCGAGGCCAGCACGCCGAATTCGAGCACGCGATGGAAGTCTTCCGCGAGACTCGTGCAGTCGCGCCCGATGTCCACCTGCCTGCCGCCGGCACGCAGCACGCTGACCCGCATGCGGTTCTCGGTCAGCGTGCCGGTCTTGTCCACGCACAGCATCGACGCCGCGCCCAAGGTTTCGATCACCGCCGGCCGGCGCACCAGCACCTTGACCTGCGCCAGCCGCCAGGTGCCCAGCGCGAGGAAGACCGTCAGCGCCATCGGAAACTCTTCCGGCAGCAACGACATGGCGAACGCGATCGCCGACAGCGTGCCCTGCAGCCATTCGCCGCGCATGAGGCCGTACCAGAGCACGAGCGACGCAGCGACGGCCACGGCGGCAATCGTCAGCACGCGCACCAGCTTGCGCACGACGATCTGCAGCAGCGTGTCTTCCTGCGCGATGCCGGCCAGCGAGGCGCCGATCTGACCCATCTGGCTGTGCCGGCCGGTCGTGGTGACTTCGACGACACCGTGGCCCGCGACCGCCAGCGTGCCGGCGAACACATGCGGCAGATCGTCGCCGCCCGGCGCGGCCTTTGCCGCAGGCAATCCCTCGACCGCCTGTTTGCGCACCGGCACGCTTTCGCCGGTGAGGAGGGATTCGTCCACCGCCAGCTCCGACGCGCGGCGCAGGATGCCGTCGGCGGCGATGCGCTCGCCTTCGGCGATCAGCAAAGCGTCTCCGGGCACAACGCCGGTGGCGTCGATGACCTTGGTCACGCCATCGCGCAGCACCCGTGCATGCGGCGAGGACAGCGCGCGCAGCGCCTCCAGCGCATGTTCGCTGCGCCGGTTCTGCACGATGACCAGGACGATGGAGAACGCGGCGAAGGCCGCCAGCAACAGGCCTTCCTGCAGATCGCCGAGCAGCAGGTAGATCGCCGCCGCACCGATCAGCAACAGGAACATCGGTTCGGACAACACCTCCGCCACGGTGCGCAGGAAGCCCTTCGTCTCCTGCCGGTCGACGATGTTCGGGCCATGCACCTGCCGGCATTGTTCGGCTTCAGTCTGCGTCAGGCCGTTCTCGTTCCAGGACATGCGAACACTCGAGGGAAGGAAGTGCCGGGCATCGGAAGTTGAAACCCCCGCTTCGCGAAGTTTGTCCGGAAAGCCACGACCGGGGAAGCGTCGTTCGAGATTCCGATCAATCGTCCGCACGCTGGATTTCAACGGCGCGGATCCGTTGCCAAAGCGCCCCGATCTTCAACATGCGACGACGACCATCGTTGCCGCAGCGCTGGATCAACGCGGCGTCTTCGTCCTTACCTTCACCTGCCCGATCGGGCCGGCGAGCTGGGCCAGCTCGCTGTCGATCCTGGCGAGCAATTCCTGCGCACGCGGGGATTCAAGACGCGCGATCTCGAGTTCGGGATTGCCCTTGGCGAAGGCGGCGTAGGTCTGGCGCAAGAATCCGAAATCGCGGTGCAGGCGATTGAGCGCGGACTCGCAGAAGGTCTCGCCGTACTGCCACAGATGCTGCTGCATGCGATAGAACATGAAGGAGCCGAGGGTCAGCTTGTAGAGATCCCTGCGGGGCACGCTGTCGTCATTCACCACCATCTGGGTCAGCTCATCCGCAGTGACGAGAAGAGCACTGAAGCGCAGCTCGAGATCGGAGGTCTGATCCCTGTCGAAACAGGCCGACTGCAGCGTGTCTTCGGCGCGACCCGTGTTCGCAGTTCCCAGTGCGAACAGCGTGCAGAAGACCAGCGAAGTCAGTCGGTCGAGGCGCATCGTCATCTCCTGTCGTCGGTTCCCGGGCTACTCCGCAAAAGACGGGACTGCGCCAAGGAAATTCAAACGTCCTTCCGGAGATATATCCCCGCACGCATGTGGTTTGGAGTCGTTCGATATCGAGACCGGCCTTTCCCTCGACAATCCCGAAGGAGCATGCATGACGGAGTCCAAGAAAAAGCTTGCGGTAAGCCGCCATGGCAGGAAGACAGATGCCTGCAACAGTAGTGGCGTCTCCGACCTCCCGAACTTCATCGGCCCCACCCTCACCATCACCATATCGGAAGGACAACGCATCAGCATGACCAGCCACAAGGCGCTGGAGGCTTGCGTCTCTTCGCCTGTTCCCGGAATACGGCGTCAGGATCCACAATCACATCGTATGGAGGCGGGATTCTGGGGCTGGAGGTGCAGCAATACAGCCGCCAGGTCTTCAGCATCAGTTGGATCTATACGGGCTTGCCCGCTGGCACCTATGAAGTGGGCATGTGCGGAAACGCACCGTCTCCAAGCAGCTGGAACTACAACGAATTCGGATACATCATCGCGACGGTGTTCGCCGCCTCGTGAGGCGCCCCACCCAATGGGCAACCTCGACCTGTGCGGGCCAATTCCATTACCCCACACGGAGTCGGGGCCTTGCGGACTCCGACATCCGCCAAGGCGATCATTGCAGAGAACCACGAAGCCCGGCACATGGCCGGGCTTCGTTTTGATGCTTGGGTACCGCATGGCCAGGAAGTCCATTCCGGCGCATCGCTGCTGTGCACCTTTCCTTCCGCCAGTGCGGCGTTCCGGCCCCGGCCCTGTCAAGGTCGCCCTTCACAGCGGTCAAGCACCCACCGCCTCCTTCCACCACTGGACGATGTATTCCGGCATGGCGGGATCGGCGATGTACCCGGCGATGGTCTTGCAATGGTACAAGCGCTCCGGGCCTTTGAACTTCACCTCGTCCTTATGACCGGCGGAATGGGGTCATCGTCCATGTATACCTCGCCGTGAACCTTGATGGTTGGCTCCCTGCCCTCGGGAAATACGACTTGGTTTTCGTCGAGTCTTCCTTGTTGATGCCGGCCAGAGTCAACCTCGCCTGTTGGTATGCCCCTGAAAAAAGTGCTACACGCACTCGTCCAATCTGGACATTGGCATCGGGAGACAACAACCATGCGTGCAGGGCGCACTCTTCATTGGCTTTGCCTCGCCATCTTGTTGGCATCACCTCTGACGGCATCGGCGCAGTTCGCCACGCTCGGCAATTTCGTCTGGCTGGACAGCAACCGCAACGGCCTGCAGGACAGCGGCGAAGTCGGCATTCCCGGTGTCACGGTGCAACTGTGGAACGGTGCGCGCACGCAGATGCTGGGGTCCACCACCACCAATGCCAACGGCATCTACAGCCTGCAAGCCCCCACCGGCACCCCGCTGCGCATTCGTGCCCTGCTGCCGGATCCCGAATTGCGCTACTCGCCGATGGATGTCGGCAGCAACAACACCATCGACAGCGACGTCTATCCCAGCGGCGAGGAAGCCGGCTTCACGGCCAGCTTCACCGTGCCTTCGAACGTCATTTCGGACATGAACTACGACGTCGGCATGATGATCCCGGCGCAAGCGCTGCTCGGCGATCGGGTCTGGGAGGATTTCAACGGCAACGGAATCCAGGACCCCGGCGAGCCCGGACTGGCAAGCGTAACCATGCAGCTCTGGAATGCGGCGACGACCCAGATGTTCAGCAGCACCACCACCAACGCGAACGGGATCTATGGCCTGACCACTCCGGAGCCCGGCAGCTATCGGGTGCGTATCGTGGTGCCACCGGGCTTCACGCTCTCACCCAAGGACCAGGGCGCGAACAATCTGTTGGACAGCGACTTCAACACCGGCACGCCAGTCGGTTACACCGACATCTACACGATTGCGTCCAACGTGCTCTCAATCGCCCACATCGACGCGGGCGTGCGCGGCAGCACTATCTTCCGGAACGGGTTCGAGCCTCTTCCGTGAGGCGCGGAACACCTGCAACGGTCGCGACGCCGAGCCGAAAGCAGGCGCCATGGCCGGCTTCGGACGATTGCAGAGCGCCAACGCGCTTACCCGCCGTACCCTGCTGATCCCGGGCTCTTCGGCGACAATCCCATGTCGCCGCCATGCCCAAACCAAGCGACTGCTCTTGCGACCTGTTTTCAGGCAGGACTCCTGCTCCCGGACCGGAATGACCGATGGCCACCGCTAACCCGCACCGCAACCGCTGGCTCGTGCTGGCGATCATCATCGCGATCCTGCTTGCCGCATGGAGCCTGTCGCGCTCGCGCGGCACGGTGCTGCCCGGCTACGAGGTGCAGGCCGGCCCGCTGGTGCAGGATGTCGTCGCGACCGGTCGCGTGGCGACGCCGTCGCGCGTCCAGGTCGGAGCCGAGATCACCGGGCTGGTGCTCGAGCGTCGTGTCATGGATGGGGATCGCGTCGCGCCGGGCGAGCTGCTCGTGGTGTTGCGTGCGCGTGAACTCGAAGCACGCCGCGACCAGGCGCGCGCCGCACTCGCCGCGCTGCGCGATGCCGACCTGCCCGAAGCCCAGGCGCGACTGCGCCAGGCGCGTGCCGCCCTGGATCAGGCCGAGCGCAAACTCGCGCGGCGCAAGGATCTGGTTGCTCGACAGCTCGTCGCTCGCGAAACGGTCGAACAAGCCGAACAGGCCGTCGTCACCGCGCGTGCCGCGGCCGAACAGGCGCGCGTCACGGTCGTGGCGCTCGATGGCGGCGCGCGCGAGGCACAGATGCGCGAGGAACTCGCCGCCGCGGAAGCCGCGCTGGCCCATGCCGAAATCCGCGCCACCGTCGCCGGCACCGTGATCTCGCGCAACGTCGAACCGGGCGACACGGTCAATCCCGGCGATGTGCTGCTGGTCATCACCGCCGATGCGCCGGGCGAAATCCTCGTTCCGATCGACGAGAAGAACCTGTCCCACCTCGAGGTCGGCCAGCGCGCGACCTGCATCGCCGATGCGTTCCCGGGCCGCCCGTTCGGCGCGACCGTATTCCACATCGCACCGAGCGTCGATCCCTCGCGCGGCACGATCGACGTGCGCCTGCGACTCGATCCCGAGGCCGACTTCGTGCGCCAGGACATGACGGTAACGGCGACGATCCGCACTGCGGAACGCGAACGCGCGATCGTCGTTCCCGACGACGCACTGCTCGATGCCCGCGCTGGCAGCGACCGCGCCTCGGTGCTCGTGGTTCGTGAGGGTCGCGTGCAGCGAATCCCCGTGCGACTCGGCCTGCGCGGCCTCGCCATGAGCGAAGTGCTGGAAGGCCTCGCGGCCGGCGATATGGTCGTCGCCGCCGCCGCGCTCGATGCGGATAAGCTGCCGCAGGACGGCGAACGCGTGCGCATCGAAGGCCAACCGCTCCCGGCGTCCGACGCCGCCACGCAAGGCGAACTCCCGGTGCGGTTCAACTGAGCGATGTGGATCGAAACCACCATCGCGATGCGGTTCCTGCGCCAAGGGCGCGCGCAGACGCTGCTGATCCTGACCGGCATCGCGGTCGGCGTGTCGGTGATCGTCTTCGTGGTCGCGCTGATCTCCGGCCTGCAGGCCAACGTGATCGAGCGCACCTTGGGCACGCAGTCGCATGTCCGCATCGAAGCACCGGAAGAAGTGAACCTGATTGCGCCGGCACCGCCCGGCACCTTGCAACTGCTGCTTGAGGATCGCCGCGCCCAAGCCTTGCGGCCGATCGTCAACTGGCAACAGATCCGTGACGTGCTCGATCGCCTGCCCGGCGTCACTGCCGTGTCGCCGGTCGTTTCCGGCCCGGCCTTCGGTCGTCGCGGCGATGCGGTGCAATCGGTGGCGATTGTCGGCATGGATCTGCCGCGCTACCTGCGCGTGATTCCGCTCGACGAAAAAATGGTCGACGGCCGTCTCGATATCGGCTCGGGCAATGCCGTCGTCGGCCGCCAGCTCGCACGCGAACTGGGCCTGCGCACCGGCGGCAAGCTGCGGCTCGATGGCGGCGATGGCCGCACCGCGATCGTCAACGTCGCCGGCATCTTCGAGCTGGGCGTGCGCGACCTCGACTCGCGCTACGTCTACGTCGACCTGAAGCAGGCGCAGTCGCTGCTCGACCTGCCCGGCGGCGTCACCGTCATCGATGTCACCGTGGCCGACCTGTTCGGCGCCGACCGCATCGCCGCGCGCATCCACGGCCTGACCGGGCTCAAGGCCGAAAGCTGGATGGAGACGAACGCACAGCTGATGAATGCGCTGTCGTCGCAGAGCATGTCGACCAACATGATCAGCTTCTTCGTCGCGATGTCGGTCGCGCTCGGCATCGCCAGCGTGCTCGCGGTCAGCGTCACGCAGCGCACGCGCGAGATCGGCATCCTGCGCGCGATGGGCACGCGCCGCCGGCAGATGCTGATGGTGTTCCTCGTGCAGGGCGCCGTGCTCGGCATCGCCGGATCGCTGATCGGCGCGCTCGCCGGCTGGGGCCTCATCGGCATCTTCAACACGTTCGGCCCGAAGCTCTTCTACATCCCGATGCCGCCCGGACTCGTTCCCGCCTCGATGCTGCTCGTCACCATCGCCGGCGTGATTTCCGCGTCCGTGCCCGCTTCGCGCGCCGCGCGGCTGGATCCGGTCGAGGCGATCCGCCATGCCTGATCCCCGCGAGGTGCTGCGCCTGGAAGGGCTGCGCAAGTCCTACAACATCGGCAAGCCGAACGAAGTCGAGGTGCTGCACGGCATCGACTTGCGCGTCGAAAGTTCGGACTTCGCCGCGCTGGTCGGCCCGTCCGGTTCCGGCAAAAGCACCCTGCTCAACCAGATCGGCCTGCTGGATTCGCCAACGGCCGGCGAGCTGTACCTGCTCGGCCAGCCGACGCGCGAAATGGACGACGAGGCGCGTACCGCGATGCGCGGACGCCATATCGGCTTCGTGTTCCAGTTCCACCACCTGATCGGCGCGTTCACCGCGCTCGAGAACGTGCTGATGCCGTACATGGTCGCCCACGGCAAGCCCGACCGCGAAACGCTCGACCGCGCCCGCGGCCTGCTCGCCGACGTCGGCCTCGAAAAGCTCGGCGACCGCAAACCCGACGAACTCTCCGGCGGCCAGCAACAACGCGTCGCCATCGCCCGCGCGCTGGTCACGCGCCCGGCCCTGCTGCTCGCCGACGAACCCACCGGCAACCTCGACACCAAGACCGCCGCCGAAGTGTTCGGGCTGTTCCGCCGCTTCAACGCCGAATTCGGCTGCGCCGTGCTCCTCGTCACCCACGACCCGCGGCTCGCCGAAACCTGCGACCGCACCATCACGCTGGTCGATGGACGCATCGAATCGGTGAAGTGAAAGCTGCGCCCACGCCAGTCGAATCCGCGAATTGATCCAAGTCATCCCGGCGCCCGAACCCCGGACCTACACTGGCTCGGATTCCACACTTCGGGAACGGCAATGAGCCTTGGCGCACGTCATGCGGTGATCCTGGTCGCTGGTATCAGCTTCGTCGTGAGCGCGTTGTCGGTGCCCGCGGAAACGCGCTTCGGCACCGGAAGCCTGAGCCTCGGAAGCGGCGTCGCCGCCTTTTCGCTGATGGCCGCCGCGGCGCTGCTCGGCTCGCGCTGGCGCTGGGTCGAATCCCTCTTCGGCGGCCTCGACCGCGTCTACAACGTGCACAAGTGGCTCGGCGTCTGGGCGTTGGTCTTCGCCAGCGTGCACCTCGCCTTCAAGGCCGGTGCGCCGGGCTGGGAAAACGCGCCGATGCTCCAGATGCCGGGCGACGTGACGCGGTTCGTGCGGCAGGTCTCGTACGTCGCGATCATGCTGATCGTACTGCTCGCGCTGAACCGCAAGATTCCGTATTCAACCTGGCGCTGGTGGCACAAGCTGTCGGGACCGTTTCTGCTGATCGTCGTCGCGCACTGGCTCAGCATCAAATCGCCGATCCTGCTCACCCAAAGCGCGGCCGGCTGGTGGCTCGCCGGCATGGGCACGCTCGGCACCCTCGGCGCGGCATGGAAACTTCTGATGTACGCGTGGCTGTCCTCGCATGCCGACTACCGCATCGACAGCGTGACGCGCGGCCAACAAGCCGTGCGCATCGAGATGCTCCCGGTCGGCCGCCCGATCGAATTCAAGGCTGGGCAGTTCGGATTCCTCAGCTTGCAGGTCGAAGGTCTGCGCGAGCCGCATCCCTTCACGCTCGCCTGCGCACCCGATGCCGACGGCCGCATCGCCTTCATGGTCCGCGCGCTCGGCGACCACACGCAACGCCTCGTCCGTCAGGTCGAACCGGGCATGCACGCCGCCGTGTACGCGCCGTTCGGCAAGTTCAAGCGCCGCGCACGCGCGGCCTGCGAAATCTGGATCGCCGGCGGCGTCGGCATCTCGCCATTCGTGGCCTGGCTCGACGATGCGCAGGCAAGCGGCTTCGACCGCGCGACGCTGTTCTATTTCCACACTCCCGGACGCAGCTTCCCGACCCCGGAAGAACTCGCCGAACTCGCCGCCGCACGTGGCCTGAGCCTGCACTGCATCGACACCGGCCCGGGAACGCCCACCTTCGCCGAAGCGCTGACCGCCCTCATTGAAAAGGTCGGCGCGGACAACGTCGAAATCGAATTCTGCGGCCCCGCCGGCCTGCTCGACGCAACCCGCGCCCTGCTCCAAGCCCGCGGCGTACCCGAATCGAAGATCCGGCACGAGTTGTTCGATTTCCGTTGAGGGCTCGAAGCCTGCATTCGGAAACGCGGAAATCCAGACACGGGCTTTCCTTTCACGGCCTGATCGCTCCCGTATCCGTTTGGTCCATCAGCCAACGCTTGGGCTGTAACCAGACAGTCCGGCCTCGCCTTGCGTCAATCCGGCAAGCGCAGGAAATGGCGGGGTGGCGGCACACTCAAAGCCGGATCACAGGCAGGCGCAATGAGCGCTGTCACAAGACTGGGCAGGCTGTCGCATCTGCTGAGACAAGGGCACTCCAAACTGTACGCCTTCCCCCACGGGACAGAAATGGACATACTGTCCCAAGATTTCCCGGAGCCACTGATGGATACCCACGCCCTGATCGACCTCGCCCTTGCCCGCTTCGGCACACGCGATGTTGCAAATGCACTCAATGTCGATCCGCGCACGGTGCGCCGCTGGCACATTCGCGAGACCGAGCCGCCGCCCTACGTGAGCGACGCGATCCGTCAGCGCCTTCTTCCTCTCGAATCTGCTCCGGTCAATAAAGGCAGATTCCGCTTCATCGATCTGTTCGCTGGCATCGGCGGCATGCGGAAAGCGTTCGAAAAGCATGGTGGTCGCTGTGTCTTCACCAGCGAGTGGGACGAATATGCCCGCAAGACCTACATGGCGAATTTCGCAGACTTGGCTGACCACACTTTTGTGGGTGACATAACGATGGTGGATGAGCGCGATGTCCCCGATCACGATGTCCTCCTGGCAGGCTTCCCTTGCCAGCCGTTCTCCATCGCCGGCGTTTCCAAAAAGAACGCACTTGGTCGTCCCCACGGGTTTTCCGACAAGACGCAAGGCACCCTCTTCTTCGACGTTGCCAGGATCATCGCCGAGAAGAAGCCTCAAGCGTTTCTGTTGGAGAACGTCAAGAACCTCGTCAGCCACGACAAGGGCCGAACCTTCGCCACCATTATTGAAGTGCTCGAAAAAGACCTGGGCTACACCGTCTGGCACAAGGTGATCAACGGAAAGCACTTCGTCCCGCAGCACCGGGAGCGCATTCTCATAGTCGGGTTCCGCGAGCCTGTTCCTTTCACTTGGGAAGATCTCAACCTGCCCCCCTTGGACCAAGGACCGAAGCTGGAGAGCATCTTGCATCGTGATGACGACCCGACCTTCGAAGCCCAGTACCTCGAACGCAAGAAGGGCAAGATCGTTGTAAAGGAGAACTACACGCTCTCCGACAAGCTGTGGGCTTATCTCCACAATTACGCACTGAAGCACAAGGCCAAAGGCAACGGCTTCGGCTACGGACTGGTCACCGCCAATGATACCGCCCGCACGCTGTCTGCCAGGTACTACAAGGATGGATCGGAAATCCTCGTTTCCCAAGGGCCCAGAAAAAATCCGCGTCGCCTCACGCCACGTGAGTGCGCTCGCTTGATGGGCTTTGACGACACCTTCCGCATCCCGGTGTCGGACACCCGCGCTTACAAGCAGTTTGGCAATTCGGTCGTCGTGCCTGTCATCGCCGAAGTCGCCCGAATCATGGCTCCCCACTTGGTAACAAAAGAGACTGCGTTGGTAGAGCGTCCCCGCGAAGCCGCCTGATGGCAGACATCATCACCCCAGAGCGACGTTCCGCGTTGATGTCGCGGATCAAAGTGAAGGATACCGGGATCGAACTCGCAGTCCGACATGGCCTCCACGCGCTTGGGTTTCGCTACAGATTGCATGACTCCAAGCTTTTCGGAAGACCGGACATCGCCCTCCCCAAGTATCAGGTCGTGGTTTTCGTCCACGGATGTTTCTGGCATGGGCATCACGGCTGCCCATACTTCCGGCTCCCCAAGACACGCGCGGACTTCTGGCAAGAAAAAATCAATCGCAACCGACTCAATGACATCAAGAACCTATCAGCCTTGCAGCAAGCGGGTTGGCGGGTGGCTACAGTATGGGAGTGCGCCTTGCGTGGGCCACATTGCGATACCAGTATGGTCGTGCAAACTCTAGGCAATTGGATCAGAGGAACCGGCCCAACGCTGGAAATCAGTGGATGAAACGAGGATACCTTTCCGAACACTTCGAGGGCGTTGCCGCCAAGCGACTGTCCGCAGTCGAGGCCGACGAGACCCGCTCCAACCAGCACGAGTACAACGTAACGAAGGCGATGCTCGACTTCATGGGCCGCCCCACCGGCAAGGTGCGCTTGCCTGCCCGTTACTTGTACCTATGTGATCAAGAGGAAAAGATCATATCCGAGGATGCGTTCCTCACCCTCTACGACAGTCGGGCTGGTCACCCCAACCGCTCCGAATACCGCTTCTATTTCCCAACCACCAGAATTTCGCAGCTGGCTGCGGAAGGCGACCTTCTGGTCATTGCCAAGTGCCGGGATGGCCGAATACTCGTCATCATCGCTGAAAATGGCTCCAGCATAACCAACCAAATCGAGTGGCGGCGGTCTCAAGATGCAAGTGCAACATGGTTTGAATAATCGAGCATTTCCTTGGCCATGGCTTCTTCCGGTGTCAGCCAGCCCAAGGTTTTTCGTGGCCGCCCGTTGAGCAGGCGCGCAA